>Ga0326727_10015345_pt1 | contig 16465 bp, 16 predicted proteins | sample MB2enrmetagenome_FD_207643 | JGI IMG/M metagenome (GOLD analysis project Ga0326727, IMG submission 207643) | Lab enriched peat soil microbial communities from McLean, Ithaca, NY, United States - MB29MY | ecosystem: Environmental > Terrestrial > Soil > Wetlands > Peat | place: USA: New York...
AAAATGTAGTGCCGACCTGGGAGATCGCGCTGATGGAAACAAAACACTTACGACTTCAACATGCCCCCAACTGCGAAAGTTCGGCTAAGACACAAAGACACCGAGAGGAGACGCTGACTACAACGGGACCCGGAAGGGCCGATGGCTCATCCAAATGCTGTCGAGGTCTTTCCCGGTGTCTTGGTGCCTCGGTGGTTCGTTCGGCGAGGCGGGCTATTCTATGCGGTAGAAGCCGAGTTGGGTATCGCCATGGCGAATCAGGCGCTGCCGGCGCAGGCTTCCGTATTCTTCTTCCAGCAGACAGTGGCGCGAGTGTTCCGCAATCACGAGCGATTGAGAATCCAATAATCGCGAACGCGAGAGCAGGCGCAGGACGTGGTGGTACTCAGCGATTTCGTTGTAAGGGGGGTCCAAAAAGACAAAATTAAACCGCGAGCCTTCCTGCTCCAGGCGCTCGAGACCGCGGGCAACCGTGGTCCTGACCAGGTAATAGCCGGACTGGATTCCCAAGGCCTCGAGATTCTTGCGGATGAGCTGTTGGGCGGGGCGATGATGTTCAATGAACACAACGTCGCTTGCCCCCCGGCTCAGCGCCTCGATCCCCACCGCGCCGCTTCCGGCATAGGCATCCAGGAAAGTCGCGCCCTCCACTCCCGGACCCAGCACATCAAACAACGTCTCGCGCATCTGCTCAGAAGTTGGGCGAAGGCTGCCGCCCTTTAAGGTAGCCAAGTGAAGCCCGCGGTATGTGCCGGAGATTATTCTCATTGAATCCTTGAGTCATCGGGTCATTGAGCCATTGGGTCATTAAATCATCGCGTCATTGAGCCAGTGCTTCCTGTCTGCGACCTACTGCCTTCTGCTTTCTACTTTCTACTTTCTGCCTTCTGCTTTCTGCCTACTTGCTCTTTCACGCTACGTTGGCAAGTTGGTACCGCCGCGGCCATTCGGTGCGCAAGTAGCTCACAAACGCTTCCCATTCTTCACGCGAGGACGGCTGCTCGACAAAGCTCGAGGCTTCCCGCTTGGCCCATTCCAGAATCTCCTGATCGCGGATCAAGTTGCCAATCCGGAAGGTGGGGATGCCCGATTGCCGCGTACCGAAGAATTCTCCGGGGCCGCGCAGTCTCAGATCGATTTCGGCGATCTTGAATCCATCATTGGTTTCGACCATGGTTTGGAGGCGCTGCTCGGCCAACTCGTTCCTGGCCGGGGAGGCGACCAGAAGGCAGTGCGACTTCTGGCTGCCCCGACCGATGCGGCCGCGGAGTTGATGCAACTGGGAAAGGCCGAACCGCTCCGCGTGCTCGATGAGCATGACGCTGGCGTTGGGGACGTCCACTCCCACTTCTATCACCGTGGTCGAAACCAGGACTTGCACTTCCCCCAGCTTGAAGCGGCGCATCACGTCTTCCTTTTCTTCGCTGGGCAGCCGCCCATGCAATAACCCCACGTGAAAGTCGGGGAAGACGTTGCGCGAGAGCTGCTCAAACATGCGCACGGCAGGCTTCAAGTCGAGTTTCCCTCCCTCCTCGATCACGGGATAAACCACGTAAGCCTGGCCTCCTCCCCGCACCTTTTCGCGGATGAACTCAAAGGCCCTGCCGCGCTTCTCTTCCTCAATAAGGCGCGTCTCGATAGGGGTTCGGTTGGGCGGCAACTCGTCGATGACGGAGAAGTCCAAGTCGCCGTAGAGCGTCAGGGCGAGCGTGCGCGGAATCGGCGTGGCGGTCATCACCAGGACGTGGGGGTGGAACGCTTTGCGCATTAAACTGAATCGCTGCATGACTCCGAAGCGGTGCTGCTCATCCACTATCACCAAGCCGAGCTTCGCGAACGCCACATTTTCCTCGAGCAAGGCGTGGGTGCCCATCACTAAGTTGATCTCTCCTTTACCCAGGCGCTCTTTCAGATCCGCCTTTTCCGCCGGCTTGCGCGCGCTGATCAAAAGCTCAATGTGGTAAGGCAGCGTTTGCAAGAGCGCCTTGGTGTAAAGGTAATGTTGTGTCGCCAGAATCTCAGTGGGGGCCATCAGGGCCACTTGGTAGCCGTTTTCGATTGCCAGGATGGCCGCCTGCAGGGCCACAATCGTCTTCCCGGACCCCACATCACCCTGCAAGAGACGATTCATGGGGCGGGAAGAGCACATGTCAACCACCATCTCCTTCAGCACACGCTTCTGCGCGGCGGTGGGATGGAAAGGTAAGATGCTACGAATGGCGGCGCGGGCGCTGGGTTTTGGCGCAAACGCAATACCCTGTTCAGCCTTCGCTTTTTGACGCCTCAACGCAAGGCCGGCGCCAACATTGAAGAACTCCTCGAAGATCAAGCGCACCTGGGCGGGCGCCCGGAAGTTGCATAACTGTTCGAGCGGCTGCCCGGACTCGGGGAAATGCGTTTGGCGGACCGCCGTAGCGCGGTCCACGAGCCCGTTCTTCTCGCACACCGAACGGGGAAGCCGGTCCGGCAGGTTGTCTCCAAGGGACTCCACGGCGGTCCAGACCAGCCGGCGGAGGACCCGCGTGCCCAGCCTGCCTATAGCTTCATAGATCGGTACGATCCGTTCCACTTCGATGGAATTGCCGCCCTCCGATTCATTCTCCCGCAGGATTTCGAACTGGGGCTGAACGATTTGCAAATTGCCCGTGCCATAGAAATCCTGCTCCACCTTCCCGTAGAAGAACACTCGTTGCCCTTGCTTAAAGACCTTGCCCTTTTCCAGGTAAACTGCATTGAACCACTTGCAGCGAATCATTCCGCTGTCGTCTCGAGCCGCAAGATGGTAGATATACACCCCTTTTCGAGTCCTCATGAGGCCGCAGGTCAGCACCTGCGCCAGAATGGTGGTAGTTTGGCCGGGGACGAGGTCGCGAATGCGAGTTATGCGAGTGCGGTCCTCGTAGCGGAAAGGAGTATAGTAAAGAAGATCTTCGACGGTGCGGATGCCTCGCGTGGCCAGAAGCTCAGCTCGCACGGGACCTACACCCTTCAGGTATTTCACTTCCGTGGCGGGCGTGAGGTTCGAGGTCGGCATTGCGTTTCAGGAGTCCATATTATAGCCGGATTATGGTAAGTGGTGTGTAGACGAACGAAATGAAACCACTCACGGTAAAATGGCTCAAATACCTCGCTGCCATCCTGCTTGGCAACGGATTGTACTTTGCCCTCAATCCCTATTTGCCCGAAGCTGCCAGGCATCACCCTTTCAAGCTAGACCTCGGAACCTTGGTCGACTTTTGGCTCTGCCTGGTGGTGTACGGTGTGCTGGAATTGGGGAGTTTCTTGCACCGGCGGAGCCATCGTTGAAGTTCTCCACAGCTTCGCACATTATCACGATGATAGTAATTTTTTGCTTCTCTTGGCTTACTACTTCGGCTATACTTCTACTGCTATTTCGGTTCGCGGGCAGGCGAACCTGCATTGATCGATAGCCAAGCTCGGGCGGCTTCTGCTGCTTGGCGAGTAGTTTCTTTACGGGGCGCGTAATTATCATCCGGTAATCAAATGCCTTCTGTGGGCGGAGGGTGCAATTAGGCATCCGAGTCTTAACCAGCCCTAGAGACGGCGATGCAAGTAGGTCTCTAAGAGTTCGATTGAAAATCAGTAGGAGGATGTTAGACATGGAAATTAATGGACAAGTCGGTGAAACGGCAGGGAGAATCTGGCACCTGCTTAATGATGAGGGCCCTCAAACATTCCCCCAGCTTAAGAAGAAGCTCAATGGTTCTGGCGAAGTCGTCAGTTTTGCGCTAGGCTGGCTCGCCCGTGAAGACAAAGTCGATATTTCGCAGGAGAAGAAAAACATCACAGTCGCACTTAAGTAGCACAAACTGATGTAAAGCACTACAGCAAATTTCAACCTATCGCGCTGAGAGAGTGCCGATGCACGGTACGGTTACGGCCCTGCTCATATTTCATCAGAGTACGCCTCTTAGCGACATCGAGGCTGCGTTGGAGAAGCTTGCCATCCGGACAAAGCGTGCGCGGACTCTGGCGGAAGCAAGGCATGCTTTGTCGAGGGTAGATCCGCCCTTGTTGGCTTTCACGGAGAGCAAACTTCCGGACGGCAACTGGTCTGATGTTTTGTCCCTTTCGCAGAGAGCTTCTTCGCCTGTCAACGTGATTGTCGTAGGACGGGAAATTGACACTGAACTTTACGCTTCGGCGATCGAGATCGGAGCCTTCGATTTCATAGCCCCACCCTTTGAGGCCGCAGATCTGGCTCATGTGGTACGCTGTGCGGCGGACAACGCCTTGGAACGCCGTGGGGCGGAGAGGCTTCCCCGGTCTAGGGCAGAAAAACTGCTTCCATCCGTCATTAAGAGCCACGGGAACGCCTGAACCCGGAAGAATTAGCTTAATTTTCAACGATTTGCGCTTCCGCATCTCTCATGGCCTAGACCCCTGCCCCACGCTTGACTTATTCCACCACTTTTGTTATACATAGAAGTGGGGGGTTTCCGTGGAGCACCTAACGGGGCCTCCCAGCTTTGGTTGGAACATACTGAAATGAAAACCGTTACCCGACAAAGAAAAGCGGCGTTCGGGGCTTCAAGGAAGCGGCGGCCTCGCCCGGTTCACTCACGCGGCTATTCTGGCCGGAATCAGTCCGGCGATAGCTCCCATGCACGAGTTGCTAGGCATTCTCAATTCGTCGCAAATGCGGCCCGTCAGGCAGCGAGTCCGGCAACAACACATCTGTGGCAACCTGACGCGGTGTTTCACACGGCGGTCAAGAATTTTGAGCTAGGCGCACGCGCTTTCCACAAACAGCATTACGGGAAAGCCAAAGAAATATTCGAAAAGCTGGCCTCGAGCCGAGTCGCGGGTGTAGCGGAAAGAGCCCGCGTTCACCTGCGTCTGTGCGAGCAAAAGCTCAGTCGCCCAGTTCCTCCACCGAAGAAACCTGACGAACTCTACGCGCTCGGGGTGGGAGCCTTGAACTTGCGGCGTCTTGATGACGCCATCGAGTACCTCAACAAAGCTCAGAAGTCGGCGCCAAAACTCGAACACATTTCCTACGCCCTGGCCGCTGCGTATTCGCTACGCGGGGATGCTGCAGATGCTTTGCAGCACTTGAAGGAGGCCATCAACCTCCGTCCCCAAAATCGCATTCAAGCCAAGCGTGACGAGGATTTCCAGGGGTTGGCGACCGACGCCCGCTTTCGAGAATTAGTTCTTAACCCGCAGCTCTAGCACATTCCCTCCTCGACAAGGAGGAGGCAGGAGTGGTTGACTGCACCTTCGGGTTTGTATATCCTCTCCCTCTTCTGCCGATGAGGGGCGCAGCTTCTCCAGTGCCACAACCTCGCAGCACGGCGACGTCACGTCGCAGCTACACGGAGTCCCATGCAAGTCGTTGCCATTGGTGGCGGCACAGGTTTGTCCACCGTCTTACGAGGTCTGAAGCCTTATCTGCCAGGGTACTCCCACTCCTCCCCATCCCAGGCCAGGATCTCCCGGCTCACCGCCGTCGTCACGGTAACTGACGAGGGAGGCAGCTCAGGGCGCCTGCGGCGCGACTTCCGCATCCTCCCGCCGGGCGATATTCGTAACTGTATGGTGGCGCTTGCGGAGGACGAGAAGCTTCTTACGCAACTCTTCAATTACCGCTTTTCGACCGGCCACGGCCTGCGTGGACACAGCTTCGGCAATCTGTTCCTGGTTGCCCTTACGCACCTCGAGGGAGACTTTGCCAGGGCAGTTCGGCTTTCAGGCGAAGTGCTGGCTATCCGAGGCGAGATTTTTCCCTCCACCCTTTCCGACGTCCGGTTAAAGGCGGAACAAGTGAACGGAAACGTTATCTATGGAGAGTCGAGCATCAATAAGACACGAACTCGCATCAAGCGCTTGCACATTGTCCCCAGCCGTTGCCGTCCGCTGCCGGAAACGCTCGCCGCACTCGAGCAGGCGGACCTTATCACCATCGGTCCGGGTTCACTCTACACTTCGCTAATACCAAACTTGTTAGTTCGCGGCATTCCCCAACAGATCGCCCGCTCCAGGGCACTGAAGGTTTATATGTGCAACCTCATGACTCAGCCGGGGGAATCCCGCGGCTATTCCGCTGCGGACCACGTGCGCGCTCTGCACGAACACGCCGGACGAAAACTCTTTGATGTCGTTATCCTGAATTCGCGGACGGTCTCGGCGGCCTTGCGCAGGCGATACGCCGCTGACGGAGCCGCGCCCGTGGTGAACGACCTGGCGGAAGTGCGCGCACTCGGGGTCGTCCCGGTGCTCGCGGACGTTCTCCTCGAGGACCGTGTAGCCCGGCACGATTCTCCTAGGCTGGCGAAACTGCTGCTGAAGTTAGTCAAAAGTCGAGGAGTCGAAGGGTGAAGAGGTCGATGCGTTAAAGAGTAGAAGGAGTTCAGTCGTAGAACCAAAAGCGGCTGCCGGGAGCCTTCGCTAAGCTCCGTGTGACAGCCTCGGTCGAGGTTCCACGCTTGAGCTCTTGACTCTTGACTGTCGACTCTTGACTGTCGACTACGGGTGGTGGTGCGATGGTGTGAAAAGAACGACACCCACCCAGACGGCCAAGAGCAAGGCGAGGAAAATCCAGACGCCCGGGTGGCCGAAATTAAGCGTATAGCCGATTCCGAAGCGCTTTTCCACAAAGAGCGCCGGATCGCTGCGGTTAATGTAAAACAGGCCCAGCTTCCAGTACTTGTCCGGCGTGCGATCGCCGATCGGGGCCGTAGCTCCGGTCGGCGAAGCAGCAACGCCGGCCAGGCGCGTGCCGCCCTGGCCGTAGCGCATCACGAGCACGACGACAGCGACAGCGAACGCCAGCACGAACACCAGCACGGGGCCCAGACCCGGCGGTCCCGCCTGCTGGTGCGCCAAGGGGGTTAGTCCAACCCACATAAGCTCGAGCGCCAGAAAATACTGAGTGGCGACGAGAATCGACGCGACCAGGACCCGAAAGCGGCGCTCCCCTTCCCCTGCCGCGCCACCCACCCGGATCGGACGAGACCAGCGAAGGAGAGCGTAGGCGAAAAACCCCATCAAAGCGCAGAGCGCCGCTCCCATGAGCAGCGGTCCATAAACACCGCTAAAGCTGCGAGTTGCCCAGTTGTTGGGTTGGCCGTTGGCTCCCCAATGGATCGGAAACGTCTCAGGAATCAGATCCCAGTGCAAGTTTAGCCAGATCCCTGTCCCGGCCAGAATGGCAAAGAGAGGAAACTGAAGCAGCCATCCACCCGGCAAGCGCGCCTGGCGAGGCACGAGCATCGCTTCCCGGACGCTCGCCGGCGCTACCGCGTGCGGCATAACCCGCCCTCGAGCCCGATAGTAAGCGAAGAAGACGCCCACGCCCTGCAAGAGAAACCCGACCAGCAGTATGAACATCTGGTAGTTGGGCGACGTAATCCGGGCGCCGGCCAACACGATGAGGAGCGCTGCAAGGCTGGAAATCGTTACCTCCACCCGGTAGCGCTTCAGGATGGACCAACCCTCCGTCGAGTCGCGAAACTCCGGCGGGACGGTCACCGCAAAGTAGACGTCCGGGCGGGTAAACCTCGGCATCAAGTAATAGAGAACCAGGCACAGCCCGACCATAAAAACCATGACCAAGCCAGGTCCCAGGAGCAATGAGGTGCTCATTCGAGTCCTCCGTGTTCGACCCAGTTCGCGATGTCGTCCAGCGTGCTTTTGGCCACGTGCCCGGGCTTGTTGTAATCCGCAGGCGAAGGTGGGTTGCCTCCAGGCGTAAAGAGGTGGCAGAGACCCGGGTAGGTCTTCATGGTAACGTTACTATGGCCCGCCAAGGCTTTCTGCCAACCTTCGAAATCCTTCATGGGGACTTGATAATCGCTCTCGCCTTGTATCACCAGAATCGGTATCTTCAACCGGGCGGCTGTCGCGCCAGGGTCGTAGGTTCGCAAGTCGAGAACGTAAGAAGCCGGCAGAGGAATGCCCATCATGCTCACTGTCTCGCCTGGCTTGAGCGTGGGGCTATCGTAATCCTGGGCGAATTTCTCCGCCGCCTCGATCTGCGTCTTGGCGCCATCCCCCACCGGGCCGCTCAGCGTAGAAAGATACTTGATCTGCTCCACGACAATCTGCCCCAGCGGGCGCGTGCTGCCCGCCATAATGATAAGGCCGCTGATCTGGGCGTCGCCCTCGGCGATGCGGGGCGCCAGCATGCCGCCCAGGCTGTGCCCGAGGACGAAGATGCGCCCCTTCTGCACTTCGGGACGGCTGGCAAGAAGTGCCACGGCCGCTCGCGCATCGTCAGTCACTTCCTCTTTGACGGTCAAGTTTCCCAAGTCTTTCTTATACTGCGCAGCGTACTTGTGAGTTCTTTTCTCATAACGCAGAACCGCGATACCGCGGCTGGCCAGCCCCCAGGCCAGATCCTTGAACGGTTTATTCGATCCGATGGTCTCGTCGGCGTCGTTGGGGCCTGACCCCTGAACGAGCACAACCGCGGGGAACGGCCCCGTGCCGTTGGGTTCGGTGAGCGTGCCCGGCAGTTGCCACGGATCGGCGCCGATCGTGACGTTCTGCTCGTGGAACGCACTGGGGTTCGCGTAGTCGGGTGGATTCCAGGCGACCGCGGGCGGGACGAGGGAAAAGCCGGCGATTTTGCCATCCTTATCAAAGACGAGCCTCAGGTTGAGAGGGGCTTTCTCAAATGCGCAGGAGAGCGTGACCGAGTGATAGCCCTGGTTCTCCACCGAGGTCACGTTGGTCACTGCCTTGAACGCGCCCACTTTGGCGGCTGTCGCGTCCCAAAAATCCTGGAGCTTCTCGAGCGGCATGGCCGCGGCCACCGCGGCGTCGAACCGAGCTTCGACCTTGTTGTACTGCCGGCTCCCCAGTTCCTGAGCGACGTCTTTCGCCAGCGCTTCGAAATCCTGCGCCCAAAGCTGCGGTGGCATCGCCGAGAGCAGGGCCAGCGAGGCTGCTGCAAAAATGTGAATTCGATTCATCGCTTTTCTCCTTGCTCGAGCCTCAGGATTAGAGCCGTCAGCTCGCGGACCACCACTCCCGCCGGCACGCCTTCCGCGAGCGCTTTGACAACCACTTCGTCCAATCGCTGGCGGAACTCCGCTTCGGCGCGCGGCGTGGGCGCCGGCGCAGGTCGCTCAATCACCGTCGCGCCGCGTCCACGCCGCAAATCGAGCCAGCCTTCCTCTGCCAACTGCCGGTAAGCCCCGGCCACCGTATTATGATGAACGCCGAGGTCCACGGCGAGTTGGCGGACGGAGGGGAGCTGGTCGCCTGGGCGGAATTGGCCGGCCAAGAGTGTAGCACGCAGGCCTCTCACAATCTGCTCGGAAGCAGGCAAGGTGGAGGCCGAATCGATCTGGAGGATGGGAGGATGGTCGCTCATAGTCTACTGTACATGTACACCGTACACTGCCCGCCTCCGCTTGTCAAGGCTTTTTTTCGCCTCACCCGAGACGTCCCCGCCCCCCGCGCCTCACTTCCCTCAAGCTCATCATTCCCGCGCAGGCGGGAATCCATCGTCGTCCGCCCCGACAAATCGCCCCCTGCCCGTCATTCCCGCGCCACCGGGGTTGACCACGACCAAGCAGAAAAAACGGTCAGTACCATTGCATTCGGGCAGTAATCGTGTATACATTACCCGGTGCGTGAGGAGGTCATAATCTATGTGGCGGCGAATCTTACGCCAACTGCAAGAGGCAAACAAAGAACTGTGGCTTCTGTTGATGATGTTCGCCATTCTGGCCGGATTGAATTACCTGGTCGCTTCTGATCGGATGCTGTTGGGCTTTTACGTCTTGCCCTCGGTTTATTCAGCTTACTTTCGTGGGCGACGCCACGCCACGTTAACCGCCTTGCTCAGCCTCTTGTTGGTGGTGCTGGTTGTGTACACAAATCCGCGATTGTTCACCATACAAGGCCCGATCAGAATCGTCGCTGAAAAGTGGTGGGACATCGCGGTGTGGGGCGGGACGCTGATGGTTGTTGCCTATGCAATGGGAACGCTGTATGAGAAGAAGCAAGCCCAAATCCAAGAACTGCGGGACGCCTACAAGGGCATCGTGGTCATCCTCAGGCAAATGACCGCGCATGACAAGTACACGCACGACCATTCTTTCCGCGTGGCAGCCTATGCAACCGCCATTGCCAAAGGTATGAACTTCGAACCGGACCGCGTCGACGACGTGTGGGACGCCTCGTTGCTGCACGACCTCGGCAAAATAGAAACCTCCCGCGAACTTCTTTATAAGGCAGCTCGTTTCACCGCCAGCGAGTACGAGGAGATGAAGAAGCATGTGGAAAGAGGGGCCCAGCAGATTGAGCCCGTAAAAGGCAGGCTGAGCCGCATTATCCCCATTATTCTGGCCCATCACGATAGGTTCGATGGTTCGGGGTATCATCCCACGAAGGGCGAGGAGATTCCGCTCGAGGCGCGCATTATTGCGGTTGCTGACGTCTACGACGCCATGATCAGCGATCGTCCGTACGCCAAGGCGATGTCACCCCTCGAAGCCAAAGAGCTCATCTCGAAGGGTGCGGGGACAGACTTCGACCCTACTGTGGTCAAGTCTTTTCTCAAGGCCTTTCAGAGCGGATCGTTGGAAGTCGACTTCGCGGCCTTGGATATGGTCCGGGCCTGACCCTCTCCTGCGGCTGGTGCAGTGGCACAGGCACTCTTGCCTGTGTCCAATCCTGATACAGTGTTTCGTCAAACACAGGCAGGAGTGCCTGTGCCACTTCTCCAGCCAACCATCCCTTGACCCCGCCTTGACAAGGAGGGGAACAATCACTTGTCTGGCGATGGCGCCTTCTCCGGCGCCATATGCGACGCGGGTGGCGGTGCATATTTAGGCAAAGGCACCGAAGGCGGGTAGGCGCCGTAATCGAGAATGGGTTGCGACGGCGGCAGGTTGGGCGGAACAGGAATCACGAGCGGCGCCGTGGATCCTCGCTCGAAATCGAAGCAGTCCCGCATGTCGTTCGCCCAATGGTCGCGCGCCGTAAGATGGCGCATCTTCCATCGTTCTTCGACGAATTTCAACACCGAGCAGAACTCGTAGGTGTAGTGAGAGATGTAACCCGGCTTGGCATAAGGGGAGATCACCAGCATGGGCACGCGAGGGCCAAGCCCGAAGGCATCCATCTCCGGCGGCGGCACATGGTCGTAGAACCCTCCGTAGTCATCCCAGGTCAGAAAAATCACACTGTCTTTCCAATTGGGGCTTTCCATCAGCGCATTGACCAGTTTGGTGACGTACCACATGCCGTCCGACACACGGGCCACCGGGTGTTCGCTGTCCTGATAATCCGGAATGATCCAAGAAAAAGCGGGCAGCGTCCCCTTCTGCAAGTCTTCAAAATACTCTTTCAATTCCACCAGATGGGCCATCTCTGCCGGATCGTCGCGAATCGTCTTGAAGCCGGGCAAGGGATTCCACAAGCTGAATTGTTTGGGGTCAGGAAACGCCAGCCTGACTCCCGTCTCGCTCAACTTCATGGGCAGGCCCTCGGGCAGGGGCTGTGATTCCACGTAATACTTCCAAGGGACTTTGGTTTCCGACATTAACTTGGCCATCGAGGCAAAACTGAAGCCGTCGTCATCGTCCATGACCTCCTTGAGTTCTTTGAGGTTGGCCACATTAACAATCAGGCCCCCGGATTGGCCCGCTACCGTGTAGGTGTGGTTGGGCAGGCTGTAACCCATTTGGGAGGAGAAAAAGCGGTCACACAAGGTGTAGTGCCGGGCGTAGTTCCAATAATTCGGAATGTCCCGCCCGTCGTAGTAAGCCATGGTCAGTTCGGTGCCTTCAGCCCACACGAACCCGTCCATGGCTCCGTGGTCGTATGCCGCATGTATGGTCTCCCAATCATGCGCGAGATCGAGGGCCGGCTGGCCGCGGGGCATGTGAAAGGGCGTCACGCAACTCGCGCTGCCCGGCAGCTTGGGAAGGCAGGTTTGCGGCGGAAGCCCGTCGGCGCCGGGATATGTGCCAAAATAGTTATCAAAGCTTCTATTTTCCTGGATGATCCAGATCACGTGATTGATCTTATCCATTCCCGTCGGGGGCGCTTGGGCGGCCACGCGAAGGGGAATGACGAGGGCTAGCGCAAGCAGAGTCGAGGCAGTCAGCCAAATCGTCAATTGCTTCTTGGGCCAAGGCATGGAATTCCCTCCATAATGCCAAGCTACTATATCGTGCCCTTTCGTGGCACGCCGCTAACCCCAGTCCTCCCCGCTTGGTGTGTGCTTGCGCATGAAGTCGGGATCGATCTCGAGGCCGAGGCCCGCACCTTGCGGAAGTTGGAACATGGAGTTCTTGATTAACTGCGGCTTGCCCGCTGCCATGTTCTCGACGATGCGCTCCGCGTGCCCCAGGCGGCTTTCGCAGCGGTAGAAATTGGGAATCGAAGCGGCGAGGTGAACGGAAGCATACGTCCGCACCAGCGACCCAACGTTATGCAGAGCCATGGGCACTCGATTCAGTTGCGCGTAGTCGGCAATCCTCCGGCAGCCGCTGAATCCGCCCGCAAATGAGATATCCGGATGGATAATATCCACAGCAACGTTATCTATAAACGGTTTGAACTCCTTCACCATCTCGACCTTTTCCCCCGTCAGGACGGGGGTGCGCGTCGCCTGCTTCACCGTTATCCACGCTTCGCAATATTCGACGTGATTCAACGGGTCCTCAATCCACTCGGGGTGGATAGCTTCCGTAGCCCTGGCTACGGCAATCGCGCTGGGGACGTCGTACTGGTTGTGGCAGTGGACGGCGATGTCGATGCTCTCTCCCACCGCCTCGCGCACGTTGGCAAAGCCTCGCGCGATCTTACCCAGTTGCGCCGTGGACACCTCGGGCCCCACGTGCTCTCCCGGTAGCGCCTGCAACGGCTCAATCTTGAACGTCTTGAAGCCCTCGGGCTGGTTACGGTTCCACTCCGCCCACGCACGGCAAGATTCCGGGCTGCTCATATCCTTTAATGTATCGCCGTGCGAATACATCTCGACAGCGTCGCGCAACGGCCCTCCCATCAACTTGTAGATGGGCAGGTCCAGGATCTTGCCCGCCACGTCCCACAGCGCAATGTCAATTCCACTGATGAAGGGGTAGTTCGGCCGATAGGGATGAATGATCCCAGTCATGGCTTGGAAATGGCGCTCGATGGCAAGCGGGTCGGCCCCAATCAGGTTCAATCGCGGGATCAAGGCGCGCGCCGTTTTCACATCGACCCCGGTTTCCCCGTAACCCGTGATCCCAGTGTCAGTTTCAATTCTGACCAGACAACCGTCGCCTTGAAAATCCAATTGCAGTGCTTTAATGGCCGTGATCTTCACCGCGCCGCGCAGCGGCGCTGCCAAAGCCTGAAACCTCGCCAGATACGCCCCTGCCGGCAGCAAGAGCGCCGCCTTAAAGAAATCACGTCGGGTTGGATTCATATACGGGTCCTCATACGATGACCGGACCTTGGAACGGAGGTCTGATGCTGGTTTTTTGTTTTCGTCAACATTCCCGGTTCGTTCGTTTAATTCTCGATCGTTATTACAACCTTTCCTTGAGCGTGTCCTTTCGCTTCAACCAGGATTTCCAATTTGGCGTCTTGAACCCCAGGAGTATACACCCACTGCCTCGTGCGCAACTGCAATTCCGCACTTCCGGCGCCAGCACGCGCAAAACGGAAATCCGGACTGATCTACCCACTGCCAAAAGGAGGGGCCGATCGATCCCGCCGTGTATAATGAATGCCACACCTTTTGAGGTCCGATCTGTTTCACAAGGTTGATCGATACGCACGGGACGGAGAATGAAATGGCTGACCAAAACTTTTCCATCTTGATCCTTGCTGCGGGCAAGGCGACACGCTTTAAATCCGAACACTCAAAGATGCTGCACCGGCTGGCGGGGCGGTATTTGGGCGAGCACATTCTGCGAGCCGCGCAGGGAGCGGGACCCGAGTCGCTTTACATGGTCATCGGACACGAAGCCGAAGAGATGCGCAATGCGTTTGCGCGGCCGGGCCTGGTTTTTATCGAGCAGAACGAACAACTGGGCACCGGCCACGCGGTGATGATGGCCCGCGAGGAGCTCGAAAAGTGCTCCAGCGACGCGGTGCTGGTGCTGGTAGGCGACGCTCCCCTTCTCCGCCCGGAAACGCTCGTTCATCTGGTCGAAATCCACCGCAAGGCGCGCGCCGCCGCAACGATTTTGACCACTCGCCTCGAATACCCCACCGGTTACGGACGCATCGAGCGCGATCGCGATCGCGTGCGGGCCATCGTGGAAGAGAAAGTCGCAACGCCTGACCAGAGGCGACTTCGCGAAATCAACTCCGGCATTATTTGCTTCTCGCGAACCCACCTGCTCGAGCATCTCCAGGAACTGTCGCCCGAGAACGCCCAGAAGGAATTCCTGCTGACGGACCTCGTCGAGATTTTCAACAGACACCAGCTCAAGGTGGCCGCTTTCCAGGTAGCAGATTCGTGGGAAGTATTGGGCGCGAACGACCGCGTAGAACTTGCGCAGATCGAGAAGCACTTGCGGCTGCGCAAAGCAGTGGCGTTGATGCGCGAAGGCGTGACCGTAGTTGATCCCCAGGTCACCTACATTGACCCTGACGTGGAAGTGGGCCAGGACACAGTGATCGAGCCGGGCGCAAGTCTCTTGGGCCGGACACGCCTGGGTCGCGACTGCCATATCCAACAGTTCTGCGTGATCACCGATTCGTCGCTCGCCGACCGCGTCACCCTGCGACCCTTTTGCGTGATCTCGGACTCTGAGGTTGGCTGCGGCGCTGCCCTCGGCCCCTTCGCGCGCCTGCGACAGGGCGCAGTGATAGGGGAGAATGCGCGCATCGGCAATTTCGTGGAGGTGAAGAAATCGCGCGTCGGCCGGGGCAGCAAGGCGCAGCACCTCACCTATCTAGGCGACGCCACCTTGGGCGAGAACGTCAATATCGGTGCAGGAACCGTCACCTGCAATTACGACGGCGTGAAGAAAAACCCTACCATCATCGAAGACGGCGTTTTTATCGGCAGCGGCAGCATGCTGGTGGCCCCGGTGCGCATCGGCCAAGGGGCGTATACCGCGGCGGGCTCCACCATTACCGAAGACGTTCCGCCCCAATCCCTAGCCCTGGCGCGCAGCCGCCAAGTCACCAAGCAGGGCTGGGTGAAGGAGCGGCGGCGGCATGACGATTGAAGATTGACGATTGTCGATTGTCGATTGAAAAGGCCGAAAATCGAAATTCGAAATTCGAAAATGGAACACGGGAGGAGGACCACCGCTTTCGACTTTCGATTTTCCATTTCCCATTTTGGATTTTCCAGTTTCTAATTTCCATTTTCGAGTTTCGAATTTCGATTTTCGAATTTCGCCGATCGTCAATCGACCATCGGCAATCGACCATCACGAAACAACGCATTCACTTGCTGCAGGTCGGCCTCGGTGTCAACGCCAATGGTGTCATATGGCGTTTCAGCCACCATGATGGAGATGCCATTCTCGAGGAAACGCAGTTGATCCAGCTTCTCCGCCAACTCCAGCGAGGACTGCGGAAGGGAATGAAACAGCTCGAGCGCCGCCCGCGTGTAAGCGTAGACGCCAAGGTGCTTGTAATACTGAATCCCGCCTTGGCCGTCGCGGTCATAAGGGATGGGGTAGCGTGAGAAGTAAAGCGCCCGTCCGGAATGGTCGGTGACCACCTTGACATTGCTCGGATTCTGCGCTGCCACCGCCTGCATGGCCACTTTGAGCGTGGTCACCTGGACCTCTCCGCGCAAGAAGGGCTCGAGCAGCAATTCGAAATGCGCCGGGCGCAGCATCGGCTCGTCTCCCTGGATGTTCGCGTAGACGTCCGCGTCCGTCCGCGTCATGACTTCGTGCACGCGGTCGGTCGGAGAGGGGTGCTGTCCGGTGAGAGTGACGGGAATGCCCTGGGACTCGCAGTAATGCTTCACCTCCTCGTTTTCCGTAGCCACGATGAGTTCGTCCAGCAGCGGGGAGCGCCGGGAGTGGTGATAGACCCAATACACCATCGGCTTCCCCGCGATTTCTCGAAGCACCTTTCCCGGCAGCCGGGTCGAGCCCAACCGTGCAGGAATCACACCCATGATCTTTGGACGAGCAGCCATGATCTACCCTCGTTTCACATTCCAGGTGGGAAGATAATCGTCCAATTTTCGCCCCTGGTCAACAGCCGGTAGTGTCTCAGTTTGCTGTAGCGGCGCTCTCCGAGCGCCGGAACTCCTTGAGAATTCAAGGCCGGTGGTCAGAGACCGCCGCTACAAAAATCAAACTGAGACACTACCCAACAGCCCTCTCCCTTGGGGAGAGGGTGTCGCGCTCCGGCGCTTTCAACAGCCGGAGCGTGACGGGTGAGGGGTTTTTCCGTTCGCTAGCCAACCAGTCCGGCTATAGGACCGCATCAGCTCCAGTCTTTCCCCGCTCGTGCGGCGGACCCCATGCGGCTGGTGACGTGGCACAGGCACTCTTGCCTGTGTCCGAGGCTG
>Ga0326727_10015347_pt1 | contig 16462 bp, 14 predicted proteins | sample MB2enrmetagenome_FD_207643 | JGI IMG/M metagenome (GOLD analysis project Ga0326727, IMG submission 207643) | Lab enriched peat soil microbial communities from McLean, Ithaca, NY, United States - MB29MY | ecosystem: Environmental > Terrestrial > Soil > Wetlands > Peat | place: USA: New York...
ATTGGGTGTGCAGGACATGTTTGGGGAATCGGGTCTCGCCGACGAGCTTCTGCAAAAACACGGGCTGCAGCCGGAAGGCATTCGCGACAGCGTATTGAAAGCACTAGCCACCGCCGGGCGCTGAGCGAACCAGAGGGTCATTATCCGGGAGAAATCCAATGGAAAAACAGCGGATCGGTTTTATTGGTTTGGGAATCATGGGCCAGCACATGGCCACACACCTGTTGAATGCCGGCTATCCCCTGTTGGTACACGACCTCGTCCCCGCAGCGGCAGAGGGTCTGGTGGCCAAGGGTGCGTCGCCAGCTTCCTCTTGCCGGGAGGTGGCACAACGCTCCGATGTGATTATCTCCATGGTGCCGGACTCCCCGGACGTAGAAAAGGTCGCCTTGGGCAAGGATGGGATCATCGAACGCGCCCGTCCCCACCAGATTTACGCCGACATGAGCACCATCTCCCCGCAAACGGCAATCCGGGTGGCCGAAACACTCGCAGCCAAAGGCGTGCGTTGCCTTGACGCGCCGGTCAGTGGCGGACAGGTGGGCGCGCAGAACGCCGCTCTGTCCATTATGGTGGGTGGACCCCTGGACCTGTTCAATGAAATGGTGCCCATTTTCCAGTTGATGGGGAAGGTGGTCACACATTGCGGGAATAATGGCGCCGGGCAGATCGTCAAAGCATGCAATCAAATTCAGGTGGCGCTGAACTTCGTGGGCATGGCCGAGGCACTGGTGCTGGGCACAAGGGCAGGCGTGGATCCCGCCGTCATCCTCAAGGTGCTGAGCGGCGGTTACGCGCAAACCCGGGTGATGGACGTGCGGGGACCTAAGATAATCGCCGGTGATTTTACGCCAGGGTTCAAGAGCAAGTTTCACTACAAAGACTTGAATATCATCATGGCCACCGCGCGCGAACTGCAGGTTCCCCTGCCGGCCAGCGCGATCGCACACGAATTGTTCAGCGCGCTGCTTGCCAAGGGGCGCGGCGATTTGGATCATTCGGCTGTGATTACGGTTTTCGAGGACTTGGCCGGAGTGCAAGCGCGAGCCAGGAAGTCGTAGGGTTCGCACCCGGGACACCAGACTCTGCGCGGGATACGCGCGGGGACGCCTTGAAGACGCCTTGCCCGCGACGTCAAGATCCAGGGCCGCGTCATAGGTGTCCTGCGCGAATACTGACGGTCGCCTCTTCGCTTGCTTGGGTTAAAGGCCCCAGAGTCCAACAAAAATGCGTCTCTGTTACTCCTGCGCGCATCCAAATGCGTTTTGGAGTAAACTGCACGGTCCCCTCCGGAAAGCTTTCTTTGCACGGTCCCGGTGGGCAAGGAAACGCTGCTGACTGCCTCCACCGAAAACGTTTTATTGTTCGCCGCTGATCCGGCTGCGCGCGAGTCCTTGCGCGCCCTCGTTGCTGCGGTCGGCTACAGCATTCGCGCTGTGGAGACGCAGGAAGAACTTCTGCGCTTGCTCCAGGACAACTCCGCCGGGCTCCTTCTGCTCGTATTGGATTCGGCTGATGCGGCGTCGAGTGAAACCCTTGCCGCGATACGCGTTCACAACGCCGCATCTCAAGTCCGCGTCCTCCTCCTAATTCCAGATGGAAAAGAGGCCATCGCGCGCGGCCTGGACCTGGGTGCGGACGACGCAATAACGGTCCCTTTCGATGAGGCCGAGCTCCTGGCCCGCGTGCGGGCCCAATTGCGCCAGAAACGCGCGAGAGACGAGTTGGCCGCGAAACTGCGCATCGCGGAAGAGAGCCGCGAAGTCGCCCAGACCGCTTTCCAGGCGCTTGCGGTCACCGAAAAAATGACGCGCGACGCTTTTTCCCTCGAGCGCATCCTGAAAATCGGGGTCATCTCTTTGTTCAGTTTGGCGCTCGTCATTGTCGCCTTTTTTTTCCTCTTTTCGCGCCGCGCGGAGAAAGAGGCTCGCCGCGCCTACACGGTAATCGCGCGGCTGGAAAAGAGTGTCCAAACGGAGGAACAGCTCCTCGCCTCCGCGAAACGGCTGAGCGAAGACCCCGCCAACGCCGACCTATTACAGCAGAAAGAGGCCCTCCAGCAGCAGACGGAAACACTTCGCAAGAAAATGGCGCAGCCGGATGGCAGCGACGTCACCGAATTACGCCGCCAATTGGATGAAGCCACCGGGCGACTCAATAAGATCGAGGGGCAATCGCAAGCGGCGGAAGAAGTCATCCGAACCTCTGCCCCCAGTGTTTGTCTGCTGCACGTCTCGGTGGCTTTTAACGAAAAGGATTCCGGGCGGCGCTTACGCTATGGCGGCATTGACAGCGACGGCACGCCGCTGAAGGATAGCGACGGCAATCCCATTTACACCACCGAAGGGCGCGGCCCCGAAGTGCGCGCCGACTTCTTTGGCACGGGTTTCATTGTGGGCGAAGGCAAAATCCTCACCAATCATCACGTGGTCCAGCCTTGGTGGCAAAACGACGAATTAGCCGGCGCCGTGCAACAGGGATTGCAGCCGGTCATTGCGGAGATGATGGCGTATTTCCCCGCGGCGGCCAATGGAATCCCCGTGGGGATCTCCAAAATTTCTGAGGAAGCGGATCTCGCCTTGATTCACGGAGACCTTTCCGAATTGGGCCGTCCATCTCTCACGCTGAACCCCGGCAAGGATGCCGCCGTCAGTGGGGAAGCTCTGATCAGCGTCGGCTACGCCACGGGACTTGATGCCATCCTGGCTCGCGCCGGCGATGAGACGGTGGAGCAGATTGTCAAAACCAGCGGCGGCGAGCCGAAACTTGTGCTCGCGGAATTGGCCCGGCGCAAGCTGATTCGTCCGCTCGTCACGCAAGGCCATGTGGGTGACGTCCTGTCGGACAAGATTATCTACGATGCGCAAACCACCTCTGGTGGCTCGGGCGGCCCGCTTCTAATCGGCGATGGCGAGGTGATTGGCGTGACCTTTGCCGTTGTGCGCGGCTTTGGTGGCTCCAATTTTGGCGTGCCCATTCGCTACGCCGTGCCCCTGCTGAAACATTAGCGCCGTTCCAACTCTTTGGGCCAAATGACGGTCCGAGCATCTGACGCGAACACGGAGAGAGTATTCTCGAAGGGATTTGCTGGAACAAGTTGGAACGGCACTAGGATAAGAATTTCCGTTCCGCTGCATTGGAAAAAGCAGTCCGCACTGTCGGTCTCCCCGTGACACAATGTAAAATTTCGCACTGCCCCAATGAGCCGGGCTGACGGCTTCCTATGAAAAAGAAGCGCACCATCCGCAAAGTACTGGCTGCCAATCGCAGCGAAATCGCCATCCGTATTTTCCGCGCCGCCAATGAGTTGGGAATGCGCGCTGTCGCCATCTACTCCCTGGAAGATGGCCTGGCCCTGGTGCAAAGGGCTACCTGTTCTTGCGACTAGTTACTTTCAAGAACCCACTTGGGATACTTTATTTGCGGTGCGCATCCCCACGGACTATTGTTTGCATACCCCGGGCCAGAACTCTGCGTGGGGTGTGCTTGTCTCTTGGGAGGTCCGATGTGGAGTAATAAGAAGCCGGATACGCCGCAAGCCGCGCAGCCGGAAACAAAAAATTTGCCAGTGAATCCGCCGCCGAAGCCTTCTGCGGCATCTTGGGAGGGAACTACCGCCATGAGTACTGATGCAATGCGTCCGATAGGTGCAACCGCGGATCGCGCGACGGCGCGGCTCGGGCCAAGCCTGCACATTAAGGGTGAGATCACCGGAAACGAAGACCTTACGATCGAAGGAACGGTCGAGGGTCTGGTGCAACTTGACGAGCGCAAACTTACCGTTGGCGCCGCAGCCAAGCTGACTGCGGACATCATCGCTCGCGAAATCGTGGTCTACGGCACCGTGAAAGGGAATCTCCGCGCCAAAGACCGCATCGAAATCAAGAAGGATGGGTCCGTCAACGGCGATCTGACCACCGCCCGCATCATGATCGAAGACGGCGCCTACTTTAAGGGTTCCATCGAAATCGACAAGACCGGTGAAAAGGAATCCGGCGCAGGTTCTTTCTCGCGCACGTCGGCGACGGCGACTGCGGGTACTGCCCCGAAGACCATCTAACAGCACGGCCTGCAGCGGATTTTTTAGCAAGAGCGGCGCGAACTTCCGGTTCGCGCCGTTTTTATTGCTCTCTACTATTGCTGCTAAAGTATGTAATAACTTGACAAGTCAAGAATTTATATTTATTGTGGGCTTCGTATTCCTCTCTTGGCGGCGCTGTTCCGGCCGGCGTCCGTCCCCGCCGGCTGTGCGCTGCTCCGCTGGTTCACGCAGTTCAGGAGTCACGCCATGTGGGGAGGCGTTAGAGGCATCCCGGCCCTCGGTCTGGCCATCTCGGTATCCACGGCCGGCTGTGGTGGTGGAGGAGGAGGCGGAGGTGGGATCCAGCCACCTCCTCCGCAACCTGACTTCACTATCTCGCTTTCTTCCTCGTCGGTAAGCCTGCCGCAAGGCGGCACAAGCTCGCCCGTCACCGTTTCCATCGCCGCTGAAAACGGTTTTTCGGGAAACGTGCAAGTCACCCTGGCCGGTCTGCCCTCCGGAATCATCAGCAATCCCACCAGCCCCTTTTCCGTGGCCGCGGGTCAAAACACAGCGGTGGTGTTCGGCGCTGCCTTGAACGCCGCCACGGGACAATTTTCCGCGACTGCGCAGGGCACCAGCGGATCCCTTTCGCATTCTTCGAATCTGTCGCTCAACATCCAGGCGGGTTCCGCGCAAAACCTTCCGCGCAGCAATTATGTCCGCAATGATTCCGTGCTTCTGCTTGATAGCCCCGCGGGCGAGCCACATCACCGCCACATCGTTTATGACGCGAGTGGCAAGCGCTTCTTTGTCGCCAATCGGGCGATGAATCGCGTGGAGGTATACTCGTCTTCCGATACCTCGCTGCAAGCCACCATAGACGCCCCGGGCGCTTCCAGCGTTGATCTTTCCATGGACGGCGCAACGTTGTGGGTGGGCACCGCTCTTGAGCAGATCCTCGCTATCAACACCACATCCTTCCAGGTGGCCACACGCTACCCCGTTGCGGGCCTCACACCCATCCCCAATGTCGTCTTCGATCGCCCCAACGAGGTCCTTTCGCTTTCAACGGGCAAATTCCTCGTTCGCTTGCGCCAGCCATCAGCCAGTGAAGCGCTCCTGGCGCTCTGGGATCCCGCCTCAAATCTCTTTACAAATCTCACGGCGGCTGCCCCAGCCCTCTTTCAAAGCGGTGTCGGCGTGATGGCCCGCTCGGGTGACCACACCCGCGTGATCGTCGCGTGCAATGATTCCACCGGTGAGATAGCCGTCTTCGATTCCAATGGCAATCTGCTGACAGGACCACAGTCACTCGGTACAGGAGCAATCTCTTTCACGGCCGCCAATTCCGATGGGAGCCAATTCGCCGTCGTTTTTGGCGCGCCGGGCGCTTCGCAGGTTTTTTTGCTGGATGGAAATCTGAACTTGTTGGGTTCTTACTCCTCGCCAAGCGCCGCCGGAATTGTTTTCTCCCGTGACGGACAAACGCTCTACGTGGCCGAACCGTTTGGCAACGGCCATGTCGTGACGGCGCTTTCCGTGTCGAATCTCCTGAACCTCGGGCAGATCCCCGATCTCGCGGTTGAAGGCATCCCCACAATCCTCGAGGACGCGGATGAGACCCAGCTTCTGATTGGGCTGTCGAATCGTGGCCTGAATTTCCTAGATGCCGGCAACCCTACGACGCTGCCGCAAAACGCGCCGGTCTTCGCGAGTGCGCCGGTTGCCCAGCCGGCGGAAGGAACCAACACGGGTGGTGTATCCATCACTTTGAACGGTTCTAATTTCTCCTCCAATCCACAGATTCGCTTTGGCTCGCAGTCCACCGTCAATGCCACGGCGACGAGCGCCACACAACTGCAAGTTTCTTCTCCTCCGAGCGCCATGTCCGGCCCCGTGAATCTCACCGCCTACTTTTCCAACGGCTGGATCGCCGTGGCGCCCGCTGCATTTAGCTATGGTCCCGCCATCCTTCAGGTTTTTCCGGATGCTGGTTCCCAAGCAGGTGGCGACACGATTTGCTTCTTGGGCTTTGGATTTGGCACGAGCACCGGCAACCTCACGGTCACCATTGGAGGCGCGGCCGCCACTTCGCAAAAGGTTGAAAGCCTGCCAAGTTTTGCAAGCGCACTTTCCCTTGATGCTACTTATCCTTTTTCACTGGAACGCATCACCGTTACCACGCCTCCGGGGACACCCGGCAAAGCCGACATTTCCATCACCGCGTCGTCGGGTCAAACGGTTGCACACAAGTCTTTCCAGTATCTGAATGCAAGCGCTGCCTTCCCCCATTCCGGCCTCTACAAATTTCTTCTCAACGATCCCCTGCGCCAGCAGGTCTATCTCAGCGCCACCGATCACGTGGACGTCTTCGATCGCACAGGCCAAACATTCCAAAGCCCGATCGAGCCCCCGCCCAATGGGCCTCCGCCCGATGCCGCGCTCCGGGGCCTCGCGCTCACCCCTGACGGTTCGCAACTCATCGTCGCCGATTTCGGCGCACAGAACGTGTACCTCATCAATCCGGACGGGGGCGCGGACAATGGCGCGCAGGTCCCGGTGGGCGGTGTGCCGGGTTATGCAGATTCCGGCCCGGCCCGTGTGGTGGCCACGAGCGCCTCAACTGTCTTCGTCGGCCTCAGCGGAGAAGGCGGCTCAACCGGAGGCTGCAACTCCTGCCTCGGTCAAATGAATTTGACCGCCAGTCCGCCTACTTTCCAGCCCGCGCCTCAACCCGAAGTCAGTTCGCTGACCGGCGCCCCCTTGCTCCAGGCGGATTCCTCCGGAGACACCGTCTACCTGGCATTCGGCACAGCGCCGGGCGGGCCGGTTGCTCAGTGGACCGCGGCAACTCCAAACGCCTTCACCGTTTCCTCCGCAAACGACTCCGCTTCCGATCTCTCCACGTCCGCCGATGGAACTCTGTTCGCCATGCGCTCCAACAGCGCCACGGAAATCCGCGGCTCGGATCTTTATTTGTTCTCCACGCCTGTTTCAGCCGAACTCGAAACCATTCCCGGCCGCGTCTCCGTTCCAGGCGTCGCGTTGCATCCTTCCGGCGCGCTCCTCTTCGATCCTTTTTTGGATGGCCCTCCTCCCAGCGCTCCACCAGCGCAAGGCATTCGAGGCGGCATTGACATTCGCGATGCGCACAGCGGCCGGCTTCGCCTGCGCATCTATCTCCCCGAACCCTTCGCCATGCTTTCCACGGATATTGACGGCCTTCACGGCTGTTTCCTGACCACCGACGAGAATGGCGTATATCTTTTCGCGCTCACTACGTCCGGCCTGACGGTCATCCAACTCGCCAATGTGCCTCTGGGTATCGGCAGCCTTTCACCCTCTTTCGGAGCCGCGGCGGGTGGCGCCAGCGTCACCATCCGCGGCAGCGGTTTCCAGTCCGCAACGAACGCCACACTCGGCGGTAAGTCCGCGAGTGTCACATTTAAGGATTTGAACACGCTGCTGATTACCACTCCCGTGCTTTCGGCGGGGCCGCAGCAATTGCTTCTCACTAACCCCGACGGGGAGTCCGTTTCCCTGGATGCGGCATTCGTCGCTCAGTGATCCGTTCCTAACCTCTGCCACTCACCCTTCATCCAACCAGTGCGCCCGGTGCCTGCACTCTGTATTCGATTGCATGGGCGACTCTCCTTGCGATATGAAGGGAATATGCAAACACGCAAACTTGGCAATTCTGATCTTTACATCACTCCAACAGGTTTTGGCGCATGGGCTATCGGCGGCGCGGGATGGGAGTTCTCCTGGGGCCCGCAGGAAGACTCCGATTCCATCGCCGCCATTCACCGCGCTCTCGAGCTCGGCGTCAACTGGATCGACACCGCTGCCGTTTACGGTTTAGGCCATTCGGAGGAGGTCGTTGCCCGTGCTCTAAAGGACTGGCGCGGCGCGCGGCCCTATGTTTTTACCAAGTGTGTTCTTCGTTGGGACGCCAGCGGCAAAATCAGCCCCAACCATTCCGCCAGTTCCATCCGCGAGGAGTGCGAGAACAGCCTCCGCCGCCTGCAAACCGGCACCATCGATTTGTACCAAATGCATTGGCCGCCGGCCGATAACGGGCCCGGCTTGGAAGAAGCTTGGCAGACACTGGCAGCCCTGCGAAAGGAAGGCAAGGTCCGCTGGATTGGCGTCTCCAACTTTAACGCGGAACAAATCAAGCGCGCGGAGGCCATCGCGCCGGTCACTTCTCTCCAGCCCCCTTACTCCATTCTGCGTCGCCAGATCGAGGAAACCACTTTGCCGTATTGCGCGCAGCGGGGCATCGGCGTGATTGTTTACGCCCCCATGTTTTCGGGGATGCTCACCGGCGGCATGACTCGCGAGCGCGCCGCCGCTCTTCCGCCCGACGATTTTCGCAGCCGCAACCCCGAGTACAAGGAGCCGAAACTCTCCAAGAACCTGGAATTGGTGGAGAAACTGAAGGAAATCGGCGCGCGTCACGGCCGGGCTCCCGGCGAAGTGGCCATTGCCTGGACGCTGCGCAATCCCGTGATTACCGGCGCCATTGTTGGCTCGCGCAGCGCAAAACAAGCCGAAGGCGTGATGCGAGGCGGGGAATGGAGACTCAGCCCGCAGGAAATTGACGAAATCGAAGCCTTTTCCAGCACTGTGGCAAAGGCAAAAGCCGCGCTCTAAACGTGCTTCAAGGCGCCTAACTCTCAGACAAGGGGAAACGAATCATGAAATTGGGTTTGCAGGGCAAGCAAGCCGTTGTGACCGGCTCGACCGCGGGAATCGGCCTTGCCATCGCTGCCGCACTTGCGGAAGAAGGCGTGCGCGTCATCATCAATGGCCGCACGGAAGCGCGTGTCGCCGCCGCGCTCGATTCCCTTCATCAACGCAACAAAAGCGCGGATGTCCGCGGCATCGCCGCCGATCTGGGAAATTCCGAAGGCGTTGCGCGGTTCATCGAGCAGGTTCCCGAAGCTGACATTCTCGTGAACAATCTCGGTATTTTCGAGACCAAGCCCTTTCTGGAAATCCCGGATTCGGATTGGGTCCGTTTTTTTTGCGGTGAACGTCCTGAGCGGCGTCCGGCTGACCCGCCATTTTCTTCCCAGGATGCTGCGCAAGAACTGGGGCCGCGTAATCTTTATTGCCAGCGAATCGGCGCAGCAAATCCCCGCGGAGATGATTCACTATGGCGTGACCAAGACCGCCCAGGTCGCGCTGGCGCGCGGGCTGGCCGAATCGGTCGCCGGCACGGGTGTCACCGTAAATTCCGTGTTGCCGGGACCCACAAGTTCGGAAGGCGCAACCTCATTTGTCCAGGGTGTAGCGCGCCGGCAGGGTGTCTCTGTCGCGGAGATTGAAAGGCAATTTTTCGCCACGGTGCGGCCATCGTCGCTTCTCAAGCGCTTCGCAACGCCGGAGGAGGTCGCGGCTGTCGTCGCCTTCGTGGCCAGCGCGCAAGGCGCAATTATCAATGGTTCCGCCGTCCGCGCCGAGGGCGGCATCGTCCGCAGCATCCTGTGATCGCTGCAACTACGCGCGCAGGTGGTCGGCGCGCCAGTTCTGCACCAATTGCTTGATGGCTTTACGGTCCGTCAAATTGTCACCGAGAACTTTGCGGGCCAGCGCGGGGAGTTCCGCGTCACTCGCAAAGCGCAAGGCCACCAATTGGGCAACCGTGAATTCCGGTATCCGCGCTTTCAAATCCTCCGGCAATAGCTGCTCAAACCGCAGCCGCTCTTCCAACCGGATCACGCGGTCCTGCACTGTCAGCGCGAACATGCGCGCAAGAAAGGCCAGCAACAGCAGCGCCGCTGCGGTCAGCACGCCAATTATTCCATCCGCCCAGTGACGCCAGTGCACCAAACGATAGATGGACCAGCCAAAATTCAAGGTCAGTGCCGGAATCACAAAGTAATGAAACAACGGCACCGTCTTGGGGTGATTCGCAAAATTTTGTTCCGTCATGTTCGTTCCTCCGCTTCGCCTTGCATTCTAACAAACCTGACCCTTGGACCAGTTACTTTCTGGGCGCTTCTCTGCTTTTCCGACTTTCTTTTGATGCACTGCGGCGCAAAATCGACAAATGCAAGATGTACTGGCTGAAGCGCTTGGAGGCCGTCATGTCGAATCTTAGTTTGGCCCGCATCATGTTTGGCGGCAGCGAGGAAGTGCGCCGGATCGCCGGGAGCGGCCTGACGGCGAACGTTAGATCGCTCGCTCCACTTGCCCTCGTGCCGGCCGTGGCTGCGCAGGCAAAGCCTTCCCATTCGCCACTTCCTGGTCTCTTCCGTCGAGTTTGGCTACGCTTGTCCGCTAAATCCTGAAAATCTACACTCCACCTGCCGCGGACACCTTTACAAGCCTCAGCCGTTTCCGCGCCGCTGCTTGTCAAACCATATCAATTGAGCCGGTCAGATCAGGTTGATCGATTTGGCGTGCTTCGTCAGCTCGTCCCGGAAGTTTGGATGCGCGATGCTGATCAGCGCCAGCGCGCGTTCCCGCGTCGACCTGCCGCGCAGGTTCACGCAGCCATACTCCGTCACGATGTGCTCAACGTCCATGCGGGTATCCGTCGCCATTTGCACGTGCGGCACGATGGACGAAATTGTCCCGTTCTTCGCCGCCGCTTTCAATCCGATGAAGGACTTCCCGCCCTTTGCAAATGACGCGCCCTTCACGAAGTCGAATTGTCCGCCCGAGCCGCTGTACTGGTGACCGTTGATGAATTCCCCGTTTACCTGGCCGTACAGATCCACCTCAACCGCGGTGTTCACGCTCATCATGTTGTCATGTTGCGCGATGATGTCGATGTTGTTCACGTAGGAAGACGCGTAGCTCTCCATCGAGGGGTTGTCGTTGATGAACTGGTAGAGCTCATCGTCTCCAATCGAGAACGTGAACACGTGTTTCCGCGGGTGCAGCGTTTTCTTCCTGCCGTTGGCCACGCCGCTTTTTACCAGCCGCATTAACGCGTGGCTAAAAAGCTCGGAGTGGATTCCCAGGTCATTGCGATTCCCGAGGAGCTGCGCCACGGCATTGGGCAGGTTTCCGATACCCAGTTGCAGCGTCGCGCCGTCCGGGATCTGCTCGGCGATGCACTTCCCGATCTTCATCGAATCTTCGTCCGGATCTTTGTACGGCACCTGCACCAGCGGCGCGTGGTTTTCCACGATCGCGTGCACTTCCGATACGTGCACCAGCGAATCGCCGAACACCCGCGGCATGTTGCGGTTCACTTCCACGACCACGCGATCGCAGTGCCGCAGCACCGTCGAGGCATAGTCATTATTCGTGCCCAGGCTGAAGTGGCCCGAAGCATCCATCGGCGATACGGTCACCAGAAAAGTATTCACCCGGATGTGCTCCGTGAGCGCGCGGGGTATCTGTGAAAAGTTCACCGGAACGTAACTCAGGTACTTTCTTCCTTCCTTGAGTCCGATTTGGACCATTTTGCGGTCCGGGTCGCCCATGAAAAAGACGCGCGCATCCACTTTGGACAATACTTCCGGCCGGATCAGCGTTTCTTCGCTGTACTTCATGGAATGCTGGTAATACAAATTCAAATCCCTCAGGTTGCCCGCAAGAATGCGGTCGGCAACGGCTCTGGCCAGCCCTCCGGGCATGCCCACCGCCAGCGCCAGGCAAAGTATGCTTCCGTCCGCTATGCCTTCGACTGCCTTGGCCGGTGTAGTAAGCTTCGCTGCGTAGTCTTCCTTTGCTGTCCGATATCCCATAGATTCCTCGCTCGTTAGTTAACCTCTGAACCTCTGGCTGCGGGGAGCGATACCGCGAGCCTATTAGGTTCCTCTACGCCCCCGTGGTTTGCAAGTGCAGCCGACACACTGCCGATTACCCTTGAACTGCGCTTGCCGGCCCCTCCGCTACATGAGGTAAGCTGTTGGCTCTCGTCCATGCTCCGCCTCGCTCTACTCTCGTTGGAGTTCTCAGCGCTTTTCGTCGGCGTTCCGCTGCTCATTTATTACCGTCTTCTGCCCAACCTCCCCATCCCCTATCTGCTGTTTGCCGCTCTTGCCGCTTTTCTGGTTCTTCGCAGCGACCCCAGCTTTGATCCTTCTCATCTCACTTTGTGGAACAATGTTCGTTCCCAACTCCTGCCACTGCTCGTGCGTGATGCTGTCTTTCTCGCCCTCTTGGGGCTCGCGGTCCGCATTTTTGCGCCCCAGCTCCTCTTCTCCTTCCTCAAGCGCGCTCCCGGCTTCTGGGCCCTGGTCATGCTCCTCTACCCGCTCGTTTCCGTTTATCCCCAGGAGCTGATCTACCGCGCCTTTTTCTTCCACCGTTACCAGCCACTCTTTGGCAGTGGCTTGTTGATGATTGCCGCTAGTGCCTTGGCTTTCGGGTTCCTGCACATTATTTTCGGCAATTGGCTTGCCGTGACTCTGTGCGTCGCCGGGGGGCTCCTGTTTTCCATCACTTACCAGCACTCCGGCTCGCTCCTTTTCGCGTGTCTCGACCACGCCATCTTCGGCAATTTCATTTTTACCATTGGCTTGGGTCAGTTCTTCTACCACGGTCCGCGCGTCTGAGCCCATTTCTCGCCTCCGTCATTCTTCCTGCCGGAAACCCGCCTCTCGCGGTAAAATCCCAAGTACCGGATTTGGAGTCATCTTCATCGTAACTTCTAGACGCCTGGGTGCGTATCCACTATGAGAAGTTCGTGAAACCTCCCCGGTCGAGGAGACGCCGCCCGTATGGCGACAACACCCAAGCCCTTGAAGCCCGATTTGTCTTCCCTGCGCATTACCGACGCCAAACGCAGCAATCCCGGCGCCGGCCGGCGCTGGCTTTGGATCATCCTTGCCGTGATCGTGATTGCCCTGGTGGCCGCCGTAGCTTCCGCGTATCACAACCGTAAGGCCGAAGTCGAAGTCACCTCCGCTCGTAAACCTTCTTCCGGCCCGGCTGGCGTTCTTAATGCCAGCGGTTACATCACTCCGCGGCGCCGCGCCACCATTGCCGCCAAAATCACCGGCCGCGTCACTGGAGTCTTCTTCGACGAGGGCACGCGCCTCAGCGAGAACCAACTTCTCGCCACGCTCGACGATTCCGATACCCGCCGCGCTCTGGACTCCGCCAAAGCCGACCGGGACGCCTCGCAAGCCGCGATTACGGACTTCCAGGTCCAGCTCCGCAACGCTGAAATTGAGCTTCACCGCGCACAACTACTCGTCAAGGAAGGTGTGCAGACCCAGCAGGCGCTCGATGCCGCCGTCATGACCGCGGACAGCCTCCGGGCAAAGATCGAGCTGGCCAAGCAACAGGTTCTCGCCTCGGAAGCCCGCATCCGCGAACAGCAACAGGCCGTGGATAACTGCACCATCCGCGCGCCTTTCGCCGGCATTGCGGTATCCAAGGACGCGCAAGTTGGCGAAATGGTCTCGCCCGTTTCTGCCGGAGGCGGGTTTACCCGTACCGGCATCGCTACCATTGTCGATCTTCATTCCAATGAAATCGAAGTGGACGTCAGCGAATCCTACATCGCCAAGGTGCAAGCCAATCAGCCCGTCAAAGCCGTACTCGACGCCTACCCGGATTGGGAAATCCCCGGCAAAGTTCGCACAGTCATCCCTACGGCGGACCGCCAGAAAGCCACCGTCAAGGTTCGTATCAGTTTTACGGATGAGGGTCACGTGCATCTGATTGATCCGGCCACCCAGCCGCGCATTCTTCCGGACATGGGCGTGAAGGTCACGTTCCTCGAAGAAAATGATCCCTCCAAGAAGAAGGAGGAAAAGTCTCCCGCCGTTGCGCTCGTGCCGCAATCCGCGGTGCGCCAGGAGAACTCTTCTAAGTTTGTCTATATCGTGAAGGACAACACGCTTGAGCGCCGCGCCGTTACGCTCGGCGCCGCGCGCGGTGCCGATGTCGAAATCCTTGCGGGTTTGCAGCCCGAGCAGGTGGTCGTCGTCAGCGGCCCGGAAACTCTTCGTGACGGTCAGTCCGTCCAGATCAAGAAATAGGAGCCCACGAAATGGTTAAGGTGGATGGTAGTGGCGGTCAGTCGAGTCTCATCCAGGTCCGCGACCTCGACAAAACCTATCGCCGCGGCGGGGAGGAGATTGACGTCCTGCAGGGGCTCAATCTCGATGTGGAAGCCGGCGAATTCGTCGCGTTCATGGGCCCCAGCGGCTCCGGCAAGAGTACGCTCCTCAATCTGCTTGGTGGTCTGGACGTGCCCACGCGCGGCCGCATCACCGTTGCCGGCGATGAGATCACCCACATGTCCGGCGGCAAGCTCACGGAATGGCGCGCCCGCCACGTCGGCTTCATCTTTCAAATGTATAACCTCATTCCCGTGCTCAACGCATTTCAGAATGTGGAGCTGCCTCTCCTGCTCACAAAACTTTCCAAGGCGGAGCGCCGCTCGCACGTGGAGACCGCTCTCGGCGTCGTTGGTCTCACTGACCGCATGCAGCACTTTCCCCGGCAGCTCTCCGGCGGCCAGGAGCAGCGCGTCACCATTGCCCGCGCCATCGTTTCCGATCCCACCTTCCTTCTCTGCGACGAGCCCACCGGGGACCTCGATCGCAAGAGCGCCGATGACGTCATGGCGCTCATCGAAGAACTCGTCGCCAAGTACCATAAGACTGTGCTGATGGTGACCCACGATCCCGTCGTCGCCGCTCGGGCACACTCCATCCTGCATCTCGAGAAGGGCGTGCTGGTCGAAGGCCGGCACTCTCCGCAGGAGACCGCTGCCGGAGGTGTCGCGTGAAATTCGCGCGCATCATCTTCGCTAATCTCTTGCGCAAGAAAGTCCGCCTCCTTCTCACCATCGGCTCCTTCGCCGTTGCTTTGTTTCTGTTCGCCTTTCTTGCGGTCGTGAACGATGCGTTTCAGCGTGGCTCCGATGTCGCTGGCGCCGACCGCCTGGTGATCATCAATCGCACTTCCATCATCAATCCCATCCCTCTCTCTTACCGCGACAAAATCCTGCGCATTCCGGGCGTCAAGGTCATCACCCACAACAACTGGTTCGGTGCCATTTATAAGGACGAAAAAAACTTCTTCCCGCAGTTCGTCATTGATCCCGAAAACCAGCGCCAGGTTTTTTCGGAGCTGATTGTTCCCGACGATCAGTGGAATGCCTTTGTGAAAGACCGCCAGGGCGCCATCGTCGGTGCCCGCACGGCCGAGCGTTTTGGCTGGAAAATCGGCGATCGTGTCCCGTTGATGGTCACTATTTGGGGTTCCGGCAACTGGGAGTTCAACATAGACGGTATCTATCACGGCAAACGCCCGCAGGACGACGAGACGCAATTCTGGCTGCAATGGGATTATTTCCAGGAGCATGTTCCTGCCGGGATCAAGGGTCAGGTCACCTGGTTCACTCTCCGTCTGGACAGCCCCGACGATGCCGTCCGCGTCTCCAAAGCCATTGACGCCGAATTCGCAAATTCTCCCTACGAAACGAAGACGGAAACGGAATCTGCCTTTGCCGCCGGCTGGGTCAAGCAGTTCGGCAACATCAAAATCCTGATCATCAGTATCGGCACCGTGGTCTTCCTCACTCTTCTCCTGGTTACCGGCAACACCATGGCCATTTCCGTTCGCGAGCGCACTCCGGAACTCGCCGTGTTCAAGGCCATCGGCTATTCCGATCGCGCCGTGCTCTTCTTCGTGCTTGCCGAATCGCTGATTATTGCTCTCATCGGCGGCACGATTGGCCTCCTGTTATCGGTGGGGGCCGTGCCGCTCCTGGCCAAAGGGCTTAATGGCCTGCTGCCTGCCCTGATCCTGGCTCCTTCGACTCTTTTGCTTGGGATGATCCTTGCGATCCTTGTCGGGCTCATCAGCGGCATGCTTCCCGGTTTGACCGCCATGCACATGCGCGTTGTGAACGCGTTGAGGAGAGTCTGAGAATGCTGCCCAAACTTTTCTTCGGATTCTTGATTACCGTAGTGGCGATCTGCGTGCTTCTGCTTGTCCTGGTCGTAGTTGGAGGAATCATTGCTGGCTTGCTAGCGCCCTTCCTTGGCAACGTGCCGGTCTCCTACAACTTTCGCAGCATCCGGGCGCGCTGGACCTCTACGATCGTCGCCGTTCTCGGAATCGCCGGGACCGTGGGCGTCTTTGTGGCCATGCTTTCGCTGGCGCGGGGCTTTGAGGCCACCCTGGTCGCATCCGGTTCGCCCGATAACGCCCTCGTCATGCGCGCTGGCTCTCCCACGGAAATGATGGGCGGCGTCAGTTTGGAATCCATCAAGGTGATTCAGGATGCTCCGGGAATTGCCCGAGGCCCCAACGGCCCGCTCGTCACCCAGGAAGTTGTCGGCGTCATGCCCGTCCCTCTGATTAGCACGGGCACCGACGCGAATGTCCAGATTCGCGGGGTCTCCCCGAACGTTCTCGAAATCAGGAAGTTCGCAAAAATTGAGCAAGGACGCATGTTTAACCCCGGCGTCTCCGAAATCGTTGTTGGCAAAAACGCCTCCAAAACCT
>Ga0326727_10015348_pt1 | contig 16462 bp, 10 predicted proteins | sample MB2enrmetagenome_FD_207643 | JGI IMG/M metagenome (GOLD analysis project Ga0326727, IMG submission 207643) | Lab enriched peat soil microbial communities from McLean, Ithaca, NY, United States - MB29MY | ecosystem: Environmental > Terrestrial > Soil > Wetlands > Peat | place: USA: New York...
AGCGGGATCCTGCGAATCGGCGATCCGCGGACGAGCACGGGAGAGGGGGTGGATATTTACTGGCGAATGGAGACGGCGATCAGGAAAGCGGAGTCGGACTATGACTCGTGCGTGGGCTGCACGGGAGCGGTGTACGCGGTGCGGAGGGAGCTATTCCAGCCGATCCCGCCGGACACGATCCTGGACGACGTGGTGATCCCGATGAAGATCGCGATGACGGGGCACCGGGTGGTGTACGACAGCGAGGCGGAAGCGTACGACCCGCAGCCGCTGGATCCGGAAGCTGAAACGCGGCGGAAGACGCGGACACTGGCGGGAAACTTTCAGATGTTGTTCCGGCATCCGGGGTGGCTGCTGCCATGGAGGAACCGGCTGGCGTGGCAACTGATCTCGCACAAGTACCTGCGGCTGGCGGGGCCGGCGCTGCTGGCGTGTGCGCTTGTGTCCAACATCTGGCTGGCAGGGAGGCCGTTTTACCAGCCATGCCTGGCGGGCCAGGTACTTCTGTATGCGCTGGCGGCGGCGGGAATTGCACTGCCGGGGCTGCGGCTGCGGATTTTTTCGATACCGGCAGGATTCGTTTTCTTGAACGTGATGACGGTGCGCGGGTTGTACCGGTACGTACTCGGAGGGACGAGCGGGGGCTGGGAGAGAGCGGATTCATAAACCGGTCTCGACTTCGGGAAGATGTGGGTAAAGGGTTGATGATTCGTGCGCGACACGCTGAATTAAATATCGCCAGACGATAGGACTTTTGAGTTCCGATGCTCAAAGCATTCAACATTTGGCTCCCTGCCTACCTACGCCAGCGGCGTGCGACCTGGGATGAGTCCCGGGAAAAGCACCTGATCATCTGCGTGTGCGATCACTTCGAGCCGTTCCACGATGCGAGCCGGGCGGAGGGGCTCTCGAGGGTCCACCGGTGGGCGGACGAGTTTCCGGCGCTATCCGAAGCGTGGCACGACTCCGGGGGTGAGCCGTTCCGGCGGACGTTTTTTTATCCGATCGAGCAGTACGACGAGGAGGTGCTGGCAGCGCTGGCGGAGCTGTGCGGGACGACGCATTGCGAAACGGAAATCCACCTGCACCACAAGAACGACACGGCGGAAAATATGGCGGCGACGCTGGAACGGGGGAAGGAGAAGCTGGCGAGGCACGGACTGCTGTCGACCGACCCATCCGGGGCGCTCTGCTTTGGGTTCATCCATGGGAATTGGGCGCTGGATAACTCGGACCCGCATGGGAGGAATTGCGGGGTGAGGAATGAATTGCGGGTGCTGCAGGAGGCGGGATGCTACGCGGATTTTACGATGCCATCGGCACCGCATCCGACGCAGACGGAGACGATCAACTCGATCTATTACGCTACGCCGACGGATCGGCCGAAGTCGCACAACCATGGAACACCCGCGCGGGCCGGGGTGGCGGACCCGGGAGGGATGCTGCTGGTCCAGGGGCCGCTGGGCCTGAACTGGCGGTGGCGCAAATGGGGCTTTCTGCCACGGGTGGAGAACGGGGACCTGACGCCGCGGAATCCACCGACGATCAACCGGCTGCGGCTGTGGCTGGAGCTGAACGTGCACGTGCAGGGAAGGCCGGAATGGGTTTTTGCGAAGCTGCACACGCACGGAGGGACACCGCGAAACATGGAGATGCTGCTGGGCGAGCAAAAGAAGGGATTCCACGACGCGCTGCCGCAATTCGCAGAGAAGCACGCAAATTTTCACTACCACTACGTCACGGCCCGCGAGCTGGTGAACATCGTCCATGCCGCCGAGGCTGGAATGGCCGGGGACCCCGGTGGATTTCGCGATTTCCGCTATACCTCGCGGCTCTGTCCGCCTGTCACGTGAGCCCGCGTCTCCTATTTGTCTCAAATCTTTTTCCGACGGCGGAGGAGCCTTACCGGGGCCTGGATAACGCGACGCTGCTGAGGGAGCTGGCGGGATCGTTCGAGGTCCGGGTGCTCTCACCGCGGCCGGTGCTGCCGTGGAGCCGGACGCCGTTTGCGGGCAGAGAGGAAGATGCCGCGATGCAGCCGCACTGGGTCCCATCGGCGTACCTGCCGAAGATCGGCAGCCCAGTGAACCACTTGCTGATGGCGGCGTCGATGCGGAACGAGATGGAGGAGATGCTGCGAACGTTCGAGCCGGAGGTCGTGCTGGGGTCGTGGATTTATCCGGATTGCTGCGCGGCGATCCACGTGGTGCGCGAGCGCGTGCCGGTGGTGGCGATCGCGCAGGGGTCGGACGTGCACCAATATATCGAGATTCCGAGCCGGCGGCGCGTGATCCTGAAGTACCTGCCGCAGGCGGCGGCGGTGATTACGCGCAGCGGCGAGCTGGCGCGAATCCTGGAGGGAGCGGGATTTCCCGGGGAGAAATTGCACACGGTATACAACGGGGTGTCGCTGGAGAGGTTCCAGGCGCGCGACCAGGCGGCGGCGCGGCGCGAAGCGGGATTGCGGGAGGGAGGGAAGGTCATTTTGTTCGTGGGAAATTTCTACACGGTGAAGAACCCGATGGTGCTGATCCGGGCGGTTGAGAAAATGGCGGACGAGCCGATGCTGGTGATGGCGGGCGGCGGACCGCTGGAAGAGCCTTGCCGGGAGCTGGTGGAGCAGCTCGGGCTCGGGTCGCGGGTGGTGCTCGCGGGACGGAAGGAGCCGGAGGAGATCGCGCGGCTGATGAATTGCGCGGACGTGCTGGCGGTGCCAAGCCAAAACGAGGGGGTGCCGAATATCATCCTCGAAGCGTTTGCCTCGGGGTTGCCGGTGGTGGCGTCGCGGGTGGGCGGGATTCCGGAGGTGGTCGATGACGAGATGCTGGGGCGGATGTGCGAGCCGGGCGATCCCGGGACGCTGGCGGCGGCGCTGGAGGAACAACTGGCGGCGAGGCGGGACACGGGGGCGATCCGGCGGCATGGAGAGAAGTTCTCGTGGGCCAGGGCGGCATCGAGCTACAGGGATATCCTCATGGACGCCCTGCGATGAATATTCTCTACCATTTCCGCACACGCGGAACGGGAGCGGAAGCTGTCCACATCGCGGGAATCGTGCGGGCATTTGAGGGGATGGGGCACGGGGTGATTCTCTCGAGCCCGACGGGGGCCGATCCGCGGAGGACCGCGGGGACGAGCCCGTTCGCGGAACCGGGGACTTCGACGCGCGGATGGCTGGGGCGACTGATCTTCGAGGCGCTGGAGATCGGGTACAATATCCCGGCGTTTTTCCGGAACCTGGGGCTCGTACGGCGTCACGGGTGCGGGATGATTTATGAGCGGCATGCATTTTTCCTGTTCTCGACGGCGCTGGTGGCGGGACTGACGGGGCGCCCGTTGGTGGTGGAGGTGAATGAGCTGATCGGGGATCCGCGCGTGCGGGAGCAGCCGTTATTCGCGGGGCTGGCGCGGTGGAGCGACCGGTTTGTTTTCAAGCGGGCGCGGCTGATCGTGACGGTCTCGCCGCATCTCCGGCGGCGGGTGCTCGAATACGGAATAACGGAGGAGCGGGTTGTGGTGGCGCCGAACGCGATTTCGGCGCGAGAACTGGAGGCGCCGGCGAGAACGATTTCGTTCGGGTTGCCGGCGTCGAATTTCCTGCTGGGATTTGTGGGGTGGCTGGTGGAGTGGCACCGCCTGGATTTTGTGATCGACGCGCTGGCGGCGCCGGAATTTGCGAGGGTAGCGCTGGTGGTGATCGGCGAAGGGCCATTGCGGGGACGGCTGGAAGAACAGGCCCGGGAGCGGGGCGTGCGCATCCACTTTCACGGGCCGCTCCCACACGCGGATATCCCGGCGGCGCTCCGGGCGATGGATGCGTGCGTGGTGCCGCATTCGAACGCGTACCGGTCGCCGATAAAGCTGTTCGAATTCATGGCGCAGGAACGGCCGATCCTTGCGCCAAGAACGGAGCCGATCGAAACGGTGGTCCGGGATGGGGAGGAGGCGCTGCTGTTTGCGCCGCTGGAAGTGGAGAGTTTCCGGAGAGCGCTGCTGAAATTGTTGAATTCGAAGGCGTTATGCGACTCGCTTGGCCGAGCGGCGAGGCGGGCGGTGGAGGAGAAGCACACGTGGGAAGGGAACGCCGTGAGAATTATGGCTTCTATAGATTAACTTTTTATTCGCGCTGGACAGGAGCGGAGCGCGGGCTATACTGCGAGGCGCGACAACCTCTCACTTCCATTGCCGCGCAGCGCGGGAATTTTGCTTAACCGAGCGGATTTCCCGGCGCACCCAAAGCCCGCCCCCCTTTTTCGAACATGAACTCCAACGGTGGCCTTCAAAAGCACTGGTTTCATATTTCGATCCATTTTGCCCTGGACTCAGTGTTGTTTTACCTGGCCACGCTGGCAGGCCTCCTGATCCGGTTTCGGGAAGATTTCAGCGCGGTGGTGGCGGTCTACTGGCCGTACATCCTGGCGACGGCGATCATCTTTTCGGCGACGACATACATCTTCGGGCTATACTCGACGCACAGCAGCTCGCAGGGGGTGGCGAACCGGGCGGGGATCCTGATTTTTTGCACGATGGTGGCGGTGGGGCTGTTCGTGGCCGGAACGTACCTGGATAACTTCCGGCCGATCGGACGTGGCGCGGCATTGATCGTGGGGAGCATAGGCTACGTGGCGACGTTGATGCATCACCTGGTGCTGCTGCATTCGCTGCGGTACACGCGAGAACGGGTGGCATACCTGATCTGCTGCGAGGCGGACGAAGTGGAGACGCGGCTGTTCCGGTCCTTTGGGACTCATCACCTGGAGCTGGCGGGCGTAATCGAGCATAACGGATACCAAACGAAGGGAGACGTGAACGTGCTGGGGCACTGCAAGGACCTGCTGGAGATCGTGCGGCGGGAACGGATCAGCCGGCTGCTGTGCACGGGGAAGAGCCTCCGGGATACAACGCTGCTGAAGCGGTTCTGCGAGTTGCGCTACTCCGGAGTATCGGTGATGCCGCTGATCACGTTGTGCGAGGAGGTGGACCAATATGTGCCGCTGGAATTGCTGACGCCGGAATGGCTGTTGAATGCGAGCGGGGAGCCGCACTTGCTTTACATCAAGAAGGTCAAAAGGCTTTTCGACATCGTGGTATCAATCGCGGGGCTGATTCTTTCCGCGCCGCTGCTACTGGCGGCGATGGTGGCGGTGAAGGTGACATCGGCGGGACCGGTGTTCTACCGGCAGGTGCGGAGCGGACGATTCGGGCGGCAGGTGAATGTCACGAAGCTGCGGACGATGCGCGTGGACGCGGAGAAGGGTGGCGCGGTGTGGTCGACGGAAAACGATCCGCGGGTGACGCCAGTGGGTCGAATCCTGCGGAAGTACCGGATCGACGAGATTCCGCAACTCTTCCACGTGCTGATGGGGACGATGTCATTCGTGGGGCCGCGCCCGGAACGGCCGGAGATGATCGAAAAGCTGGCGACATCGATCCCATACTACCAGGAGCGGCTGATGGTGCAGCCGGGGATCACGGGATGGGCGCAGGTGAACTACCCGTACGGGTCATCTGTGGAGGACGCGCGAAGGAAGCTGGAATACGACTTGTATTACATGAAGAACATGAGCGTGTTCCTGGACCTGTTCATCCTGCTGGATACGGTCCGGATCGTAATCCGTGGCGGCGCAAACGACTCGCTGACGCGGACGGAGGAGCGGAGCAAGGCGATGCAAGAATTTCAGCTCTCGACGGCAAGCGCCGCGACCCCAGCAAACCCGGCGACACCGGTGAATGCCGCGGACTACGAGTGGACATCGGTTTAATTCAACGACTGGCTTTCGCCCCCACTTGGACGACATCCCCCCGCGGCGGCGCCGCATCATTTTTTTTCGGCAAGGCAAATTCTCGCACACGAATGAGAATGTAGTGACGTGGCTGCGCGAGCAATTTCCGGAGGAGGAGCTCGTGCAGATCGACGTACTGCAGGAGGTGATCAAGTCGTCGCGGGTGGTGGTTTACCTGGCGGCGGCGGCGGCGCTGAAGACGTACCTGCGGCGGATCGTGCTGGAGGGGCAGGAGTTTCGGGATATGTATTACAAGACGCCGTACTTATTCCGAGCGGTGCGGCGGCTGATCGGGCAGAAATACGCGGAGCTGGCAAAGACGTGCCTATTCTCGATCCAGACGCAATCGCTATATGACGCGAGCATCCCCGGGCTGCCGCATTTTCTTTACACGGACCATACGCACCTGGCGAACCTGCGGTACCCGGGAGTCACGCGGGCGCAACTCTCGACGCCGGCGTGGATCGAACTGGAGCGGAGCATCTACCATCGGGTGCGGATGAACCTGGTGATGAGCGAATTCGTGCGGGACTCGCTGATAGAGGATTATGGGTGCGAGCCGTCGCGGATCGCGGTTGTGGGAGCGGCACCGAATGTCCCGCCGCCGGACGCAGTGCCGGATAACGCGAATTATTCGAACCAGGTAATCCTTTTTGTCGGGATCGATTGGGAGCGGAAGGGGGGGCCGTACCTGGTGGAGGCGTTCAGGAAGGTGTCGGCGCAGGTTCCGGGGGCGAAGCTGGTCATCGCGGGAAGCACGCCAAAGATCGATCTGCCGAATGTGCAGGTGCTGGGACGGGTGCCGCGGCCGGAAGTGAGCCGGCTGCTGCTGGAGTCGTCGGTGCTGGCGCTGCCGTCGTTGCGGGAGCCGCAGGGGATGATCGCCATCGAGGCGCTGGCGCACGGGATCCCGGTCGTCGCGACGAATGTCGGAGCGCTGCCGGAGGCGGTTGAGGACGGGAAATGCGGGAGGATCATCCCGCCGTGCGACTCGCTGGCGCTAGCGGACGCTCTGATCGATTTGATATCGGATCCGGCGAAGTGCCGGAAATACGGGGAGGCCGGCAGGGAGAGCGCGCGGGCGCGTTATTACGCAGAGAGCGTCTCGCAACGAATGGGCGAAGCGATTCGCGCGGGATTGGCAGAGCCGGCAGGCGCGAGGCGGTGAAGCGCCCACAGTAAAAACGGGGAAATGTGACGAAAAAAAGGGGATTTACTTTTAGGGACATAAAATCGCGGATATGGAACTTTTCATTCATCCATGAACCCGCGCTGCATCGTTCGTAGTATTGTCGTTTTCACCCTTTTCGTGGGCGGTCAGGCGGCCTTCGCCCAACCGTATACGTGGAGTAATTTTGCGGGATCGGCAGGGGGGTTGGGCCATGCGAATGCGACGGGGACGGCGGCGCAGTTTGTGTATCCGGCGGGCGTTGCGAGCGATCCCTCGGGGAATATTTATGTGGCGGATACGGGCAACCAAATCATCAGGAAGATAACGGCGGCGGGGGTCACGACGACGTTTGCCGGGACGGCGGGGGTGACCGGGACAGCGGACGGCACTGGGGCGGCGGCGCAATTCAACGCGCCAACGGGGGTCGCGGTCGATGCGAGCGGGAACGTGTACGTGGCGGACGCGGGAAACGATACGATCCGGGTGATTACGAGCCTGGGCGTGGTTACGACGCTTGCGGGGACGCCAGGAGTCTCGGGAACGGCAAATGGGATAGGAGAGAATGCGTCCTTTAATGGACCGACGGCGCTTACCCTGGACAGCGCGGCAATGTACGTGGCGGATACGGGCAACAACACAATTCGGAGGGTGACTTATAGCGGGGTGGTGACAACCGTGGCGGGAACGCCCGGCGTCAGCGGAACCAGCGACGGGACCGGCCCGGGAGCGCTATTCAATGCGCCGTCCGGCATCGCGGTGGCAGGGACCACATCGAAGTATTTCATCGCGGATACGGGGAATAACACGATCCGGGAATTGACGACAGCGGGCGTCGTGACGACGTATGCAGGCGTGGCTGGTGTGAGCGGGACGAGTGACGGAGCGCTGGGAGTAGCGTTGTATAATCAACCGGTGGGCGTATTGGTGGACTCGAAGGGACGGGTTTACGTGGGGGACTCGGGGAATGAGACCATTCGCAGGATCACCAGCGGAGTCACGAGCACCTTTGCCGGGAAGGCGATACGCAAAGGCAGCACCAATGCCAAGGGCGCCGCGGCGCGATTCAACGATCCGAACGGGATTACGCTCGCGCCAAACAGCGATGTTTATGTGGCGGATACGGGAAACAGCATGGTCCGGACAATCGACGCGAGCGGCACTGTGACCACGCTGGCCGGCAGCCCGACCACTCCGGGCAGCACGAGCGGGACGGGGGCGGCAGCACTTTTCAATGGGCCATGCGGAGTCGCGCTCGACGGGAGCAACAACGTCTACATCGCCGATACCTACAACAACACGATCCGGTTCGCCACCGGCTCCGGAGTCGTCACCACCATCGCGGGAACAGCGGGCGTGACCGGCTCCGCAAACGGGAGCGGAACGAATGCGTTTTTCTTTCACCCGAAGGGAATCGCTGTCGATGCGAACAACATTATTTACGTGGCGGACACGTCAAACGATTTGATTCGCAAGATCACACCCGCCGGTGTGGTTTCCACGCTGGCCGGAAAAGCCGGTGTCTCGGGAACCACCGATGGCGTGGGAGCGGCGGCGTTGTTCAACGCACCGCAGGGGATCGCCGTGGACGCATCGGGAACGGTGTTCGTGGCGGATACGGGCAACAATACCATCCGGGTCGTTTCCGCGGGGGGCAGCGTTCGAACATTTACAGGGCTGCCCGGGGTCTCCGGCACAAACGATGGCACGGGATCGAGCGCGCTATTCAATGGACCGCAGTCGATCACGGTCGACGGCACCAACGGAATCTTCGTAGCCGATACGCTCAACCAGACGATCCGGCTCGTCCTGTCCAACGGCGCCGTCTCGACATTCGCGGGGAGGCCGGGAGTTCGCGGCAGCGCGGATGGAAAGGGCGCGGCGCGGTTCAGCAATCCGTCCGGAATCACGGTGGATAATCACCACGACCTTTTCGTCGCAGATACGAGGAACGACACCATCCGGATGATCGCCCAGAGCGGGACAGTTACGACGATCGGCGGGACGGCGGGGCTGCTCGGGAGCACCTCCGGGACCGACGGGGCGTCAGAATTCGCGGTGCCCCAAGGCATCGCAGCGACGCACGCGGGCGTCGTGTACGTTGCGGATACGAGCAATAACAGGATCGCGAAAGGGCAGCCAGTCGTCGGCTCCGTGACCGTCACGCTGGCGCCGGCGGCGGCAATCACGGCGGGAGCGCAATGGAACGTGGACGGCGGATTTTTCATGAACAGCGGGGCGACCGCCGGGGGGCTGCTCTCGGGAACGCATTCGATCGGATTCAAGGACCTCACGGCCCAGGGCTTTGTTTCGCCGCCGCCCCAAACGGTGAATGTCACCGCGTTCGCGGTTACCTCGGCCACGGGGACTTATGTCCAGCAATTCGGGTCGGTGAATGTCACCCTATTACCGGCGGAAGCAGTAACCGCCGGCGGGCTGTGGAATGTGGACGGGGGCGCTTCGCAAGTGAGCGGCACAACGGTGGGCGGGCTTTCGGTGGGATCGCACGTGATCAATTTTACGGCGGCCACCGAATACAATACGCCGCCGCCGGTGAACTTTTCCGTGGCGGCAAACGCGATGTCGCAAGTCACCGGGACTTATGTCCTCCAGACCGGCTCGGTCACAGTGACGTTGAACCCGGCGGGCGCGATCACGGCGGGAGGCCTCTGGAATGTGGATGGCGGTCCCTCGCAGGGCAGCGGAGCCACGGTGGGCGGCCTGACGCTCGGGAGCCATACGATCAATTTCCTCCTGGCCACGGGCTATGTCACGCCTCCGAGCCAGTTCGTCACCGTGTTCAATGCGACGAACACAGTGACCGCCGGAAATTACGGCGGCATCCCGGTCATCAGCGTACAGCAACCGGCCGGCACGCTGCTGGAGAGCAACACGAGCACGATTGATTTTGGCGCGGTTGTCACGGGAAGCTCGGCGCAGCGGCAATTTGAGATTATCGATATCGGCACGGCTCCGCTGACCAACCTGGGAGTCGCGATTACCAACGCGGCGGGCGCGACGTTTAATGCCACGGCGCTGGCGACGGGGAGCCTTGCGATTGGCGGGAGCACGACCTTCATCGTCACGGGCGAACCGTACGACTTCGCCACTCACTCCGCCGGCCTCGAGATCACGAGCAGCGATCCGGCGACGCCTGTATTCAATGTCGGCCTCACGATCACGGGGACCACCGGGCCGGTCAATCTGGCGCTGGCTGCGGGTTCTTTTGCGGGTCTGCTGACCGGAACGGATACGTCGGTTCGCGGGTATGCGAATGTGCTCCTCTCCAAGACGGGAGCGCTCACGGGACGAGTGATCGTCGATGGGATATTGGCGGCGGTCAAAGGGAGCTTCAGCGCCGGCGGCCAATTCACCGGCAAGCCGGCGAACGTGCCAATGACCCTGACCTCCGGCTCCGGCGGGCCAACGAATCCGGCTGGGTATCATATCGCGGGCACCGCACTCGTAACGGGCGGCACGCTGCCGTTCGTTGCGTGGCATGCCGCGTATGTGGCGAAAGCGACCGTTGCGGAATCGCCGCGCTATACGGTTCTGATGGATGGAACGAGCGGCGCGTCGAATATCCCGCAAGGGACGGGATACGGATTCCTCACGGTCGCGAAGGGCGGCGGCGCGACGTTCAGCGGAAAGCTGGCGGACGGGACGGCGTTCCTGTTCTCGGGATTCATTACGAGTGGATTCGAGGGCCATCAACTCGTCGTGTTCGATCCGAAGCTCTACGGGAACAAGGGGCTTTTTGCCGGGCCGATTACCTTCGAAACGCTGCCCGACAGCAATTGCGACGGGGTTATGGACTGGGTCCGGCCCGGAGTGAAGAAAGGAACGCTGTACCCGGCGGGGTTCGCGACGACGCTGGACCTCAATGGCGCTGTTTACGCCAAGCCGGGCAAGAATATCGCGCCGCTGCCGATTACGAGCGGGACGTTTATTCTGAGCGACGGCGGGCTGCCGGCGACCTTTTCGAATGCGGCGACGATCACGACGAAGGACATGGTGCTGGTCTCCGGCACGAACAAGATCAAGGTCACGCTGAATGTCGTGACGGGTGGGTTTTCCGGGTCATTTGACGATCCACTCGGGAAGAAGCCAGTGCCGTTCTTTGGGGCGCTCTATCAAAACCTGGCCTCACCGGGCGCGGGCGGATTTTTCATCGGGCCGGTTACGAGCGGGAGCGCCGTGAGCGGGGACGTAAACCTGGTGCCGTGAGGAATTACGCTGCAAGGATGCGGCGGGCGCGGAGGGCGGGGAGAGGCTCACGGGTGAGCATGGCGGTGAGGAAGTCGTGGGGCTCGGGCTCCTGCCAGAGGGTGTCGGGAGGCGTCTCGATCCAGCGGACGTAGTCGTCGTTCTGCGGGGTAAAACGGGTTCGAAGGACGGAGCATTGCTGAGTGATGAAGTAGGCGAGGGCGGCCTCGGCTTTGGCGGACTCAGTGACGAACAGTCCGCCGGTGAGGGACTGTTCTAGAAGGGCGAAGAATTCCTCACGGGTGGAGGGATTCCAGACGAATGAGAAGGCTCCGTAGTAGACTCGCGTGGAAAGGATGACGGGGCGGCCGAGGAGGGCTGCCTCGATGCCGACGGTGGAGGTGTGCGGGAGAACGGCCCTTGCGACACGGATGAGGTCGTAGGTATTGACGGGATCGGTGGCGGCGATCCAGCGGGCGCGCTCGCCCATGTGGGCAAAACGGTCCTTGAGGTGCTGCCAATTGTCGCTGCCGCGCATGTGATCACGGCGCTCGCTGGGGTGCTGCCGGATGCAGACGGTGACGCCGGGTTTTGCGGCGGCCCAATCGAGGACGGCTGCGATGCTTTCCTCGACGGAGGCGAAGAGGCGCTGGCGGGAAAGGGCGGCGGAATCCCAGCGGATATTGAGCGGAATAAGGATGTCGCAGCGGTGCTCGGCACCGGTGGCGGGGGTGACTTGCAAATTGCGATCGTCGGAGCCCTGGGTGCGCCGGTCCATTTCCGCAAAGGCCAGTTCGCGGCCGCGCGCTTTTTGGGCGTCGGACATTTCTGCATTCATGATCTCAAATGCGCGCGGGAGATCGGCGAGGTGGGCGGCGACGCCGTCGTGGACAACGCGGAGGCGGCCCGGGCCGCTATCGAAGGTGGAGAAGTGGAGACCGAGTTCGCGGGCGATCTCCACGTAAACGGCGCTGACGCCGAATATGCCGCCGGGGACGAGCAGCCAGTCGAGGGAGAGACCGGCCAGGGTCTGGCGGATGCGGGCGAAGTGGGCGCGGGTATCGGCCTCGGCCTCGGGATGGGCGGCGAAGAAGGTCTCGACGTTCATCTCGCCGCGGACGTTGCGGACGGCGTTCTCGTAGACGATGCGGGTGGCGAGAGCGGTGTCGGCTTCGGTGGGAGGAGTCCCCTCCCCCGCGGCGGAAATGTCGACGATTTGCATGCCGGGGGGCAGCGCGGGGAAAACGGAGGCGATTACGTCGACGTGCTTTTTATTCGGGACGTTGCCGACGATTTCCGTGCTGTCCCAGAGGAGGGTGACATGGAGACCGGTCTGGCGCAGGGCCAGGGCGCACTCAAGGGCGAAGAATGGGACAGGGGTGGAAATCCAGGGGCTTACGACGACGGCGACGTGGCCGGTGGGTTTATCGGCGGGAGACTTCGCGAGGAGGGTGGTCCAGAGAGTGCAGCGCGCGGCGAAAGAGTCGGCGTCGCGGCGGAAGCGGTTCGGCTTCTTTGTGGGCGCGCCGGGGTCCTTGGGAGGCGGGGGCGGGCTTTTCTTTGGACCGAAGAGGGCGCTGAGGAAACTCACGGCTGGATTGTTCCAGAGGACGGAGGGGGTTGCGAGTTTGTTCGCTTCCCGGCGATGGGAAGGGGAGGTTTTTTATTCACAAAGTTCGGATTTGCGCAGGTATTTTGGAGAGAAGGAGGGAACAATTACGGTGGATAGTGAATGGGGTTTGCCTAAATATATGGACGCGGCCAAGGATTGGACGCGGCCAGCTTCATCATGAAACAAACGACGAATTCGCAAAGCTCGTATGTGTGCGTCTGCGCGCGGGTGACGGAGGAGGATTTCCGGAAGATTATCAATGAATCGGATACGGCGACGTATGGGGAGTTGAAGTCGCTTTACGGGATCGGGGACCGGTGCACGAGCTGCGAGTTCGAGATCAAGGACCTGCTGGATGAATGCCTGACGGAAAAGATCATCGCGCAACGGGCAGCGAAGCTGGCAGCGCCTCCGGCGGCGAAGAAGCCGGCGAAGAGAGTGAGCCCATTCGAGCGGCTGCTGCAGCGGCTGCGCGGCGTGACACCGGAGAAGCCGAAGAGCGCGGCGGCTAAAAAGGCGGAGCCGGCGGGGCCGGTGCGGGAGACGTACCGGACAGGGATGTTTTTTCTGCGGAACGCCGAGATGGAGGCGACCCTGGCGGTCTCGAATTTGCAGTTCCCGGAGCACACGACGAATCCGAATGGCGAGGTGACCTTTGACGTGAAGCTGCACGGGGAGGACGGGCGGCTGCTGGCGACGTCGCAAAAGATACGTCTGGCGAACAACGCGAGCATCGAGATGACGGCGGGCGAGCTGTTCCCGGAGGTGAAGGGGGACGTGGTGGGAGCGATGTACCCGGAATTCGAGAACCTGGTGCAAACGGGGTCGCTGCGGCCGTACGCGGTGATGATCAACAAGACGCCGAGAGCGGGGCTGGCGCGGTGCCATTACCACGACAAGTTCGCGCTTTTTACAGACCCGGGATTTTTCCAGACGAACTCGCCATTCGAGCCAGGGGAGACGTGCTGGATGGCGATCTCGAATTGCCAGACGAAACGGTACGAGAGCGATTACCACCTGAAATATGGCGACACGATCCTGGACGGAAAGCTGGCGCTGGAGCCAATGGCGTCCCGGTGGGTGAAGCTGGAGGAGCTATTTCCGGGGCTGGACCAGAAGGCGCCGGAGCTATCGCCGGCGCTTTTCTGGCTGGAGAATCCGCAGCACGTGATGGTGTATTTTTTCTGGCGGCTGGAAGCGGGGAATGTGTGGATGGCGCAGCATCACTAGGGGAAATTGCTAATTGCTAATGTGTGATTGCTAATTGAGAAAATTTGCCGCCTGCCGGCGGGACTTTTTCCAAAAATACGACGATATGAGCATGACGAAAATCAAGATACCGAAACGGCCGCGGGAGTGGGTGCCGAGCGCTTTCCTGCTGATCCATACGCCGAATATCTCGTGCACGATCCGCTATACGCCGATGCAGCATCGGCGGAATCCGGATGCGCGGTATTTTTCGCATGTGAAGATTTTTGGGAACAGCGCAATCGAGCCGGTGTGGGAGACGAAAAGCGGGCCGCTGCCGCTGCAATCGAATTTCGCGCTGGAGAGCGGGGCGATCGCGGCGGACCTTGGGATCGACAAACTTTTTCATTACGGCGAGGTGCTCAATTCGAGTCCGGATTTCAATCCACCGGACCCGAATGTGTCGATGGCGTCGCATCTGCATTACCGGTCGACGGACGGGAGTTTTTATGGGGGAGTGAGCAGCTTCACGATCTTCGGGGCGCCGCGGCGGATCGAGCGGGGGGCGTATCATTACGAGGCGTTCCCATCGATGCGCGTCGACGAGGAGAAGTATTTCTCGGTTTACATCATCAATCCATTCGTGCGGCCGGCGGGGTTCTGGGTGCAAATCGTCACGAAGGATGGGGAGAAGATCGAGTCGGAGCGGTGCGTGGTGCGGGGGAAGGGGGTGGCGAGCTGGTCGAGCAAGGGTCTGGAGATACCGCGGGATAAGAATCCGCTGGGGGTGATCGTGAGGTCGGAGACGAAAACGACGTCGGTTTTTACGACGTCGACGCGAGACGGGAAAATGATCGGGCTGGACCATGGGCACCCGTTCCTGTTGCAGGTGCTGAATCATGTGCGGCCGGTGACGGTGGCGGCGGGCGGCGGCGGGGTGCTGCGGGAGGCGTGAAGGGCCGCTGGTTCCAAATCTTAACTTTTCGCTTCGGGCTGGTGGAGGAGCTCGGCGAGCTTCCAGTCGATCTCTGTGTCGATGTCGACGGAACGCTCGGGGGGCATGACGTAGGCCAGGGAGGGGCCGGGAAGCATGGAGTGCGCGGAACGAAGGCTTGCGGCGCGGACGGCGTAGACCGCGCCATTGAGGCAATAGACCTGGGGGAGGGATTGGCGCGCGCGGTAGTGCTCGGTTTCGGTGGGGAGGAGGTCGACCAGCGCGCCGTTTGCGTCGATGGTTTTCATCCAGTGGGGATGATGCGGGGCGGGGCCTACGCCGATGACGGATGCGTAGGCGGGATGGGCGAGGAGCATGCGCAGGGGGGTGGTGATGTCCGAGGGAGCGCGCAGCGGGGAGGTGGGTTGGAGGTAGACGAGGTAGTCGGGATTGAAATCACGGTGTTCGGCGAGCCAGTCGAGGGTCCAGATGGCGACATCGGCGGCGGACGCGGTGTCGGTGGCAAACTCGGCGGGGCGGCGGGGGGTGGCGTCGGCGCCGAATTGCTCGCTGACGGCGGCGATTTCCGAATCGTCGGTGGAGACGAGGACGCGGCTGGCGACGCCAGCCTCGAATGCGGCTGCGATGGTCCAGGCGATGAGCGGCTTCCCATGAAAGGGGCGGATGTTCTTGCGGGGGATGCCTTTCGAGCCACCGCGGGCGGGAATGAGAATGAGGGTCTTCTCTTTCGCGGGGGCCAGGTCGTCGGACATCTTACTCGGAGGTTTCCTTCGACCCGATCAGGAAGGGTTTCGCCTTGGGATTGGTGGAACGATGGCCGGCGGCACCCTCCGGGCCGCTGCCGAAGGAGACGCTGCGGACGCTTTCGTAGAGGTCCTCGTGGGTGACGGAGCAAGGGAGGACCTGGCGGAGCCTCTGGCGATCTGCGGCGATTTCGTCGGGAGGAAAGACGGTGGCGGGGTTCCCGTAATACTTGTCGAAGACGGGCAAAAGGGCGTGCCAGAGAGGGTGGTCGCGGAGGGTGACCTCGGTATCCTGGCGGGTGGGCTTGAGGCGGGAGGAGTCATGATGGGACCACCAGTCGATGGCGCGCTTCGGGTCGCCATCGGGGTAATGGCCGATGGTGTCCCACCAGTTCGATGCGGTGTGGGCGAGCTCAAGGCCGAGGAAGCCGGAGAGATCGGCGAGGACGCGGTCGTTCTGAAGGATGAGGTCCTCCATGCGGACCCGGAGGCACTTCGGCCAGAGAAAGGTCTGCAAGAGGTCGTCCACGTAGCGGACGGCCATGGTGGCGAGGTCCTCGCTCTGGATGAAGGCGCTGACGACGATGTTCTTGCAAAGCCAAGTGCGGATGTCGCGCACGACGAAGATGACGCGGAACTGGCCGGCGGAGCGCATCTGCTCCTCCGAGAGCATCTTGCTGAGCATTTTTTCCCCGAAATAGCGGTAGGAATGGCCGCGCTCCTGAAAGTAGCCGCCGGCGCGAAGGTAGGTATCGCGGAAGGTGGGGGCGGAATCGAGGAGCGGGGAGAGATCGGGGTAGGTTTTTT
>Ga0326727_10015349_pt1 | contig 16460 bp, 13 predicted proteins | sample MB2enrmetagenome_FD_207643 | JGI IMG/M metagenome (GOLD analysis project Ga0326727, IMG submission 207643) | Lab enriched peat soil microbial communities from McLean, Ithaca, NY, United States - MB29MY | ecosystem: Environmental > Terrestrial > Soil > Wetlands > Peat | place: USA: New York...
CGACCCCGCCAGGTGGTAGCTCACGGTGCCGAAATTCGAACTGGACTCAAGGAGCGGCCTCGAACCCGAACCGCCCAACTGAGCCGATATCCGTGGGAGAGGTTCTGCTAAGTTAGCGCCTGTGGCCCACGCCCCCCAGCTCCTAATCGCGCATCACGCATCACGTTTCACGTTTCACGTTTCACGTTTCACGTTTCACGTATCACCCAACAGGTTTCAGGTCTCAAGTTTCATCCTTCCTCCTTCATGAATACCAACCTCAATCCCCAACTCCCCTCCCCCCGCTCCTTGTCGAGCGAAGGCTGGGCTGCGATTGCCGGCGCCATCGGCTCCGCGTTACTCCTGGCAAAGAAGCTTCTTACCCCCAGAGCGGCTAAGCCCGAGCCTATGAGCCGGGCCGACTTCTACGCCGAGCTGGCCATTCTCAAGGACCATATACACGCAGGGCGCCTGGCTATCCTGGACAAGCTGGACGCCAACCACCGGGATCTGCTGGCCGCCCTCGACCGGCAGGCCACCCGCGTCAATGCCCTCGAATCCGGTCTCGCCCGGGTTGACGAGCGCACGAGGAAATAACCATGCGCCTGATTCGAAGATCCTCCCCTGTGTCCGTCCTCGTCCTCGTCCTCGTCCTCGTGCTCGAAGACCGGCGAGCAGACGAGCAGGAGCAAGAACCGTCCAGGCCCTGTTCAACTCCCCGCTCCCGCTCCCAGGCAAACACTTTTGGCGCGCGCAGATTCATCGGCCCTCGCGGGGCCACGCGCGTCACTTCGCAACAACAAACAAAACAACAAAAGAAAGTAAGTAAGTAACGTATGAAAATATTAGACATCCCTCAGTCAGGTAAACGCGGGCTGAACGTCTCCCAGGGCGGTGCGTTCGGTCAGATCAGCCGGGCGCTCGCCAAAGTCGCCAACCCCCGCACAGCCTCACAGATGAGTGTGCGGAACAACCTCAGCCGCGTGTCTGCCAGTTGGCGGGCACTCCAGGAGATCCAGCGGGCCGCCTGGATGGCTGCGGCCAAGGACGCCAGGAGCAACCCACGGCTCAACCAGAGTGGCACCCTCAGCGGCTTCCTGTTGTTCACCAAGATCAACTGCGCGCTGGCCCAGTTCGGTCAGGCCCAGGTGGACGCTCCGCCGGAGCATCCACAGTTCCCCAACCTGGCACCGCAGAATCTCGTCATCACTAACACCGATGGCGTGGTCGCGCTCAAGCTCACCTGCCCGACCGACCCCGGCCAGAACACCATCGTCCGCGGGGCCTCCCCGCTCAGCCAGGGCCGTGAGACCTGCCGCGACTTCCGGGTCCTCGGCACGTGCCCGACTCCCGTGGAGGGTTCCGCCGACATCACCAGCCTCTACACGGCCCGCTATGGCGTGCCCCCGGTCGGCAAGAAGGTGTACATCCAGGTCAACCAGGTCATTGACGGGTGGGAAAGCCTGCCCACGACCTTTTCCGGCATCGTCCCGGCTACGGCCTGACCTTCCGCCGGGGCGCGCTGGCCGTTGAGCAATTGCCCACCCCCGGCTTACAGGCGGGCAGGCGCCTTCCGCGGCGCCTGCCCGCTCTTTGAATGTGAGGAATCGGAGAGCCCTTGCCTACTTCTGCACGAGGAACTTGAAGATGATGGTGTTGCGGTAAACCTGGCCGGGCTTGAGCACCACGGACGGGAAGTTCGGCTGGTTCGGGGAGTCGGGGTAATGCTGCGGCTCCATGCAGAACCCGTTGCGGAACTCATAGACCCAGCCGCCCTTGCCCTTGTTCTTGCCGTCTAGGAAGTTGCCCGAATAAAACTGCAAGCCGGGCTCGGTGGACCAGACCTCCAGCACACGGCCAGTGGTCGGCTCATAGACGCGCGCCATGAGGCCAAACTGGCCCAACGGTTTGTTGATGACCCAGTTGTGGTCGTAGCCGTTGCCGAACTTAAGCTGCTCGTCATCCTGGCCGATGCGGGCGCCGATGGCCGTCGGCTTGCGGAAATCAAATGGGGTGCCTTCGACCGGGCGCAGTTCGCCGGTTGGAATGAGCGTGCTGTCCACGGGGGTGAACTTGTCGGCTGGTATCATCACCACGTGATTGAGGATATCGCCTTTGCCAGCGAGGTTGAAATAGGAATGCTGCGTGAGGTTCACGACGGTGTCCTTGTCGGTAGTCGCAGTGTATTCGAGCTGGAGCCCGTTGTCTTTGGTCAGAGTATAGACTGCGGTGACGGACAGGTTGCCCGGGTAGCCTTCCTCGCCGTCCTTGCTCGTATAGCGCAGCTCCAGCGACGGCCCTTCCGAAGTCGCCCGGAGGCGGGGTTCCCAGACTACCTTGTCGAAGCCTTTGAGGCCGCCGTGCAGGGCGTTGGGGCCGTTGTTGGTCGCCAGGGTGTATTCCTGGCCGTCGAGCGTGAACTTGCCCTTGGCAATCCGGTTCCCGTAGCGGCCAATCATCGCGCCGAAGTAAGGGCTGTCCTTGATGTAATCGGCGAGGTCGTCATAGCCGAGCACGACATCCCCGAACCGCCCGTTGCGGTCCGGCACTTTCAGGAAAATCACCAGGCCGCCGTAATTGCAGATGCCCGCCTCCATGCCGTTGCTATTGCGCAGGATGTAGAGGCTCACCGGGGTGCCATCCTTCGTCTGGCCAAAGGGCTTGACGGTGATTTTGCCCGGCTGTTGGGGAACGGTTGAAACCTCCGTGCAGCCGATGAGCGCGGCAGCCACCACACTTACGGGGAGGATTCTGAGCCAGCGATAGCTAGTTGTCATATTGATTTTCCTGGGTTGGATGTTAGGAGATGAACCACGAAATACACGAAATACACGAAACCAGACTTAGATAACGATGCGCTCGTGCTCAACTCCGGGGTGATGGCCGAAGTTGACCAGCAAGCCCAGTTTGTAGCGGGTGGCCCTAAGATAGTTGTGCACTTGAGCACGATGCTCGTCAGTAAGCTGGGACACCGCCTTGATTTCAAGTATGATCTTCCCCAAGCAAGTAAAATCGGGCACGTATTTCTGCTTCAACGGGCGGCCCTTGTAGGCCAGCGCCAGCCCGACCTGGGGCTGGAAAAGAAGCCCTTGCAGACTAAACTCCATCTCCAGACACTCCTGATATACAGGCTCCAGGAAGCCACACCCCTTCTCCCTGTAAACCTCAAAGCAAGCCCCCATAATCCGGTAGCTCTCCTCCTTGTAAATGATGTTAGACTCCATCTGCGCGCCTTATCCTTTTCGTGTACTTCGTGTGTTTCGTGGTTTACCTTCGTGCCCGGTTCCGGATCTCGATTAACTGTTTCATGACATCGTATAGATTGCCCTCGGCCTTCTCCGTGCCGAAGGCATCGTGCAGTCTTCGGTAGAGGGAATAAAGCTCTTTATACACTTCGTGCGCCGCGGCTTTGGGCTGGAATACCCGGGACTTCAACCCGGTCATGGCCTTCTGCGCCTCGCCGTAGTTGGCGTAGCCGCCCGCCGCGCTGCCGGCCACCACCGCCCCGGCGATGGCCGCGCCCAAAGCGCAGGTCTGCGCCGAGCGGGAAATCTTGATCGGCCGGCCCGTCACATCCGCGTAGATTTGCATGACCAGCGGATTCTTCTCGGCGATGCCGCCGCAGTTCACAATCTGCTCGACCTTCACACCGTATTCTTCGAAGCGATTGATGATGGTCAGGGCGCCGAACGCGGTCGCCTCGATGAGCGCGCGGTAAATCTCCGCCGGCGTGGTGTAGAGCGTTTGACCCAGCAGCAGACCGGTCAGGCGCTGGTCCACCAGCACCGTGCGGTTGCCATTGTTCCAATCCAGGGCCAGCAAACCCGATTCTCCCGGCGCCACCTTCGCCGCCGCCGCGCTCAGCGCCTCGTGGGAGCCGGCCTTCTGGCCGAGCGGCTGAATGTAGTTCACGAACCAGTTGAAGATGTCGCCGACCGCCGACTGGCCCGCTTCCAGGCCGTAATAGGCCGGGAGGATGCTGCCCGGCACGATGCCGCACAGCCCGGGGATATCCGCGAGCTTCTCGCCGAGCGGCACCACCATCATGTCGCAGGTGCTCGTGCCGATGATCTTCACCAGCGTCCCCGGCGCGATACCAGACCCGACTCCGCCCAGGTGCGCGTCGAACGCCCCGACCGCCACCGACACACCAGCCGGCAAGCCGGTCCGTTTGGCCCACTCCGCCGTCAGACCGCCCACCGCCCGGTCAATGCTCTGCGCCTTTGGCCGCAGGCGCGACCGCAACTCACCCATTTTCGGATCAAGCTGCGCGAGAAACTCCGCATCCGGGTAACCGCCCCAGGCGTCGTTATACATCGCCTTGTGCCCGGCGGCGCAAACCCCGACAGTCAGTTTGTCCGGGGCCTCAGTGCCGGTGAGCATGGCCGGCACCCAATCGGCGCATTCCACCCACAGGTAAGCCGCATCGAACACCTCGGGGCTGGTGCGCAGGCAATGCAGGATTTTGCTGAAGAACCATTCGCTGGAATACGTGCCGCCGCACTTGGCCAGATACTGCGGCCGAAGCTTACGCGCCAGCGCCGTGATCTGCCCCGCCTCGGCTACCCCCGTATGGTCTTTCCAAAGCCAGGCCATCGCCCCGGGGTTGCGGGCGAAACGGCGGTCGAACGCCAGCGGTTGGCCATTGCGGTCCACCGGCAACGGCGTGCTGCCCGTCGTATCTACCCCGATGCCGATAATCTGATCCGGCGCAAAGCCGCGCACCGCCCGCCTCGCCTGCGCGAGCGCCTTCTTGATCGTCACCTCCGCGCCGGTGAGGTAGTCCGCCGGGTTCTGCCGGGCAAGATTGGGATCGCGCGAGAGGATAACCCCCTGCGTGCCGTGTTCATAATTCCAGACCGCTGACGCCACCTCGCGCCCGTTGGCGACGTTGACGATCAGGGTGCGGACAGAGTTGGTGCCGTAGTCGAGGCCGATAGCGTATTTGGTTGCGCTCATGGGCCTCTTAAATAATCAGCCCCAGGCTCCCTGTCCAGCAAATCGGCAGGGCCGCTCAAGCTTAGAGGTCGTTCCCGCCTGTTGAACAGTCGCGACCCCTCCTTGACAACAGGCGCGATAGCTGGTTGAATAAAGCCGGGAATAACCTGCCTTACATATGAAAAGAGCCCATTCCACCAAATTCTCTACTCCAGACCTGGCCGCTTTAATAATGGTGGCCTGTTTCGGTTCGTTACTACAGATACAGACGTCATCGGCGGCGCCTTCCGTCGTCGGATTGTGGCGGTTTAACGAAGGAAGCGGCACCACGGCGACGGATTCTTCCGGTCTGGGAAACAACGGAACCCTGACCGGAGACAACGGCACTCTTCCGGTGTGGGTGACGGGGCAGGCAGGTTTTGGCGGGGCCCTGTGGTTCACGAATGACGGCACGGACCATGTTTATGTGACTATTCCCGGCGCCGCTTCGCTCATGATCGGCCAGACGGCAACGAATCCGTGGACGATCACCGCCTGGGCTTACGAGGATTCAAATGGCACGGGCGACTTCGTGGCGAGCTATGGACGGATCCTCGTGATTGACGACGGCACCGCCTTCCAATTCGAGTCTGGCGCGTCCGGCGACGGCCAGATTTACACGTGGTCTCGGGCGAATCTGCCATGGCAGATCGGGTGGGGCGCTGCTTCACCAGTGGCGCCACTCCTGGATCAATGGGTGCATTGGGCGGTGGTTTACGACGGCACCAACCTGACGGTGTATCGCAATGCGAATCAGGGACCCCAGGGCGGCGTTGCTTCCGCAGCGGTGAGTTCGCCTTTGGCGTTCCCCGGCTATGCAGGCGCCGTCCTGATCGGCTCGGAACTGGCTCAACCGGCGGCTGCGACCTGGAATGGGATGTTGGACGATGTGGCGGTGTTTGCCGGGGCGCTGACGCCGGACCAGGTCGTGACCGTGATGTCCGGAGACTTCTCAGCGTTCCTCGGCGGGCCACCAGGTATTGTCAGCCAACCGCAAGGCCAGACGGTGGCCCAGGGGACCACAACCACGTTCAGCGTCGGCGCGGACGGGCAGGCGCCCTTCCAGTATCAATGGTATTTCAACGGGACCAATAAGCTCTCCAGCGCGGACAATCCGACGGCGACGAACGCAACGCTGGTGTTGACCGATTTGCTATTGAGCCAGTCGGGCTCCTATTCGGCCGTGGTCAGCAACGCGCTGGGCAGCATCAGCAGCCAACCGGCAACATTGGTCGTATTTAACACCAACGCAACCCTGTTGGGGCTGTGGCGGTTTGACCAGGGCAACGGCACCAATGTCCTGGATTCCTCGGGATTGGGGAACAATGGGTATCTCACCGGGGAGAACGGGAATGTTCCCGCCTGGGCGACGGGCCAGCCTGGGTTCGGCGGCGCGCTGCGCTTCACGAACAACGGCACGGATCACGCATACGTCGTCATCCCCAGCTCTGGTTCCCTGGGGATCGGGCAGACCGCGACAAATCCTTGGACCATCACCGCCTGGGCTTATGAAGATTCGGACGGCACCGGTGACTTTGTGGCTAACTATGGGCGGGTGCTGGTAATTGACGACGGCACTGCCTTCCAATTCGAGTCGGGGGCTTCAGGGGATGGCGAGATTTACACCTGGGCGCGGGCCAATCCTCAATGGCAGATAAGCTGGGGCGTTGGTTCAGCCGTCGCGCCGCTGCTGGACCAGTGGGAGCATTGGGCAGTGGTTTATGACGGAACCAATCTCACGGTGTATCGCAATGGGAACACGGGCACCAATGGCGGCATGGCCTCTCAGGCCGTGACCGCGCCGCTCGGCGGGTACGCGGGTTACCAGGATGGGATACTGATCGGGTCCGAGCTGGCGCAGACCGGTGATCGGACCTGGAATGGGCTGCTGGATGATGTGGCGGTGTTCAACATCCCGCTGTCGCAGGCTCAGGTCCAGACGGTCATGGGGGGGGATTTCAGCGCGTTCGTGCCCCGGCCTTACTTGTCCATCGGCCAGAGCGCGGGCAACATGGTTCTTAGCTGGTCGGCCAGCCAACCCACCTTTCAACTACAATCGCGCACGAACTTGACGCAAGGAGGGTGGAGCAATGTCTCAACTCAACCCGTTCTGGAGGGCAACCAGCTCAAGGTGACCCTCCCGGCGACAATGGGGCCACAGTTCTTGCGACTGCTTGGGCCCTGAACCCCTCGAAGTTACGCGACCGGAAGCCAGACTGAAGCATTCGGTGGAGTGGCGAGGGGTGAAAGCCGCGGTGCGGGGACGGCTTGTGCCTAAAGGCCGGCGGGCGTTCACGCTCATTGAGTTGCTGGTGGTCACCGCGATCATTGCCATCCTGGCGGCGCTGCTGCTGCCGGCGTTGGCTCGTTCCAAGAGCAAGGCCTACCGCATCGCCTGCCTCAACGACCTCAAGCAAATCGGCATCTACATGCAGATCTACACGGACGATTACAACGACATCTTCCCGGCGCACCGGAACCAAAACATCAACAGCAATGATGTTGGTGTTTCGATGACCAACTGGTGGGGCACGACCCTGCTGGCGATGGCCAGTAACTCGACGCAGTCGAACCTGTTTCATTGCCCGGCCCTGAGCGGCAAGCGGTCTGACGGGAACGTGACCTGGTCCTGGAACTTCGATCCGCACTTCGTCGGGTATGGGTACAACAACTACTTCCTGGGGCTGCATCCCTACCTGGCGACGACCATGCTGGTGGGGGGAATCCATTTTGACACGGCGCCCGATTTCAAACGGACTTCCCTACGCCGGCCGGTGGATACACTAATGATCGCCGATAGCATGCCGGCCTCGGGCGACGTCAATTCGACCGCGTGCTGGAGCTCCGACTGCTGGTGGCCTTTTTCCTCCAAGTCGAGCCATCAGGGCCTCGAGACCTACCGTCACGGGGGTTTGGGTAACGTCGTCTTTACGGACGGCCACAGCGAAGCGCGGAAGGATGGCGACATCAATCCGCCGGTGGATCCAGCCAGTGCCACGGTGCAAGCCCTTGTCAATTCCATCCACTGGGACCCCTTGCAGCGAGCCAACCCTTAACCTTTTCCGGCCTGGATTGTTATGAAGCAACCGCCTCCTCCTCCAGATCCCTTGGACGACCCCCAGGGGGTGTTCGATACCATTACTGCTCTGGCCAACACCAGCCCGACCGACTGGCGTAGCATTGCGAAGTTTCTCAAGGCCTTGGGATGGAAGCTCGACCGTTCCGGCCGACTGCCAGATGTCATTGCCCGTAAGAAGTTCAAGCCCGGGCCCGCTGTAGCGGCGTTTGTTCCCCAAGCGCTCTACATCGAAATGGGGTTCTCCATTGGGTTCACTGCCGCTGCCAACATCTTTCACGCCCGCCAGGGTGCCGCCAGCACTCTGATCGCCCCTCCCTCCGATCCTGCCGGGAATTGACTAAAGAGCCACGGTCAACGCAGATGGATACCCAGTAAACGTCTGGATTATGCCTGGAGCATTCCAGGTGGGCATACTTATATGGGATTTACATGGTATTTATATGGGATCTATATGGTATTTATAGGTAGTGGATCATCTCGCCCGCGCCTCTAGCCATACTGCGGTTGGGAAACCTGTGGCCGTCGTCGGGCAGCGACGCAGGGTTTGGGCCTCCGAGCGGCAGCGGGGCAAGGGTCGCCGCCCACAGGCGGGACGCGCTGCCTTAGGCGACCACTTCGAGGGGGCACTTGGGCAGGGCGTCAATGAAGGCCTGGCCGTATTGTTTGGTCAGGATGCGGTTGTCCAGGGCTACGATGATGCCCTGGTCGGTCTTGGTGCGAATGAGGCGGCCGACGCCCTGACGGAACTTCAGGATGGCCTCCGGCAGTGAGAACTCACGAAAAGAATCGCCGCCGCGGGCTTCGATAGCCTCGATGCGGGCCTCGATGAGAGGGTGGTCGGGGACGGCAAATGGCAGGCGGGTGATGATGACGTTGGACAAGGCTTCGCCGGGCACATCCACGCCCTGCCAGAAGCTGTCGGTGCCAAAAAGCACGGAATCCACGTCCTCCTTGAACTTTTCCAACATCAGTGAGCGGGGCGTGCCGGTGCCCTGGATGAAACAGGCGATGCCGAGCTTGTCGAAGAAGGGCTGCATCAGCTCGCCGACTTCCTGCATCAGCTTGAAATTGGTGAACAGGACGAAGGCCTTGCCGTGGGTGAGCTTGACGAAGTGCTCGACCCAGTGGATCAGCGCGTCGCGATAGCCTTCGGCGCGCGGGTCGGGCATCTTGCCGACGACGTAGAGCTTCATCTGGCGCTCGTAATCGAACGGGGTGCCAACTTGCAGCAGCGTGGCGGCCTCGGCGCCGACGCGGTGGGCGAAATAGTTCAGGCCCGAGTTGTCCCGTGCTCCCGGGGCCTTCGGCGGGGTGCGGGGTGCGGGGCGCGTGGAGGACTCGCCGACGGCCAACGCACTACGAACCACGCCCGACACGGACAGCGTGGCGCTGGTCATGATGACCGACGTGTCACTGCCGAAAAGGCGACGGCGCAGGTATTCGGCAACGTCTATTGGCGCGGCATTAAGGGCCACGGTCCTCTGCGCCCGCCCCGTCCGCTCGACCCAATAAACGTGGTCCGCCGCGTTCTGGCTCAGGAAAACGGCGACTTCCTCGCGCAACTCGGCCAGGCGCCGATTACACTCCACCAACTCTTGCCCGATCTCTTTGTCCTCGCTGAGCTTGATCAGGTCGCTCACCGCCTCACGCAAGCGCTGGACGGGGAGGGTGACGTTATCTTGGACCAAATCTGGCCTCCGGATGCGCAGCTCGGTCCATTCCCGCCGGCGCGCCGCGGCAGCCTCACCGCCGCCGAAACTCCGCTTTTTGGCCGCCTGGTGCAACTCCTCGCAGGCCGCCTCTACGTTGGCAAAGAATCCGTCGGCCTCTTTCAGCAGCTCGGCGACGAGTTTGACCGCTCCGCCTTTGTGCAATGTGGCGAGCAGGCCTTTCTCGGTGCGCGGATTCCAGAGGCGGTGCAGAGCGTAGCGGACCTGGCCGCTGGAGACGCTTAGCCCGATGTGTTTGGAGGCGACGTGCTCCATCTGGTGCGCCTCGTCAAAGATGACGAAGTCGTTGCGGAACAGAATGCCACCCTCGGCTTCCTCCTCCATGCCCCCGAGCAGCGTGAAGAACAGCGTGTGGTTCAATACGAGCACATCGGAAGAGAGGATGCGATTGCGCGCCCGCTGGAAGAAACAGATGCCATGCTGCTTGCCGAATTCGGAGGGGTAACCGCAAAGCTTGGGCGCGCACAGGCCACGTTCGGAACACACTTGCGCCCAAACCTTCGGGTCCGGCTCCACGTCGAAGTCCGAGAGGCTGCCGTCGGCGGTGGTCTTGGACCATTCGTGAATGCGCTCCAGTTCCTCGGCTTCGGAGGAGGTGAAGAGGTTGCCGGCCTGTTGGCGAGCCTTATGGAGGCGCCGGGTGCAGAGGTAGTTGGCCCGGCCCTTGAGCATGGTGAACTGGAACTTCACGGGGAGGATCTGCTCGAGCATGGGCAGGTCCTTCTCGGTGAGTTGCTCCTGCAAGTTGATGGTGTGCGTGGAAACGACCGCTTTCTTCTTGTGCGCGACGGCATACAGGATTGCCGGCACCAGGTAGGCCAGACTCTTGCCGACGCCCGTGCCCGCCTCGACCGCGAGGTGCTCGCCATTTCCGAGAGCCCCCGCCACCGCTACTGCCATCTCCTGCTGCTGGGGGCGGAACTCGAAATTCGGTGATCGGGACAGGATCCCCTTGGCCGAGAATATCTCGGCCGCCTGCTGAATGAGGTCGTGGCCTGAGCCGGCAGGTTGGGATTCAATGGCACTGATCATCGGTTCCTGCGGACGGTGGGGACGCCTGTCCTACCTTGGCCTGCGCACGACGACCTGCTGGGCGGCTTGGTTCTTTACGATCATGTTGGCAGGGAGAATGCCGCGCCAGTTGACGTTGGGATAGACTACCGACCCGCGACCGATGACGGTGCCTGGATTCAGGACGGCATTGCAGCCAATGTCGGTGTGGTCGCCGAGCAGCGCCCCGAATTTGCGCAGACCGGTGTCAAAGGGCTTGCCGTTGATGTCCACCGCGACATTGCCCGGGACGAGTTTGAGGTTGGAGATCTTCACCCCGGCGCCCAAGTGGGACCGGTAGCCGAGGATAGAGTCGCCAACATAGTTGAAATGCGGCGCGCCGGCCTCGTTGAACAGGAGCGAGTTCTTTACCTCGCAGGAATTGCCCACCACGCAGTTGTCACCGATGATGACCTGCTCGCGAATGTAAGCATTGTGGCGAATGTGGCAGTTGCGGCCGACAATGGCCGGGCCTTTGATCATGACGCCGTCCTCGACCACTGTGCCTTCCCCGATGAAAACCCGTTCGCCAACAAATGCGACGCCCTCGCACCGGTTGAGCAGCCCAGGCCGGAGGTTCGCTTCGAGGTAAGCCTGTAGCTTTTTCAGCGCATCCCAAGCGTATTCGCACCCGTCGAAGATCGCCGCATGGGCCGTCTGGGTGAGGTCGAACAAGTCCGCTGGCTTGAACATGGGGGGAAAGTAGGCGAAAACTGGCATCGTGCAAACAGTCTATTTCGATTACAACGCCACCACGCCCCTGGACCCGCAGGTCCGGGAAGCGATGCTGCCGTTCCTGGGCGAGCTTTGGGGCAATCCGTCGAGTGTACATCATGTTGGCCGCCAGGCCCGGGCCCAACTCGATGAGGCGCGCGAACGCGCCGCCAAGGTGCTCGGGGCCAAACCAAGCGAAGTCGTCTTTACTGCCGGCGGGACGGAGAGCGCCAACTTGGCGATTCTGGGCACCGCGCGGCTCCTGAGCGCCAAGGGCCGGCACATCATTACCTCCGCAATCGAACATCATGCGGTGCTCCGCTGCTGCGAGCATCTTGCGCAACACGAGGGTTTCGAGTTGACCTGCCTCCCGGTCGACCGGGAGGGGCTGGTTTCACCTGATTCCCTTGGTACCGCTATCCGGCCAGACACGATCCTGGTTTCTATCATGGCGGCCAATAATGAAATTGGCACAATCCAACCGGTAGCGGAATTAGGCGCCATTTGCCGGCAGCGCGGCGTTGTCTTCCACACGGACGCTGTCCAGTGGTTCGGCAAAGAGCCTTTTGAGAGTGCCCACCAGTTCAGTGCTGACCTGGTTTCTCTCTGCGCCCATAAAATCCACGGCCCCAAGGGGGCCGGGGCGCTTTATGTTAAATCGCCACTCCAGCCGATCCCGATCCTCCAGGGCGGCAGTCAGGAGAACGAGCGGCGCGCAGGGACTGAGAACTTGGCAGCAATAATTGGCCTCGTCGAGGCGCTCGAACGCTTTGTGCGCGAGCCCGTTTTCAACCGCCAGAGGCTGACCCCACTCACAGAGCAGCTGATTCGCCTCATTGACGGACTGCCTGGGGTCCAATTCGTCGGTTCCCGTGAGCGGCGCCTTGTGAACACGGTCGCCTTCCTGGTCGAAGGTTCGGACAGCCTTCCGTTGCTGGCAGGGCTGGATTTGGAAGGCATTTGCGCCTCCAGCGGCTCGGCCTGCTCCGCCGGATCGTTGGATCCGTCACATGTCGTTGAAGCGCTGCACCTGGAGAAATCGCTGGCGAACTCGCTGGTCCGCTTTTCGCTTGGCCGGGAATCAACTTTGGCAGAGGTCAAATACGTAGAAAGCATTCTGCCGCAGGTGATTCATCGTACGCGAAGACAGGGCGTCTTGGCGCCAGCATAGCAAGCGGAGCTTCGCTGCTCCTCGGCCTTCCCAGTGTAATCCGCCTGCCAAATCCGAAGCAAAAAGTCCGAAACCAGCAGCACATCGGCGACCCAGGGAGCGAGTTCGTTGAACAACCTGTGAAATACCCACGGCGTTCTTTGTGAACGACTTGTGCGCAGTGTGAATAACCAAGACTTTCTCTGCTTTTTCACTGGCTTTATTCTTGGAAATGTATTTTTGTTCCTGCATAAGTTGTTGACGTGACCTTGACAGTGAGGGTTGTTTGCCTTATCCACAGCCCTTAATACGGATAGTGGTTTAGAGATAAATACAGATATATTAAGCACCCGATGAATCTGACCATTTCGAAGGAGCAAATTATCAATGGCCTGCAAGCGGTGCAGAATGTGGTGAGCACGCGAACGACGCTCCCCATCCTGTCGAACGTACTGCTTCGCGCTGATGGGGAGCGGCTTGAGTTCACCGCCACGGACTTGGACGTGACGGTCGCATGCGCCGTGGAGGCCAAGGTCAATAAGCCGGGGGCTTCCACTGTGCCGGTGAAGAAGCTCTTCGGCATCGTGCGCGAGTTGAGCAGCCTGGAGATTGAGTTGGAGGTGGATGAGAAGAACACGTGCAGCGTGCGTGCCGGCGCATCGTTTTATAAAATTAACGGGCTGAGCGCGGATGAATTCCCTCCCTTGCCAAAGTTTAAAGAGGACAAGAAGGTTGTCCTGCCCCAGGAAACGCTCAAGAGCATGATGAAGAAGACCTCCTTCGCCATTTCCACTGACGAATCCCGCTATGTCCTGAATGGGATTTTCCTCAGCCTGAAGGACCATAAGATGACCATGGTAGCGACCGACGGGCGTCGCTTGGCGCTGGTGGACGAGGAATTAGATATCGCCGAGAAAAGCCAGGGCGAATTCATCATTCCAGCCAAGACGGTCAATGAACTGAACCGCCTGCTGCAGGACAAAGGCGAAGTCGAAATCCGTTACGTGGAGAACCAGGCCTCCTTCACGCTTAAGGACGAGAAAGGCTCGACCGTTCTTATCGTCACCAAGCTGATCGAGGGCAACTATCCCAATTACCGCCAGGTCATTCCGGCGGAGACCAAAGAACGGGTGGCGCTGGTTCGGGAGGAGTTCCTACATGCCCTGCGGCGCGCCGAGATCATGACCAGCGAGAAGTCGAACTCGGTCAAACTGAGCTTCGGCAAGAACAAGCTCGAAATCACTGCCAATTCCCCGGAGGTCGGTGAGGCTAAAGAATCGCTAGCCATCAACTACAAAGGCCCGGATATGGCCATCGCATTCAATCCAAAGTACATCATTGATCCCCTCAACGCGCTCACCAACGACGAGGTCTTCCTCGAGTTGATTGACGAGCTCAGCCCGGGCGTCGTGAAGATCAATGGACCTTTCCTCTACGTGGTGATGCCGATGCGACTGAGTTAATCGGAACGCTTGGCAACCTGCCCTCGGACGCCGAGCCTCACATCTGCTCCAAGGTCTGGATTCCCAGCACGCCCAAGCCTTTTTCCAGCACGCGTGCCGTCAGATCGCAGAGAACTAGGCGGCTGGCACGCTGCTCGGGTTCGGATTTCAGCACCGGGCAGTTCTCATAGAAACTAGTGAAGCGCCCGGCCAGGTCGTAGAGGTAATTGCAGAGGAAATTGGGCCGGTAATCGTCGGCTACGGCTGCCACCACCAGGCCGAAATTGAGCAGGTGTCGGGCGAGCGCGAGCTCTTCAGTCGCGTTCAATTGGAGGGATGTGGACGATGAGGAAGGGGAGATATGCCTCCCTCGCTGTTCTGCTTCTCCTTTGCGGAAGATGCTGCGGATGCGGGCATAGGCGTATTGGAGATACGGCGCGGTATTGCCATTCAACGCCAGTAGCTTGTCCCAACTGAACACGTAATCGCTTTGGCGGTTGGGCAGCAGGTCGGCGTATTTGACCGCGCCGATGCCGACGATGCGCGCGATTTCGCGCCGCGCGCCTTCAGGCAGTTCAGGGTTCTTCTCCGAGACGACTTTGAATGCGCGCTCTTCGGCCTCGTCAAGGAGCTCGGACAGTTTGACGGTCTCGCCGGAGCGGGTTTTGAAAGGCTTGCCGTCCTCGCCCAGGATGGAACCGAACCAAACGTGGGCCAGTTTCACTTTGGCCTCCGGATGCCATCGGCGGAACGCGGCGAAGAGTTGCTGGAAATGGAGCTGTTGGCGGGCGTCGGTGACATAGACGATCTCGTCGGGGTGCCAGGTCTCCAACCGGTGCGCCAGCGTGGCGAGGTCGGTGCTCGTGTAGTTGAAGGCCCCGTCGCTCTTTTGAACCAGGGCGGGGTGTTCCTTCAACTGCGGAATGTCCTCGAAGAAAACCGCTATGGCGCCTTTGCTTTCGCGGGCAATACCCCTGGCGCGCAGCTCCTCGACGAGCGGCCGCAGGCGCGGATGGTAGAAGCTCTCGCCGAGCGTGTGGTCGAATTTCACGCCGAGCCGCTGGTAAATCGTGTCGAACTGGACGCGGGACAGGGCGATCATCTCGCGCCAGATGCGGAGGTTTTCCTCATCACCGAGTTGGAGTTTGACCAACTCCTGCCGGGCAGCTTCAAGTGTGGCGGGGTTGGCTTTGCACTCGGCGCTGATCTTCCTGTAGAGACGCTCCATCTCGCCGATGGCATCGGCCTTCAACGCGGCGCCATCCAAGTCGCGCTTCCAGGCCACCAGCAGCATCCCGAATTGCGTGCCCCAATCCCCTAGATGATTGTCGGTGACAACCTTGTGCCCCAGCAACCGTAGCGTGCGCGCCAGACAATCGCCCAGGATCGTCGAGCGGATGTGGCCGACGTGCATTGACTTCGCCACGTTGGGCGAGCTGAAATCCACGACCACGGACCGCGGCTGCGGGGCGGTCTCAAAGAAGAGGTGTTCCCCGCTAGCAGCGCCTTGCAGGGTTTGGACCAGGGTCTCAGGTTTGAGCCGGAAGTTAAGGAAGCCCGCCCCGGCGAGCTCCACCTTTTCACAGATATCGCCGACCTGAAGCCTCGCGACCACGTCGCCGGCCAATTGGCGCGGGTTGAGCTTCCGGGCTTTGGCGAGCGACATGAGGGCGTTGGTCTGGTAGTCGCCGAACTTGGGGTCCGGGCAAGGGCGGACCAGCACGGCAGCAACGTCAGCGTCCGGCAAGGCGGCGCGCACCGCCTGGTGGAGCCGCTGTTCGAGGAGTTTGTGGGGAAGCACTGTCGAAGGAAGTGAAATCAGCTACACGGTTACATGGTCGCGATAGCCTGGGGGCTTTCCTGTGGAACCCTGTCGCAGGCCAACAATATAGACGCCCTACTTCTGCCCCTGGGTCCGGACAATCTGGAGCATCGCGTCGGCGTCCGCCGCTTGCTCCAAAGCTTGCCGGAAATCCGCCTTGTGGAGCAGCTTGGCGATATTGGCCAGGGTGTGCAGGTGCTTTTGAAACTGGCCCTGGGGCACAAGGAAAAGCATGACCAGGTTGACCGGCTGATTGTCCAGTGCATCGAAGCTGACGCCTTGCTTGGATCGGCCCAGCGCGCCCACCACTTCACTGATCAGGTCGGTCGAAGCATGGGGGATCCCGATGCCGAAGCCGATGCCGGTGCTCATCGAGGACTCGCGCTTCTTGACCACCGCCGCAATGGCATCGTGGTGCTCGGGCACGATCTTGCCGGTCGCCACCAGATTGTTGATCAACTCATCTATCGCTTCCCAGCGGTTGGTCGCCCGCAGGTCCGGGATGATCTGCTCTTTA
>Ga0326727_10015350_pt1 | contig 16460 bp, 24 predicted proteins | sample MB2enrmetagenome_FD_207643 | JGI IMG/M metagenome (GOLD analysis project Ga0326727, IMG submission 207643) | Lab enriched peat soil microbial communities from McLean, Ithaca, NY, United States - MB29MY | ecosystem: Environmental > Terrestrial > Soil > Wetlands > Peat | place: USA: New York...
CGGCGTCGGCCGGACCCGGCGCGGCGCTGGCCTGGATGCTGCGGAAGAGCGCCAGAAACGCGTTGCTCTGATCGGCGAAGGTGCGCGCGGCATCTTCGCTCGGGGTGTAGAAATCGGCGCGGGCGTGAATGGTGGTCAGCATTCGCAGCGAGACCACCACGTCGCTGTCGCTGGGCAGGCCGATATCGATGCCTCCCGGCAGCGTGAACGAGGGCGCTGCGTGCTGTCCCTGCGCGCCTGCCGGAAGATGCGCCACCGTCCACATCAGGCTGCCCAGCGGAACCTTGGGGAAGTAGGTGCGCACCAGCCGCGGTCCGCCGAAGGGCAGAGCGACTTTCTTGAAGCGATCGATGATGCCGTGCAGCACGCCGGGGTCGTCCACGTTGGAGATGGCCACTGTATCGATGGTGAGCAGGGCGATGCGCAGGGTGCGGTTTTCGATCGGTACGCTGAAGACCTCGACGTTGCGGTAGGTGTCCACCGAGCGCGAGCGCTGGCGCAGATAGGCTGCAACCTTGCCCTGGTCGTAGTGGCCGATGAGGATCTCGGAGTAGCGGGTTGCGTGCGAACCGGGCGCGCCTCGATGGACGGCCATGGCGGCCTCGTCGAGATCGCGCTCAAAGCTGAAGTCGGTCTGCTTGACGAACTCCTCGTAGCCGGGTGCGAGCCTGGGGAGTTGCTGCTGATCGAGCTGGGTCAGGTTGCGTACGGTGGCAAAGTCGATATAGACGACGGCGTCGGCCTCGGGCAGCAGGCGTGCGGCCTCCGGAGCGGCGCGCTTGCGCAGCAGCACCACGATGGCCACCGCGGCGACGAAGAGCAACACACAGAGCGAAACGATGAGAATCCGGCGGCGCGCTTTCATGATAGGACGAACGGATACAGCTCCGGCTTGGCTGGTGTCGGGTAGCAAGACAAGTGCATTTCAGGTAGTATCATACTGGTGCCGAATGATAGCATCTGGCGGGCGCTGAGTCCCGTCTTGCGGCGCCGGGCACCGGTACGGGATTGCGGGTTGCACACGGCAAGGTGGCGTGCTATCTTCGCTTTGGAGTCCCGGACGCCGGTTCAGTTTCCAAGGCGGGAAGCGGCTTTGGCGGGCTGGCGTAGCTCAGCTGGTAGAGCATCTGATTTGTAATCAGAGGGTCGGGGGTTCAAATCCCTTCGCCAGCTCCAAGTTTCGTCTCGACGTGCAGCGGCGAAAGCGCCGGGACAGGATCCCTTCAGTGCGTACCTCTTTTCGAGAAACGCCCTCCCAAAGGATCTAACCGTCAGGTTCGATGCGCGAGTTGAGTCGCGTTTTTCGCCGCGTGCGGCAGGGATTGGTTTGGATGTTTTTGCGCCGTGGGACAAGTTCCCCGGCAGGCTCTTTGAAAGCCAGTGCGGAACCGGCATCCTTCCGGCGACGCCGCATCGTGAGTTCAAGCACAGGTGGCCGAGTGGTTAATGGCAGCAGACTGTAAATCTGCCGCTCTAATGAGCTACGGAGGTTCGAATCCTCCCCTGTGCACCATTTTTCTTGCCCCGCCCGGCGTTAGCGGGCGATCAGGTATGATGGAGGCAGCTGATGGCACATGCGAAAAAGTTCTGGACGGCCATGGGCGCCTTCGTTGTGCTGGGTGTGCTGGAGTGGACGACGCTGAGCCCGGAGACGATCCGGGTGGTCAACGGCCCCAACGGCGAGCCCTTGCTGAATATCAGCATTCGCGCCGTGGCGCTGGCGGTTCTGGGGCTGTTCGCACTGCGAAGCTGGATTCATTATCGTCGCGAGTTGCTGGAAGAGCGCAGCCGTTCCCGGCAAGAGTAAAGGCAAGCTGTTTTGCGGGCATCGCAGCGGGAGCCCGCAGGTGCAACCCTGAGCGTAGCGATGGGTCTGGAAGCGGGCGGGAGTAACTCAGTGGTAGAGTCTCAGCCTTCCAAGCTGTTGGTCGCGGGTTCGATTCCCGTCTCCCGCTCCATAAGTTTTGTGCAGGTCGTATATACTGCAGGTTGTACAGGCTGATGTAGCTCAGTTGGTAGAGCACTCCCTTGGTAAGGGAGAGGTCACCGGTTCAATCCCGGTCATCAGCTCCATTTTCAGGCTGGCCGAATCCGCCTCGCACGGCCCTCCCTTGGGGAGGGCTGTTGCCGGTTCGGCGAAACCGCTTGCTCGAGCGCTCGGCGCTCGCGGCATCCGCTTCGTAACACAAAGTTTTATCGAAACGTTTTATTGAACTCAACTAGGGCATAGAGCAATGGCGAAAGAGAAATTTGACCGCAGCAAACCGCACGTGAACGTTGGCACGATCGGGCACATTGATCACGGCAAGACGACCTTGACGGCGGCGATCACGAAGGTTTTGGCGAAGCACAATCCGAACATCAAGTTCCGCTCGTTTGACTCGATTGACAATGCGCCGGAAGAGCGCGAGCGCGGCATCACGATTGCCACGGCGCACGTGGAGTATGAGACGGCGAACCGTCACTACGCGCACGTGGATTGCCCGGGCCACGCCGACTACATCAAGAACATGATCACCGGCGCGGCGCAGATGGACGGGGCGATTCTGGTGGTGGCGGCGACCGACGGTCCGATGCCGCAGACCAAGGAGCACGTGCTGCTGGCGCGTCAGGTGGGCGTTCCCTACGTCGTGGTCTTCCTGAACAAGTGCGACGCGGTTGAGGATGCCGAGCTGATCGACCTGGTGGAGATGGAGGTTCGCGAGCTGCTGACCAAGTACCAGTTCCCGGGCGACGATCTGCCGGTGATTCGGGGTTCGGCGCTGGGCGCGCTGAACGGCGAGGAGAAGTGGGAGAAGTCGGTTGACGAGCTGATGGAGGCGGTGGACAAGAGCGTACCGCTGCCGGCGCGTGCGGTCGATCAGCCCTTCCTGATGCCGATCGAAGACATCTTCTCGATCTCGGGACGCGGCACGGTGGTGACCGGGCGAATCGAGCGCGGCAAGGTGAAGGTGGGCGAGGAAGTCGAGATTGTGGGCTTCCGGGAGACCCGCAAGACGGTGGTGACGGGCGTGGAGATGTTCAAGAAGCAGCTGGACGAAGGTCTGGCGGGCGACAACGCCGGGTTGCTGCTGCGCGGCATTCCGAAGGAAGACGTCGAGCGCGGGATGGTGCTGGCGAAGACGGGCTCGATCACGCCGCACACCAAGTTCCGTGGCAGCGTGTACGTTTTGTCGAAGGAAGAGGGCGGGCGTCACACGCCGTTCTTCAATGGCTATCGGCCGCAGTTTTACTTCCGGACGACGGATGTGACCGGAGTGGCGAAGTTGCCGGCGGGCACGGAGATGGTGATGCCGGGCGACAACGTGGAGCTGGAAGTTGAGCTGATCACGCCGGTGGCGATGGAAAAGGGCCTGAGGTTTGCGATCCGCGAAGGCGGCCGCACCGTGGGCGCCGGAACCATCTCGGAGATTCTGTAGAGAGTTTACCTCCCACATCTGCCGGAAGGCGGATGTGGGTTTCCCCAACGAAGTTCTGGAAAAGTCGCGGCGACTATAAGACCGCACGATCTTTGAGGGTTGAACAGTGATTGGCAAAGAAAGAATTCGCATCCGGCTGAAGGCCTACGACTACCGTGTTCTGGACCAGTCCACCGGTGAAATCGTAGAGACGGCGCGGCGGACAGGCGCCCAGATTGCGGGCCCGATTCCGCTGCCGACGGTGAAAAACAAGTACTGCGTGCTGCGCTCGCCGCACGTGGACAAGAAATCGCGCGAGCAGTTCGAAATTCGTACCCACAAGCGGCTGCTCGACATTCTTGAGCCGACGCAGCAGACCGTGGATGCACTGATGAAGCTGGACCTGCCGGCCGGAGTCGATGTCGAGATCAAGGCCTACGGCAAGGAGCACAAGTAAACGCCTGAGCGAGCATAGCGAGCGAAGGGTCTGAGAGAAGCAGAAACAGAATCCGACAGTGCCCCGGCAAGCGGCGGCATGATGAGGAGAAAAGAATATGTCGGTAAACGGAATTCTGGGAAAGAAAGTTGGGATGGCGCAGCTGTTCGATGACAAGGGCGATGTTCGCCCGGTCACGGTGCTGCAGGCCGGTCCCTGCGTGGTGACGCAGCTGAAGACGGCGCAGGCGGATGGCTACGATGCCGCGCAGATCGGCCTGGTCGAGTTCGTCAAGGACTCGCGGCTGACCAAGGCGATGAAGGGCCACTTCGAGAAGAACAATCTGCCGCCGGTAAAGTTCATCAAGGAAGTCGCAGTGGTCGAAGAGGGCGACGGCTCGAACGGTGGAGCCAGCGTCAAGGTCGGCGACAAGGTCCTGGTCGATCTCTTCGACGGCGAGAAATTCGTCGATATCACCGGAACCAGCAAGGGACGCGGCTTCGCGGGTGTCGTCAAGCGCCACAAGTTCGGCGGCGGCCCGGCGGCACACGGCCACATGTTCCAGGTGCAGGGCTCGATCGGCGCATCTTCTTACCCGTCGCGCGTCTTCCCTGGCACTCGCATGAGCGGCCACATGGGCGACGAGACGGTGACTGTGCGCAATCTGCGCGTGCTGGGCGTCGATAAAGAAGAGAACCTGTTGGTGGTCGAAGGCGCTGTCCCCGGACATCGCAACGGCTACATCGTGATTACCAAGGCCAAGAAGCCGCCCAGAGAGCGTCGCGGCTTCAGCGGCGAGGGCGCGGCGGTGAACCCGCTGAAGGCCTCCAAGCGCGCGGCCAAGGGCAAGTAGTTCGCTTCGTCGGCCCGTTGAGTTGGCCGGCGAGCGCAGGAGATGACGAGACCCTCTGCGGATGCATATTGACGGAGGGCAAACCAGGCGACGCCGGAGATGCGGAGCCGAGTAAAGGAAACGCAAATGGCTACCATCGATGTAATAAATCTGGCCGGCCAGAAAGTAGGTTCGCTCGACCTTGCCGAGGAAGTTTTCGGTGCGGTGAACGAGGACCTGCTCTGGGAGTCGGTGCAGCACTTCCGCGCCGCGCAGCGCGCGGGCACGCACGCCACCAAGAACCGCAAGCTGGTTTCGGGTTCGGGCAAGAAGCTGTGGCGGCAGAAGGGAACCGGCCGCGCCCGCGTGGGCAGCGTTCGTTCCCCAATCTGGCGTCATGGCGGTACCGTGCACGGACCGCAGCCGCGCTCGTATGACTATCAGTTTCCGCGCAAGAAGCTGCTGGGTGCGCTGCGCTCGGCGCTGGCTGCCAAGCTGCAGGACGGCCACCTGGTGGTGGTTGATTCGCTGGAGCTGAAAGAGCCCAAGACCAAGGTCTTCCGGCAGGCGCTGGCGGGATTGAAGTTCAACAAGACCGCACTGGTGGTCGAGGCGGGCTCGCAGATGAACCAGAACCTCGAGCTCTCCACGCGCAACATCGCTGGCGTAGAGATGCTCTACGGACCCGAGGTTCATCCCTATCACCTGCTGCGCCACGAACTGGCGATCTTCTCGCAGGCGGCGCTGGAGAAGCTGCAGAACTCTCTGAAGGCCTCAGCGCCCAAGCGCAAGGCGGAGGTGGAGCATGTCTAAGTCCCCCTACCAGATCGTCCGCAAGCCCGTGATCACGGAAAAGGGGCTGGGCGTAAAGGAGACCGAGCAGACGCTGGTCTTCGAAGTGGCCGCGGATGCGACCAAGACAGAGATCAAGGAAGCCGTGCAAAAGGCATTCAACGTGAAGGTTGCCGGCGTCCGCACCGCCAACTTCCTGGGCAAGGAGCGCCGGCGCGGTAAGTTCACCGGCTACCGTCCCGACTGGAAGAAGGCCTACGTACGGCTTGCCGAGGGCGAAAAGATGCCCGAGTACGCGCAGAACCTGTAAGGACTGCGCGGAGCCGAAGGGCCGCCGGTGAAGTTCGCCGCGCGGCGAGGCCGGATGGGAGAAATCAAACCTATCTGTCCGGCACAAGCGATTCCGCCCGCAGAGGGTGGGAATCTGGAAGAGAAGAGCTATGGCGATCAAGACATACAGACCGATCACCTCGACGCTGCGCTTCACCACCACGCAGGTCAACGACGATCTGACGACCGACCGGCCGCATAAGCCGCTGACCGAGCCGAAGAAGCGATCGGGCGGACGCCGCAATTCGGGCGATCTGACCATCTGGCATCGCGGCGGCGGCCACAAGCGCAAGATTCGCGTCATCGACTTCAAGCGCGACAAGCAGGGCATTCCGGCGACGGTGGCGACCATTGAGTACGATCCGAACCGCTCGGCGCGCATCGCGCTGCTCAGCTACGCCGACGGCGAAAAGCGCTACATCCTGCAGCCGCTTGGACTGCAGGTGGGAGCCAAGATCATCAGCGGCCCGGATGCCGACATCCTGGTGGGCAATGCGCTGCCGCTGAAGAATATTCCGGCCGGCACGATTGTTCACAACATCGAGCTGAAGCCCGGCAAGGGCGCGCAGATGGCGCGTTCGGCCGGAGCGCAGGCGCAGCTGGTGGCCAAGGAGGGCGAGTATGCCCTGCTGAAGCTGCCTTCGGGCGAGACCCGCCGGGTGCTGGTCGATTGCATGGCGACCGTGGGACAGGTGGGCAACACCGATCACGAGAACATCTCGCTGGGCAAGGCCGGACGCAAGCGCTGGCTGGGCAAGAAGCCGGTCAACCGTGGTGTGGTCATGAACCCGGTCGATCACCCGCACGGCGGCGGCGAGGGCAAAACCTCCGGCGGCCGTCATCCGGTCACTCCGTGGGGCCAGCCGACGCGCGGCTACAAGACCCGCAACAACAAGCGGACCGACAAGTTCATCGTGTCGCGTCGCTCCAAGTAGGAAGGGAACCATGGCACGTTCGACGAAAAAGGGACCGTTTATAGATTCGCACCTGACCGCGAAGGTCGAGGGCATGAACGCGCGCAACGAGAAGAAGGTGCTGCGCACCTGGTCGCGCCGTTCCACCATCGTTCCGGAGATGCTGGGTCACACCATCGCCGTGCACAACGGCAAGAAGTTCATCCCGGTGTACGTCTCGGAGAACATGATCGGACACAAGCTCGGTGAGTTCAGCTTCACCCGGACCTTCAAGGGTCACTCGGTGAAGGCCGCCGCCGAGACTGCGGCCAAGCCGGCACGGTAGCGATTCGATGAGTATGGGCGCTCCGCGGGGCGTCCGCGAATGAGATCTGAAGGGAAGAGGACATGGAATTCACAGCGAAAGCCCGGTTCGTGCGAGTCTCGCCGCAGAAGGCCCGCCTGGTGCTGGGCCTGATCAAGGGCAAGCGGGTGGAGACGGCGTTGAACACGCTGGCCTTCACCAATAAGGGCATTGCGCCGGCGGTCCTGAAGCTGCTGCGCTCGGCGGTAGAGAACGCCAACTACCTGAGCGCGGAAAAGGGACTGGATGTCGATGTCGACAACCTGTACGTCAAGAGCGCCGTGGCCAACGACGGACCGCGCATGAAGCGCATCCGTCCGGCGCCGATGGGCCGCGCCTATCGGTACCAGCGCCGCATCTCGCACATCGAGATCGCGCTGGCGGAGAAGACGAAGCCGCAGACGGCAACGACCGTAGCCGAGCCGGCCGCGCCGGCAAAGAAGGCTCCGGCGAAGAAGGCTCCGGCCAAGAAGGCCGTGGCCAAGAAGGCTCCTGCGAAGAAAGCGCCGGCCAAGAAGGCCGCAACCAAGAAGGCTGCGCCCAAGGCGGGTAAGAAGAAGTAGCTTCGAGAAGCAGATCGGGGTTCACCGGATCGAACGAGGTCCAATTCAGCGGCGGCGACAGCGAGTAAGCCGTCGGCAGAGAGTGGAAGCAACTATGGGACAGAAAGTCCATCCTTACGGATTTCGGCTTGGCTACACCAAGCCGTGGAAGTCGCGCTGGTATATGGACCGCGACTATGCCAAGTTCCTGATCGAGGACATCAAGCTGAAGGAAGAGCTGAAGGACAAGCTCAAGTCGGCCGGTGTGAGCTCGATCGAGATCGAGCGTCCGGGCAACAAGCTGCGCATCATCATCCGCACCGCGCGTCCGGGCATCATCATCGGCCGCAAGGGCGCCGAGATCGACAAGCTCAAGGGCGATCTGCAGAAGCGGACCGGCCGCGAGGTCTTCGTCGATATCCTCGAAGTCCACAAGCCGGAGCTGGATTCGCAGCTGGTGGCCGAGTCGATCGCGCTGCAACTGGAAAAGCGCGTTGGCTTCCGCCGCGCCATGCGCAAGAGCGTGGATAGCGCCCTGCGCTTCGGCTGCAAGGGGATCAAGGTCCGCGTCTCCGGCCGGTTGAACGGCAACGAGATCGCGCGCTCGGAGTGGTATCTGCAGGGGCGGTTGCCGCTGCACACGCTTCGCGCCGATATCGACTACGGTTTCGCCGAAGCGCACACCACCTACGGCAAGATCGGTGTGAAGACCTGGGTCTACAAGGGCGAGATTCTGCCGCAGCGTCGGCGTGAATCGACCACCCCGGCAGGAATGTAGCAAGCCGGCCAGCCGCTCCGGAGGCCGATTCCGGAGAGGCGATATGGGCCGGCAGGCACGCCGATAACGGCGGCCGGAAATTGAAATCGGCAACTGGAAACCGCTTATGTTGATGCCGAAGAAAGTCAAGTACCGCAAGCAGCAGCGCGGGCGCATGTGCGGCAAAGCCTGGCGCGGCAGCGACCTGGCCTTTGGCGATTTTGGTTTGAAGGTGATGGAACCGGGTTGGATCACCGACCGCCAGATTGAGGCGGCTCGCGTGGCCATGACTCGTTTCATCAAGCGCGGCGGCAAGATCTGGATCCGCGTTTTCCCCGACAAGCCGGTCACCAAGAAGCCCGCCGAAACCCGTATGGGCAAGGGCAAGGGCGCACCGGATCACTGGGTCGCCGTGGTTCGTCCCGGCAAGCTGTTGTTTGAGATGGAAGGGGTCACGGTAACCGAGGCGCAGGAAGCTATGCGTCTGGCCTCGCACAAACTGCCCCTGATCACCAAGTTTGTTGCGCGTGCAACCGCGCACTGACGATTCCGACGCCGGCGGCCGAACCGCCGGGGGTGAAGAGAAGAGAAGATGAATTCGGAAAAGATTCGCAATTTGACCGATGTCGAGCTGGCTCACCAGCAGCGCGAGCTCAACCAGGAGCTCTTCAAGCTGAAGTTCCAGCTCAAGATGGGGCAGACGGAGAGCCTGAAGAAGATGCGCGGGCTGAAAAAGGATATCGCGCGCGTGCTGACCATTCAGCGCGAAAAGCAGCTGGCCGCAGCCAAGAAGACGGAGAAGAAGTAGCCATGGCAGAAGAGACGAACACCGCAAAGACTCCGGGACAGCGCAAGCAGCTGGTCGGGCAGGTGGTTTCGACCAAGATGGCGAAGACGATCGTGGTCGAGGTCAACCGCCAGAAGGCGCATCCTCTCTATCGCCGCGTGGTGAAGCGCTCCAAGAAGTTCTACGCTCACGACGAGCAGCAGACGGCGCGCACCGGCGATTTTGTCCGCATCGAGGAGACACGTCCGCTCTCGCGCCTGAAGCGCTGGACGCTGAAAGAGATCGTGAAGCGCTCGGCGCTGGCCGCCGCCGCTCTTGAGAATGAGAATCTGGATTCCACGCCGGAGCAGGCCAGCTAAAGGCTGAGACTGGAGGAGATGCATCATGGCAGTGTTTATGAGGACGATCCTCGAGGTGGCCGATAACAGCGGCGCCCGCAAGCTGCAGATGATCCTGCCCATCGGCGGATCGACCGGCTTGCGCGCCCGCATCGGCGACGTGGTGACGGCGGCGGTGAAGGAAGCCGCGCCCGATGGCAACGTCAAGAAGGGCACAGTGGTCAAGTGCGTGATCGTTCGCACCCGCAAGGAGACCCGGCGCCGCGATGGAAGCTACATCCGCTTCGATAGCAACGCGGCGGTGCTGATCAGCGCCGACGGCGAGCCGGTCGGTACCCGCGTCTTCGGACCGGTAGCCCGCGAACTGCGCGAGCGCAAGTTTTTGAAGATCGTATCCCTGGCCCCGGAAGTGATCTAGCTCCGCGGGAGCTGAGAGTTGAGAGGAAGCAATGGCAACGGTTGATATTCGCCACAATGACACCGTGAAGGTGATCGCCGGCCGCGACAAGGGCAAGGAAGGACGCGTGCTTCGCGTCTTCCCGGCAACGGGCAGGGTTCTGGTCGAGCACGTCGGCATGGTCAAGAAGAACGTCCGTCCGAATCCGCAGAAGGCGATCAAGGGCGGCATTGCCGAGCAGGAGTCGCCGATCTCGGTCAGCAACGTGATGCTGGTCTGCTCCACCTGCGGCCCGGTTCGGCTGCGTCACGAGAAGCACGGCTCCCGCCGGGTGCGCATCTGCGCCAAGTGCGGCAACACGCTCGAAAAGGCTAAGTAACCCGAAGCGGCAGCGCCGCTTCAATTGACCGCCTCACGCAACGGTAGCCACTCCGGGACCGTGAGAGAAAGCGAACGGAAACAATGGCAGGAAAAGATCAGAAAGACGCAAAGCCCAAGCCGGCGCAGCAGCAGGCGAAGCCCGGCAAGCCGCAGCAGAAGAAGGCGAAGGGTGAAGAGGCCGAAGCCGCTGCCGAGCAGAGCTCGAAGCCGGCGCGGCCGAAGCTCAACAACACCGCCAGCGCACGACTGCGCACCCGGTACATCAAGGAGCTCCGCCCGGCGCTGATGAAGGAACTGGGGCTGGAGAACGTGATGGCCGTCCCCAAGCTGGAGAAGGTCGTCGTCAACATGGGTGTGGGCGAGGCGACGCAGAATGCCAAGGTGCTGGATCCGGCAGTGGCCGAGCTGGCGCAGATCACCGGTCAGAAGCCGGTGATCACCAAGGCGAAGAAATCGATCGCGGCCTTCAAGGTGCGCGAGGGAATGCCGATCGGCTGCATGGTGACCCTGCGCGGCGATCGCATGTATGAGTTCCTCGACCGCCTGATGAACGTGGCGCTGCCGCGCGTTCGCGACTTCCGCGGCGTGCCCACGCGCAGCTTCGATGGACGCGGTAACTATACGCTCGGCCTGCGCGATCAGTTGATCTTCCCGGAGATCGACTACGCCAAGGTGGAGCACACCAAGGGCATGAACATCACGATCGTGACCACGGCCCGCAGCGACGAGCATGCGCGCGCGCTGCTGAAGGCGATCGGAATGCCCTTCCGCACGGGAGCGGCAAGCTAAGCGAGTTCTGCCGCCGGCGGCAAGATCGCCGGAGGCGATGGCAAGTGAACACCAGCGCGCCGCAAGGCGCCAGAGATAAAGGAAACGATGGCCAGAACATCCAGCATCGCCAAGGACAATAAGAAGCCCAAGTTCTCTTCGCGTCAGCACAATCGCTGCAAGCTGTGCGGACGTCCGCGCGCCTACCTGCGCAAGTTCGGTCTCTGCAGGTTGTGCTTCCGCGGACTGGCGCTGCGCGGGGAGATCCCCGGGGTTTCGAAGTCGTCCTGGTAGAGGGACCCTGAAGACGCGGGGCGCAAGTCCCGCAACGGCTGGCAAGTGGTCCGTATGGACCGTCCTGCATGAGGCAGGAGAAAACGTCGCCGCAGGTTCTTTCCACCGCACGCTCTCGATGAGAGCAGCCGGAGATCCGGCGCGGTATTGCGCAAGGCCAGCACGCGCAAGAAAGAGAACGGGCGTACGCAAATTTCAGGAGAGTAACCATGAGCTTTACCGATCCGGTCGCAGATTTCCTTACCAGAATCCGCAACGGTATCAAGGCCCGGCATCAGAAGGTGGACGCGCCGGCCAGCAAGTTGAAGCTGGAGATCGCGCGTGTGCTGAAGGAAGAGGGCTATATCGCCAACTACAAGGCGACGGAAGAAGATGGCAGGAAGATTGTGCGGGTGTACATCAAGTACAACTCGGACAATCAGCCGGCGATCACCAACATCACTCGCGTATCGCGTCCCGGCTGCCGCGTCTATGTCAGCCGCAACGAGATTCCGCGCGTGCTGGGCGGACTGGGAGTGAGCATCCTGACCACGCCGAAGGGCGTCTGCAGCGGCAAGCAGGCGCGCAAGGAAGGCCTGGGCGGCGAAGTGATCTGCGAAGTGTACTAAGAAGAAGCAGGGGCACCTGCGGTCGGGTGACGCGCCAGGAACGGGCGCTGCCGGCCAAAGGGGTCTGGAGCAGACGAGGCCGCGAAATGCGGTCCGGAAGCCCACCGCGAAGAGACTCGCGGCGGTGCAGGAGAGAGCGATGTCAAGAATTGGAAAGAAACCGATCCCGATGCCCAAGGGCGTAAGCTACGCCGTTGAAGGCAACGTCGTGACCGTGAAGGGCCCGAAGGGCACGGTCAGCAACCATATTCCTGCCGGCGTCACGCTGGCCACCGAAGACGGTCATCTGGTGGTGAAGCGCGAGGACGACTCCAAGGCCGCCGTGCACGGACTGGTGCGCGCGCTGGTGAACAACGCCGTCGTCGGCGTCACCAACGGCTGGACGCGCGAGCTGGAGATCGTCGGCATCGGCTATCGCGCCGAGCTGAAGGGCAAGGGAATCGTGGTCTTTACCTTGGGATACTCGCACCCGATCGAATACCCGCTGCCCAGCGGCATCGAGGTCGCCATCGATCCCAAGCAGACCAAGCTGACGGTCAGCGGAATCGATCGCCAGAAGCTGGGACAGGTTTGCGCAGAGATGCGTTCGCTGCGTCCGCCCGATCCGTACAAGCAGAAGGGCGTGCGTTACGCCGGCGAGCGGCTGAAGAAGAAGGTTGGCAAGACCGGCGCCAAGTAAGAGTCTGAGTAAACGCCTGTCGGACGAGAATCCGGCGGGTATCCGCAAAACCCTGGCGAAGTGAATTCGCTGGGACAGACCGGTCCCCGGTAGAGACCCGGGAGAAAGGCCGGAGCGAAGGACAGGAAGATGCTGAGCAAAATTTCCAGGAATTCCACGCGCGAGAAGGTGCACACCCGCATTCGCAAGAAGCTGGCCGGCACCACGGAGCGTCCGCGCCTGAACGTATTTCGTTCAGTCAATCATATTTATGTGCAGCTGATCGACGACAGCAAGCACCTGACCATCGTCTCGGCCAGCTCGCTGGAGCAGGGCAAGGACGGCAAGAAGCACGTTATGGGCGGCAATATCGCCGCCGCCAAGCAGGTGGGCAAGCTGATCGCCGAGCGCGCCAAGGCCAAGGGCATCGAGCAGGTGGTCTTCGACCGCGGCGGCTATCTCTACCACGGACGGATCAAAGCCGTGGCCGATGCGGCACGCGAGGGCGGGCTGAAGTTCTAGTTTGGAGATGGGATAAGCGGGCGAGGTGCAAACCGTTAGTCCGCATGAAATTGGAGAAGGCAGGCGCCCTCCAGGAGAGTTGACAGCAATATGGCAATCGTCAAAAGAAAGCTCGATGCCGGCCAGTACAACCTGAAGGATCAGGTTGTGAGCATCAACCGCGTCACCAAGGTGGTTAAGGGCGGCAAGAACATGTCGTTCGCGGCGCTGGTGGTGATCGGCGATCCGGCTACCGGCGTGGTCGGCTACGGCTCCGGACAGGTGCTGCTGAAGCCGGCTCCGGAAGGCACCGGCGTTATCGCCGGCGGCGCCGTGCGCGCGGTGATGACCTCGGTCGGCATCCAGAACGTGCTCACCAAGTCGATCGGCACGACCAATCCGCACAACGTCATCAAGGCCACGTTTGACGCGCTCAAGAAGCTGCGCGATCGTGCCGAGGTGGCCGCCAATCGCGGCAAAGCCGTGGAGGAGCTCTAAGTCATGGCACGCGTACGCAACAAGACTCCCAGGGTGCAGGCTCCGGCCGGCGCCCGGCTGAAGCTGAAGTGGGTGATTTCGCAGAACTCGACTCCCCGCACGCAGCGGGCGGTGATCAAGGGACTGGGCTTTACCCACCTGAACCAGGTGATCGAGCGCGAAGACACGCTCTCGGTCCGCGGCATGGTGGCCAAGGTTCCGCACCTGGTCGAGATCGTCAGCGAGTAGGCTGAAGAGAGTGCCAGTCGGATACGCGGCGATGCCGCTCCGGCCGCAGGCGCAAGTAAACCGAGTCCTCCGCAGAGCGGAGGGCGTTAGGAAAACAGCCCGCTCGCCACGGGGAAGCTGAGCTTCGGCGATGAAGAATCGCCCATCGGCATGGATGGCAGACATGCAGGGAAACGAAGATGAATCTTTCTACGATTCGCAAACCGGCCAAGGCCAATGAAAATCGCAAGCGTGTCGGCCGCGGTATGGGCTCGGGAATGGGCAAGACCTCGACCCGCGGACACAAGGGACAGCGCTCGCGTTCGGGCTCGCGCATCATGCGCGGCTTTGAAGGCGGCCAGATGCCGCTGCACCGCCGCCTGCCCAAGCGCGGCTTCGTCAACATTTTCAAGAAAGAGTTCCAGATCGTGAACCTTTCGCGGCTGGCCGAGCTTGGCGTTGCCGAGCTGACCCCCGAGGTTCTCTACGATCTGCGCGTGATCAGCAAGAAGGATGGGTTGATCAAGGTGCTGGGTGTCGGCGAACTGAGCGCGCCGATTACCGTCCATGCCCACAAGTTCAGCGAGACGGCACAGCAGAAGATCGCGGCTGCCGGCGGCAAGGCGGAAGTCATCGCCGTCAAGCAGCCTGCCCCGCTCAAGCGCGGCAAGAAGTAAGATCACCCGGGCCCGTCTGCCGCGAACAGACGGGCTGGGCCGGGCCTCGGCAACAGGAGGCCGCGGCCCGAACAGCATAGGCACAGAGGCCCTATTCCATGTTCGAGAAGCTGGCGAACATCTTCAAAATTCCGGACCTGCGTAAGCGCGTACTGTTCACCCTTGGACTGCTGGCTGTCTACCGTATCGGCGGCCACCTGCCAACGCCCGGCATCGACCCCAATGCACTTTCGCGGCTCTTTGCCAACGCCGGCGGCGGGTTGCTCGGTTTTGTCGATCTGTTCAGCGGCGGCAACCTGCGCCGTCTGACCATCTTCGCCCTGGGCATCATGCCCTATATCACCGCCTCGATCATCCTGCAGCTGCTCACAGTCGTATATGAGCCGCTGGCCCGCTTGCAGAAAGAAGGCGAGCTCGGGCGCAAGAAGATCACACAGTGGACGCGCTACCTGACCGTGGTGCTCAGTGCCCTGCAGTCGGCTGGCATCGCCATGACCCTGATGCGCGGCTTCGGCGGCGAACAGCTGGTGCGCAATCCCGGCGTCGGCTTCGTGCTGATGACCATCCTGACCCTCACCACGGGAACCACGTTCATCATGTGGCTGGGCGAGCAGATCACGCAGCGCGGCATCGGAAACGGTATGTCGCTGATCATCTTCACCGGCATCGTCGTAGGACTGCCGCGTGCGGTGGTCGAGCTCTACCAGAAGGCGAGCAGCGGCGGAGCACTCGGGCCCATCGGGATTGCCGTGCTGCTGGTGGTGATGGTGCTGGTGGTGGCGTTCATCGTCTTCGTCGAGCGCAGCGAGCGCCGCATCCAGGTGCAGTACGCCAAGCGCGTGGTGGGACGCAAGGTGATGGGCGGTCAGTCGACGCACCTTCCCCTGCGCGTCAACTCCGGCGGTGTGATGCCGGTCATCTTCGCCAGCTCTGTGCTGACCCTGCCGCAGACCGTCGGAATGGCCCTGCAGAACAACAAGTACTTCGGCCCGTTCTTTGCCGGAATGAGCAAGGCTCTGGGCTGGGGTGAGCCGCTGCATACCTTCCTGTACGCCGTCGGCATCCTGTTCTTCGCCTACTTCTATGTCTCTATCGTCTTCAATCCAAAAGATGTAAGCGACAATATGCAGAAGTACGGTGGTTTCATCCCGGGCATCCGGCCGGGCGTGCGAACCAGCAATTACATCAATGACGTGCTCACCCGCATCACCCTGGTGGGCGCGCTGTATCTGATCGTTATCTCGTTGATTCCAGAGTGGATGATCGCTGGCATCCACCTGAACAATTTGCCTGTGTGGCTGGGTGGAGCGATCTTTGATCGCCTGCCGAACATCATTCTGCACGGCATGAACGTGAACTTCTACTTTGGCGGCACATCGCTGCTGATCGTCGTTGGCGTGGCGATGGACACGGTAAACCAGATCGAGTCGCAGCTCATCATGCGTCACTATGAAGGGTTTACCCCGAAAAGTGGGCGCATTCGTGGGCGCAGGGCGTGGTAAAGTTCTTAGCCTCAGATTTGCCCAATCAGCTTCGGAGGCTATCGAATGGCAGTGAACGCCACCCCGATTTGTGATGTGAAGAAGTCGGAATTCCTGGTGGGCCCAGTAGTTTTCCTGGGTGCGCCGGGAGCAGGTAAGGGAACGCAGGCGCAACGGATTGCGGAGCTCTACAAGGTTCCGCAGATTTCTACCGGAGATATTCTGCGAGACAATATCGCTCGCGCGACCGAGCTCGGAAAGGCGGCCCGGGAGAAGATGGATCGCGGAGAGCTGGTTCCCGATGAACTGGTTGAAGGGATGGTCGCAGACCGTCTGGCTCAGCCCGATTGTGCAAGAGGTTTTCTGCTGGACGGCTTCCCACGAACGGTGAAGCAGGCCGAGTGGCTCGACAAGCATCTTGCCGAGAAGTGCTTCTTTGAAACTCCGAAGGGCTGTAAGCAGTTGGTTGTGATCCAATTAGCAGTGGCGTATAATCAGTTGCTGCGAAGACTCACCGGGCG
>Ga0326727_10015353_pt1 | contig 16459 bp, 12 predicted proteins | sample MB2enrmetagenome_FD_207643 | JGI IMG/M metagenome (GOLD analysis project Ga0326727, IMG submission 207643) | Lab enriched peat soil microbial communities from McLean, Ithaca, NY, United States - MB29MY | ecosystem: Environmental > Terrestrial > Soil > Wetlands > Peat | place: USA: New York...
GAAGATGCGCCACTTCGACGTGCAGTTGATCGGCGGCATGGTGCTGCACCAGGGCAAGATCAGCGAAATGAAGACCGGCGAAGGCAAAACGCTGGTCGCCACGCTCTCCTGCTACCTGAACGCGCTGGCCGGCCACGGCGTTCACGTGGTCACGGTCAACGACTACCTGGCCAAGCGCGACGCCGAGTGGATGGGCAAGATCTACGAGTTCCTCGGCCTCACCGTCGGCGTAATCGTACACGACCTGAGCGACGATGAACGACGCGCCGCCTACGGGGCCGACATCACCTACGGCACCAACAACGAGTTCGGCTTCGACTACCTGCGCGACAACATGAAGTTCGAAATCAAGGATTGCGTGCAGCGCGGCCACTACTACGCCATCGTCGACGAAGTCGACTCCATCCTCATCGACGAGGCGCGAACCCCGCTTATCATCTCTGGCCCCACCGAGCAGACCACCGACAAGTACGCCCGAGTGCGCAAGATCATTCCCCAACTCGAAATGGGCGAAGAGATTGAGTGGACCGACACCAAGCGCCAAGCCGAGCTCGGCATACGGCTCGCCGAGGGACAGAAGCATTTGACCGGCGACTACTTCGTGGACGAAAAGCAGCGCACCATCGGCGTTACCGACTCGGGTTGGGAGACCATCGAAAAGGCGCTGGGCATCGGCAACATCGCCGACGCTGAAAACTGGGACTTGAAGCATTACGTCGAAACCGGCATCAAAGCCCACGCACTGTACAAGCGCGACGTGGACTACGTGGTCAAAGAAGGCGAAGTCATCATCGTCGACACCTTCACCGGGCGCCTGATGCCCGGCCGCCGCTGGTCCGACGGTCTTCATCAATCCATTGAGGCCAAGGAGGGCGTCAACATCCGCAAGGAAGATCAGACGCTGGCCACGATCACCTTCCAGAATTACTTCCGCCTTTATCAAAAGCTCAGCGGCATGACCGGCACGGCTGAAACCGAAGCCGCCGAATTTGAAAAGATTTACAAGCTCGAGATCGTCGTCATCCCCACGAACATGCCAATGCGGCGCATCGAGAATCCCGACGTGGTCTTCCGCACCGAGAAGGAAAAATACAAGGCAGTGGCCGACAACATCGCCGAACTGCATGAAAAGCGCCAGCCGGTGCTGGTCGGCACCACGTCGATCGAAAAGTCGGAACGGCTGTCGGGAATCCTGCAGCGCAAGGGCGTGCGCCACGTGGTTTTGAACGCCAAGTTCCACGAGCGCGAGGCGGAAATCGTGGCCCAGGCCGGCCGGCCCGGCATGGTCACCATCGCCACCAACATGGCCGGCCGCGGCACCGATATTCTGCTCGGCGGCAATCCCGAATTCATGGCCCGCCAGGAGCTGGTGAAGACAAAAGACGCAACCGGCGCCTCAAAGGCCCGCGCCATCAGCGTTGCCGAGGGCGCAATCAATCCCATGGCGCCGCCGGGATTCCTGCGCTTCTACTACCAGGGCCAGGAGTTCGAAGTCTCCGAGGACGATTGGCAGGCGACGCTCAAAGGCCACGCCGAAAATGCTAACCGCGAGCACGAAGAAGTGATTGCAACCGGCGGCCTATTCATTCTCGGCACCGAGCGGCACGAGTCGCGTCGCATCGACAATCAGCTTCGCGGCCGCGCCGGTCGACAGGGCGACCCCGGCGAGTCGCGCTTCTATCTCTCGCTTGAAGACGACCTGATGCGCATCTTCGCCAAGCAGTGGATCAGCACTCTGCTTGAGAGACTCGGCATGGAAGAAGGCGTGCCCATCGAGTCGAAGATGCTCTCGAATCGCATCGAGGGCGCGCAGAAGGCGGTCGAAGCGCAGAACTTCGAATCGCGCAAACACCTGCTTGAGTACGACGACGTGATGAACAAGCAGCGCGAGGCCGTCTACGGCCTTCGCCGCCAGTTGCTTGAAGGCGTCGAGCAGCGCGAACTCATCCTCGAAGATTATGTCGGCGGAATCCTGAGCGGGCTGCTGGATGAGTTTGCCGGCGAAAAGCTCCGCGCAGACCAGTGGGATTTGAAGGGACTGGAGCAGAAACTCTTTGACCAATTCGGGCTGAAGCTGTCGGAATTCGGCCTGAAGCCGGAGGAGCTGAGCCGGCACGAATTGGGCGAGGAAATCTTCGCCAGGCTGACCGCGGCTTACGAGGCAAAGGAAAAGATTCTGAGCGCGGCCACGATGCGCTATCACGAGCGCATGGTGATGCTGAGCGTCATCGACGGGCTATGGAAAGACCATCTGCTCTCGATGGATCACCTCAAGGAGGGCATCGGCCTGCGCGGCTACGCGCAGCAGGACCCGCTGGTGGCTTACAAACGCGAGTCTTTCGATTTGTTTGAAGCGATGATGCTGAAGTTCCAGGAGGACACGGTACGCTTCCTCTTCAGGATGCAGATCATCGGACCCGACGGCCAGCCGGTGGATGCGGCGCCGAGGCCAAACCGCGTAGTTCCCAAGGCTCCGCCGGTGGCCAGCGCGGCGCAGCCCCTGGTTGGCGACGGCGCCCCGCGCGAGATCGGCATTCCAACGCGGCAGCCGTCGACAACCATCGACGCGCTCGAGAAGGAATTCCATCGCAAAAAGGAACGGGAATTGGCCGTAGCCAGCCGCGCCGGGGGCAGCGATGCCAGCCAGCCCACGCAGCGCCGTACCGGCGAGAAGGTGGGCCGCAACGATCCCTGTCCATGCGGCAGCGGCAAGAAGTACAAGAAGTGCCACGGCGCCGAGGCGTGAGGCTTTAATTGCGCGGAGTTTAGGGGAGTCTGCTCCCACCCTATCCACAAAAACAAAGACGTGGCGAGGGTGGGGCGCCCCAGCAACTGCTGCCTTGCTGCTTTTCTTACCGGAAGAAGCTGAACAGGCTTTTCTTTTCTTCGCGGTCGGCGGGAAGGCCGCAGGCAATGCGCGCCATCTGACGGATGGCAAGGGAAATTTGCGAGTCGTCGAGCGCGAGCGGCGTTGCCGTCATCTGCGTACGCCGGGCGCTGGCCCAGTCGTCGGGAATCTTCCACTGCGTGGGCCGCGTGAGCGCCCTTTCGACGTTCTTGTCGTCGAACAGCAGCGTGGCAGGCTTGTACCGGTTCAGCACGATCTGCAATCCCCAGTCGCGCTTTGGGAAAAACCGCGTGATCATGCGATTGGCGTTACGCAGTTCCGAGATTCCAACCTGCGTAATGAGATAAACCACCGCGTCGGGACCGAACAGCGCGGAATCCATCAGGTCCACTCGCGAACCAAGGTCCACTACGATGAACTCGAATTCCTGGCGCGCAATGGTCAGCAGTTTGTCGATGAATTCCTGGTTGGGTTGCTCGCCCTGAAATTCGCTGGGCGCAGCAAGCACCCCTACCCCCGACGAGTGCCGTGCCACCAGCGTGTGGAGAAAGTTGGAATCGAGCCGAGTTGGATCCTGAAAAGCATCGGCGACGGAGAATTCCGGCACGATGCCCAGGTTGATCGCCGCGTCCCCCAGGGGCAACCCCAGATCGATCAGCAATGTGCTGCGCTCCGATTCCTGGGCCAGCGAAATCGCGAAATTGGAGGCAATTGTGGTCACCCCGCACCCGCCCTTGGTGCCCAGGAAGGTAAATACCTTGCTGGAAGGCCTGATGGGTTCATGAGCCGAAGTGGGGCGATGCGATGCGCGAATCAGCGCCTCGGCAATTTCGCCCTTGTTGAGCGGCAAAGTGAAGAATTCACGCACACCTGCGCGCATGAAGCGGATCGCCAAATGCACGTCGGGGTCGGCGGAGTAGGCCATCACATCCGTCTTGCCGCTGGCCGACAGGATTTCGGCAAGTTCCGCGGCTAAACCAGGATCGCTGTCGGCATCCACGACAACCACGTCGTAATGCTGTTCGAGCAGCCTGGGCAGGTCGTCAAGATCGCGAGGAAAGTCGGCGTACTCCTTAACTACAATGCCGGGCCGGCCCGACAGGGCTTCAGCCATCGCCTTGCGCCGCCGCTCATCGGGGCCGATGAGTGCAACCGACAAGGGACCTTTATCGAAACTCCCCGCAGCCTTGGTAAAGTCCGCCATAGTAAAAAAGCTGCGCCAAGCAGCCGGGTACACTACTTATCCTATCGTGTGATTGCGAGGCTCCTCTTTGCACACGGTCCAGCAGCGTGTGGGTATTCTACAGCCGAATCGCACGGTCACACAAAGACTTATGGCAGCCCGGCTCGCATGTGCAGCCGATCAGTTACACCTTGCCGCCGTCAATCGAGATCATCGACGATTCGAAGACTGTGATGACCAAAGACGAGTGAAACAGTGTTACCAGGGGCAGCGGGGGGTGAACAGCGAGCAAAGGATGGGTGGAGGGGCTGCCGGATCAACTTTTCTCCTGCGTCCCGCACGTCTCGAACGTCATGTCCCGGGCGTCGCTCTTGCGCTCTGCACACCATTGCTCAAACAGGCGGCCGTAGCTCAGAGTCAGATAGCACGAGGGATCGACTCCCAGAATGGCTGACGTCCGATCGATCCACCCTCCATTGCCCTCGAGTTCCGCGTAATTCCCAATCGGCGTCTCGTCCACCACGCAATGCCCCTCGCCGTCGCTCCACTCCGTGCGCCACTTCTCGTAGCGAAACGCGCAAGTGAGTCCAAGCGAGCGAAACACCTCAGCCAGCGCATTGCCGTCGGCAATCTCAGTCTCAGTCTCGATCCGGTGCTTGTGCCTGTCTTCTCCCGGTCCGTCCTCGGGGAGCCGTTTGTGGGTCAAAGTCCACTTGCCGGCATAACTGCGGATGCGCAGAATCTCGGTGCGGGCGCGGAGCCGGCGGTCGGGCGTGTCGTACAGAATATTGCTCTCAAAGCTGCGCGGCGTCACAAGGCTGAATCCCGCAGCCTCGAGCCCTTGCTCCAGTGCGGTCAGGTCATCCACGCGAAACTTGATTTCAGTCTCAACTGACACGGTAATGAGCGAGTATACAGCAGAGTCTGGTATTAACTCTCGCGCGGCCAGCGTTCGAGCGGCGAAAATGGAAATGTGAAGACGCTGCGGCTCCATGTCGATGCCGACAAGCCTGGGACACCGGAGTTTTCCGCTACGCTCGATCGAGCCGCGCAAATTCTTCGTTCCGGCGGGCTGGTGGCGCTGCCTACTGAGACCGTGTACGGCCTGGGCGCCAACGCGCTCGATGCAGCGGCCGTAGAGCGCATCTTTGCTGCTAAGGAGCGTCCCAAATGGGACCCCATCATCGTGCACGTCTCTAGCCTCGAGATGGCGCGCGGACTCGTGTGTGCCATTCCCGAATCGGCGATGCGGCTGATCGAGGCCTTCTGGCCCGGCCCGCTCACCCTTCTGTTGCCGCGATCCGCCGCGGTTCCCGACGTGGTCACGGCCGGCCGGCCGCTGGTGGGCCTGCGCATGCCCGCGCATCCCGTGGCGCTTGAACTCATCGGCCGCGCCGGCGTGCCCATCGCCGCCCCCAGCGCCAATCGCTTCTCCCACGTGAGCCCCACAACCGCGGCGCACGTTCTGCGCGATCTCGACGGCCGCATCGACGCGGTTCTGGATGCGGGTCCGGCGCTACACGGCGTGGAATCAACCGTTTTGGATCCCAACCCGAGCCCCATGCTCATCTACCGACCCGGCGCAGTCACACGGGAGATGATCCGTAACGCCGCAGGGCCAGTTGAGATCTTCTTGGGGCCCACAGAACTACGCGAATCGCCGGTCGAGGCGCTGCCCTCGCCGGGCGTTGGCCTGCGCCACTACGCTCCAAAGGCGCGGCTCATCCTGCTCGAAGTTTCGGCAAAGGAACCAGAACCGGCTGCGACGGAGCTGGCTTCGCGCATTGCTCAGACGGCTCGCGAGTTCGCCGGCGAACTGGTGGGCGTGATGCTGCCGGCGGGAATCGCTGCTCCGGAGGGCTCTGCTTCTCTGCGCATCTTCAACTGGGGACGATGGGACGCACCGAAGGAGATGGCGCAATCGCTCTACGCGGGTCTGCGCGCGCTGGATGAACAGGGGTGCACCGCGATTCTGTGCCCGCTGCCGCCGCACCAGGGCATCGGTGTGGCCATTCGCGACCGCTTGAGAAAAGCAGGGACCAGGGAATAGGGAGCTGGGACTGTGCTGTCCCACCCTTTCGCCAGAAAAAAGGCGAAAGGATAGGGCACGGAAATTGATACGTAAACGAGCGGCCTGAGACCCGGGACTGGCGGTTTGCGGTCTACACGCCCACTTCGCCCAGCTTGTGCATGTACTTGATGGCCGACTTGTACACCAGCATGCGCGTACGCCCACGCACCTTCAGCGCATAGCGGTCGTACCATTCGATGCAGCCTTCAATCCGCTCTCCGTCTTCGAGCACAATCACCATCGGCGTCTGCGACTGGATCTGCTTTTGCAGATAAAACAGCTCGGCGTGCCGGTTCTGGCCTTCCATCTCAAAATTTTGTGCTGAATACCGGAACGGTAGCGATGCGGGCGGGCTTTTCTTGGCGTGCGAATTGAGCCCGCCGTGCGTAGCAGCGTTCTCAAATCGCCTGGTCGGCAACGTCGAGGGGAGATTCATAAGGCATCAACCTTCCTGAAAAAAGATGGAATTGATTCACTCCCGCGGTTGGCCCTGGTTCGATTTCTGGCCCGGTGCTTTAACCTGCAACCGTTCACTTGCCGCGGCAAATGGGAAGAAAAGCCCAGTACGCATGGAAACCCATGCGCCTCTTATCTGCGGTACCGGCCCGATCCTAGAGAATTCTGGTAAAGGGAAAGATGCCCCGCGATCTGTGGAGGTTGCTCTTACCATTATGGGGTCATTGTCAAGTGACACGACGATCTTTCCCGCGCTCGCGCTCAAAGCCCTCGATTTAAGAGCACAATGATGAGATGCTCGGCGGGGCCGGCAGTTTCACCCGCGATCGAGACTGAGTGCCATCGCATCGAGCGAGAGCGAGCGCAGCAGATTGCGCCGCATTCCCTGCTCAACCTGGGTAACCGCGCGAACGGCCGCGTCGATCCAATCAACATTCAGGCCCGCCGCTAGCCCGGCAAGTTCAGCTTCCAGATCCAGGTTACGAATCAGCCCGGGAGTTCCGGCAATCGTCAGCAGCAGATCTTCGAGCAGGCTGCCCAGCGCGCGCAGCAGGTTCACGGTTTTCTCCTGCCCATCGGCGCCGGCTCGATAGGTTTCAGTGGCCTGGAAGAGCTGCGAGTAATCGCGCTCCTGGATGGCGCCGCGAAGGATCACCAGCGCGTCCTGGCGGCTGGTCACGTACTTGTCGAGATTGATGGTCAGCGCGCGTCCCACCGCGCCCTCGGCAAGCCGGGCTGCCAGCGCCCGGTCGCGCGGCTTAAGCTCAGGCCGCCGCTGGGCCAGCAGCGTCTCAATTTCGCCGGCCGGCAGCGCGCCCAGCCGGTGAATCACCGCGCGGGAGCGGATGGTCGGCAGCAGCTCCTGGGGATTCTCAGTGAGCAGCACCAGCGTGGTGTGTTCGGGGGGCTCTTCAAGCAGCTTGAGCAGGCTGTTGGCCGCTTCTTTCATAAACGCCGACGAGGTGAAAATGGTGAATGCGCGCCGCGCCTCAACCGGCGGGCGATAGTGGGCCATGTGTATGGCCTGCCGCACCTGGCCCAGCTTGATCATCAACTGCGGGGGATCGGGTGGAATGACGAGAACGTCAGAGTGCGTCTGAATCAGGATGCGTGTCTCTCGCTTGTCGGTCTCGCGCAGCTCCTCGCGGGCCGCAACCGCCTCAGCCACCAGCTCTTCCAGGTTTCCCGAGGCCCCGATACGCACGCAATTCGAACACTGGCCGCAGAAATCGGGCAGGCCGCCGGTCTCTTTCGGCTCGAGACAGTTGGCGACTTTGGCCAGCATGAGCGCCAGCGTGTACTTGCCCGCGCCCGCGGGTCCGGCCAGGATGAGCGAATGGGGCAGCCGGCCCGCGCGCACGCTTTCGCGCAGGTGCGTCACCGAGGCCGCATTGCCCAGAAACTCACTGAAGCCCACGGATTGAGAATAGACGACCCCAGCGGCCAAAGCACTGAAACTGGTGGATTTCCGAGAGTTGACAGTCCTCAATGACAAGTCTGCTTGTTTTTTTGTAAATAACACTTGACATATTTTCGTGTTAGATGTAAAGTCAGATTGTCTTTTAGTAAAGGAGACCAATCATGGAAATCTTCTACTGCAATAAGAACAGCGTGGCCGAACGCCGCTTTGTGTACCGCATGTGGATAGCGGCGGGCCTCTGCGTTTTGACGTCTCTCACTGCCGCGCTCACCCTTCGCTTCACCCACTGGAAGGGCCTGCCAGCCTATCCCGTGGCCGTGCTGCCCGCTCTGCCCATTCTTTGGGCGTTGTGGGAAACCGGCCGCTACCTCAATGACGAGAAGGACGAGTTTATGCGCAACGTGCTGGTGCAGTGCCTGCTGGGCGGTATCGGCGGCTGCCTGGGTGTGACCACTGTGTGGGGCTACCTTACCGATTTTGCCGGCGCCCGTCCCATGGACCTCGTCTGGGTCTACCCCATCTTCTGGTTCTGCGCGGCTTTCGCTTACCCGGTGGTGAAAGCGAGGTATAGATGAAAAACCGGCTGAAGGTACTGCGCGCGGAAAGAAACTGGTCGCAGGCCGATCTTGCCGGGCAGCTCGAGGTATCCAGGCAGTCGGTGAACGCGATCGAGACCGGAAAATTCGACCCGAGCCTCCCGCTGGCGTTCAAGCTGGCGCGCCTGTTCGGGCTCACGATCGAGGAGATCTTTGCGGACGAAGAAGCGGGCAGCGAGTTAGCGAGTCAGCAAGTCAGCAAGTCAGCTTCGTGAACCATGGGCAGATTCGAAGCCGGTTGGCGGGCTGGAGGAAGTTGTATTCAGGGAGGCTGGGATGATCGACCATCGGTATTTGTCTGAAATGAGCAAGGCGCTGCACCTCTATCTGGACTGGTCTTTTCTTGTTTGCGCCGTCCTCACCTTGGTCCGCGCTGCGGCGGTAGCCCAACAAGCGGCGCCGGCTACCGCCAAGGCGCCAGCCAGTGCGTGCGTCGGATTCGCGTCGCCGACGGCCGGTGTTGACCGATAAGTTCCACTGCCCGGCGGTTCTTCGGGCGACAGTCCGCGCCGCTGATAGAATTTTGCTAAATGCACAACCGGTCTTGCCTCCCTCGATTCGCGGCTCTCCTTGCGGTCCTTTTGCTTTGCCCGGTTCTCAAGTGTTCTCTCGCGCAGGCGCAGGAGACGAACTCCCCCTCAGCCCAAATCGACTCCCTGATGCGCGGCGCCGGCCGCACGCGAACCATCTCCCGGGTCGCCCTCTCTCCCGACGGCAAACGCCTGGCCTGGACTGAATCGCACCAACTCTTTGTGGCGCCGGTGGACCCGTACGGCGATCTTGCTAAAGCTTCGCGTATCACGGCCGCAACCTCGACTGACAAGCGCTGCGGCGATGAAGACCCCATCTGGTCACCCAATTCAGGCTGGCTCGCGTTCCTTTCAGATTGCGCGGGAACCGACGGCCAGAACGATCTCTACATCACTCGCCTCGACTCGAATCCCCCGCGCCGCCTCACCACGCTCAGCGGATACGTCCACGAGCCGGCATTCTCGCCCGACGGCTCGAGAATCGCGTTCCTTTACGTTGAAGGCGCCACGCGGCCGGCCGGAGCGCTCGCGGCTATGAAGCCCCCGTCAGGCGTCATCGGCGAAGACGGCATTGAGGTACAGCGGGTCGCCGTCGTCGCCATCCCATCGGAGTTGAACTGCAAGGAAGCGCCCGCCACGGACTCGAAGCTCCCATTGGGTTCGCGGTCAAATTGCCTCATCCCTCTCTTTAACTTCGTCAACCCAGCCAATCTCCACGCCTATGAGTTCGATTGGGCGCCCGACTCCAGTTCCATTGCCTACATCGCCGCTGCCCCTCCCGGCGAAAACACTTGGTGGACGGCGAAGCTCTACACCCAGGAACTGGCCGGCGACACGCCCCACGCGATCCTCGACCCCGCGACCGTCTCAGGCTCCCTTCACGGCCTGCAGATCGCGGTGCCGCGCTGGTCGCCCGACGGCAAGTTCATTGCCTTCATCGGCGGGCTGATGAGCGACCAGGGCTCGACCGGCGGAGATGTGTACGTCATACCAGCCACAGGCGCTCAAAAACCCGTAAATCTCACTGCCGGACGACATGAATCCGCCGCCTGGATCTCGTGGAGGATGCCGGGGCTAATTGACTATTCAGCGCTTGCCGGGGGATTCAGCCAATTCCGGGCGCTGGTTTTTGATTCGCCGATTCTGGACTCGCCGGTCCAGGACTCGCCTTCGAGCCTCTCTGACCGGAACAATGGATTGCGTTTCCAGTTCCCCGCCAGCATCGGCGACGGCCGCCTGGAGATGAGCGTCTCTTATGAGCGCGGCCAGTTCGCCTTCATTAAGAGCTCTTTTTCTGAGCCGCCTGAGATCTGGTATGCCAGGGATGTCGCCGCCGAGTGCAGTGCTCCCGCCGACGATCCAAATGCCTGTTACGAGTTTCGCCAGCTCTCCCATTTCAACGATGGAGTGAAACCTTTCTGGGGTGAGACCGAATCGATCGAGTGGTCGAACGACGGTTTCAACATTCAGGGCTGGCTGATGCTGCCGCGGAATTACGATCCGCACAAGAAATATCCAATGATCGTGGACGTGCACGGCGGGCCAGCCGCTGCCGCCACCTCAGGCTGGAGCGCGCAGGGCTCAGCGGCCTTCTCGGCCCTCGGGTACTTTGTTCTCATGCCCAACCCCCGCGGAAGCTACGGCGAGGGCGAGGCGTTTACGCAGGCCAATCGCAAGGATTTCGGCTACGGCGATCTGCGCGACATTCTTGCCGGCGTAGACACGGTGCTCAAAAAATATCCCGTCGATCCCAACCGCATCGGGCTCACCGGCTGGAGCTACGGTGGATTCATGACCATGTTTGCGGTCACCCAGACCCAACGCTTCCGCGCGGCGGTGGCCGGCGCCGGCATCTCAGACTGGCTGAGCTATTACGGCGAAAACTCCATCGACGAGTGGATGATCCCCTACTTTGGCGCCTCGGTCTACGACGATCCCGCGGTCTACGCCAAGAGCTCGGCGATCGACTTTATCAAGAACGTGTCCACGCCCACGCTGGCCGTGGTCGGCGACCGGGACGGGGAGTGCCCGGCGCCACAGTCCTTCGAGTTCTGGCACGCGCTGCGCGACCAGCATGTGCCCACGAAACTGGTGGTTTACCCCAACGAGGGCCACGGCTTTGCCGACCCCGCGCATCGCCGCGACGTGCTTGACCGCTCCGTGGGCTGGTTTGCGAAGTACATGTCGGCGAACTAAGGCCGACGACCCTCCGTGCCCAACCTTCCGCGGCTTCATCGTGGAAGGGTGGGGAACTGACAGCTGATCGCTGACAACTGATAACTCGTCCCAGCCCCTCACCCGCTGCCAAAACCGCCGTTGCAGAGTCTATTTTCTGAAGGCACCCCACATTGCCTGCCTCATGGCAGAGAGGGGTCTGCCCTGATACACTTTTTGCTTGGAGTATCGATGAGCTTCATTTGCCTCGCAGGCCGTCTGGATGAGGCTTTCCGGGCGGAGCTGTTGGCAGATTGTTCACCGGCGGCACGCCATTTCGCACGAGTGTGATGGGCGGTCTTATTTCAATCTTCTTTTGATCGGAGAGACCGTTCCGCGGTTCTTTCATGCGGGGCGGGGAGGATTCATGCGGCGGTTTTTGACGCTTGTTAGTTTGCTGTGCCTGGCTATTCCGGCCGGGATTACGATCTCTGGGTGCACCCGCAATCCGGCGGGCAATTACTGTTATGGCCTGGGATACGGCCTGAAAAACACCGATGTTGCATCCATTGTGCTTCAGCCCCAGGTTACGGGGGTTTCGCTAGCCTACGGCCAAACCCAGCAGGCTCAGAGCCCCTCCGCATACACCTGCCTGCATACAACGGCCTCGGTTGGCCAAAGGTCATACACCTGGGGAACCAGCAACAATCAACTGGTGGACATTTCGCCCGTCGGCAACCTTTGCGCCGGCACATGGAATCGCAACACCGGCGGCGGCATTGCCGACTACACGTATTGCATCTACCCCAACCCCCTTCCCAATACCAATGGCCTTCCTTACGGCGTTGCCTACATTACCGCAACGGCCGAATCGGTCTCCTCGAACCCCGTAGCCGTCTACGTTCACGCGCCGGTCACCTCCATCACCCTCGACGGTCCGTCTCAATGCCAGTCCCAGGGCACCGTTGCGCAGCTCGACTCCGAGGCATGTTTCCTGAGCAACGGCACGCAGTATGAACTCTGCGCGCCCGCGTCGGTCTCGCCGGCCAATTATGCATGCCCCGGCAAACTCGCGCCCGGCATCAGCTCAGTGCCTACCTGCGAATCTTCGATCGGCACCATGAGCTACAACATTGGCACCGGGTCGGTGGCCAGCATCGACAGCACAACCAATCAAATCACCGCTGAGCAGCCCGGAACCACGGCCATTACCGCATCCATTGCGCAATCGGGTTCTTCGGCCGGCTATTTCTCCACCTGCCCGCCCGCCTCGATCAGCGTGACTCTCGCCAACGGCTCAACCTCGGGCACTGTTGCCCAGGGCACGCCTGAGGGAATGACGACCACGGTGCTCGACACCAATGGCCACACAATTACCGGTTTGAGCCTGTCCTATCAATCCACCGATCCCATCGATGTCTCGGTCGGCGGTACAGGATCCATCTCGGCGCAGTTCCCGGGGGTGGCTTCAGTTAACGCCATCTGCCAGCCGAGCTCCTGCAACCCCGCGCCCATCAACGAAATCGGCCTGAACGGAACCGGGATTTCCATCTCCTCCAATCCAGTGGCCGTCACCGTACCGGGCACGGCCAGCGACTACGCCTGGTTCGCATCGCCCGGCAACTCGCAGTACATTGTTCCCGTCGAGCTGCTCACAGGCGCCGTGGGTTCCAGCATCCGCCTTCCGTATGTGCCTAACTCCATGCTCATGGACCGGACCGGGAGCTCCCTTTACCTGGGCTCGGCCCATGAACTGATGAGCGTCAGCACCGGAACGGACTCTATCTCAAAGCAGGACACTTCAGTGCCCGGCGTGGTGCTGGCTGTCTCACCGAACAACTCGCAATTGCTGATCAACGACCAGGCCCGGCACCTTTTCTACGTTTACCCGACCTCGGGGAACACGCCCATCACCTTTGGCGGCATGGGTGCGGCGGCGCAGTGGACGCCGGACGGCCAGACGCTCTACATCTACGACAACTCGCAGCTCAACACGTCTGCGAACCCGAGTTGCGGCCCGGTATCAAACCCCATTACCGGCCACACCGACACGCTCTACGTATACAACGTAAACACGGGCTGGACCATCCACGCATTGCCTGCAAGCCCGCCATTGCCGGCAGGCGCACTGACTCCCTGCACCGCCACGCCCAATACGGCAATGCCGGTTATGGCGCAGGTTCCTGCGATCATGATTCCAGGCGTCGGCGCTTATCTCAGCGGGAATCCCACCACCGCACACACCTGGTGCCCGTCCGGCACGGTCGGCGACAACGCCACAGTCCAGTTCTATCCGCTGGCCGATTCGCAGGCTGTTCAGTCTGACATTGTGAACACCACCATCGACGGCGCGCATATTCTGGGCGCGATTGCCAACCCCGGCGGCACCATCACGCTCAACGACATCCTCGATCCAATTCCGGATTCGAAGCTTCAGAGCAACGGAATCCCGACGCCGCAAGAGTGCAGCGTAACCACAAACTCCAGCTCCGGCGTGCAGACCATGAACCCGCTGCTCATTAACGCGGGAAACCCTGCCAATTTTACCCAGACCAGCATCACGAACGTCGATGCATCCGCAGCGAACCAAATCGTGGTCGGCTCGGTCCCGCAGAAAAATTCGGCGCAGACCGTCGCGTCGAATATCGCATTCATCACTTATTGGCCGGGCACCACGACCTCCGGCACGAGCGCGCTGCTTCCTTACTACATTCCGGGTTCGAATGGCGCTGCCGGAACCGTGAACTACGTGACCCTCAACGCGAGCTCCAGTTGCCAAAGCTGCGGGAACGGAATCGTGGGCGCGCCGCTGGTGGGCGCCTTCACCCCCGATCACACCATCTTCTTCGTCTCCACCGCGGGCGACAACGAGATTCACTACGTCAGCCTCAACTCGTCGGTGAACGCCACCACGCCTCCCAAGGATACTCAGGAGATAAGCCCGAACCTGCCCTCCTGCTCGCCGCCGCCGCCGCTCGGCACCGGCAACGATGCTGGCTGCATTTACACCGGCAGCGGAACCATCGTTCCTACCACGGCCATCGATGTGAAGCCGCGCGCGACGACATAAGCGGGACGATGGAGGCAACAAAAGTGTTGAGGCCGGCCGCGCGCCGGCCTCAACGGTTTTAACGAGCTCCCCCTCCCGATTCCCCTCTCCCGCCGCCCCGCGTCCAGACCGGATCAGGAGCGAAGTTTCACAGCTTTACCGCGAAATAGCGTGGGTTTTCGTCACTGCTGTACAGATTCTGTATGAATCCGCACAGATTCTGCATGAAAACTGTGCAGCACTCTGGCGCCAAGTTGTTGATTCTGTTGGAGGGGCTTACGGCTGTACAGGTTCTGCGTGCTTTTTTGAAGAAAACGGCCCGCCATGCAGGAGGCGGCGAGGAGTTGGTCCATGACGCGGGCCATGCGGGTGATTGAGAGGCTGCTGTTGTTCATGTTCCCGGGCCATCCTTTCCTATTTAGAATTGTGCGCCGGAGGCGGGTAATTATCTGCAGCATGAATGGGTGCTAAACGCGTGGAATCAAATGCGGCGACAGCGCCCCCCTCTTGACTTCTTTTTCGAGCGACCGATGCGGGGCTCGGCGCGGGCAGGAGACAAAGCTCGAGCTCAGAGCCGGTGGAGTGTGAGGGATGCGGGCTAGAATTGATACATGATCAAGGCTATTTCCATCCTGCGTGCCGCCGCGAGCGCCTCTGCCTATGAACGGCTGGCGAGCTTCTTTTCGGCCCTCGGCTTTAAACGCGGCGCCGGATGGCAGGAAGAAGGCTCGCGTGGCGCTTCATTCCTTGCCCCGCTTGGCAATCTCGAGTTCGTCGATGGCCGCTTTCCCGCAACCGCCGATCTGGTCATCGAGGTCACTTCGCTCGACTCCATTTACCAGGCAGCTGAGTCGTGGCTCCGCGCCAACGTGGAAGGCGACGCCGCTTCGCGCATCACACCCATCGCCGAAACCCACTGGAAATCGCGCCTCTTCACCGTCGAGCCCGAACTGGGCTGCAAATTCAGCTTTTGGGCATGGACCGATCCCGCCAGGGGCAAGATCATCGCTCTCGAGGGCGATCTCTCGGCCGCAGGCATGCGCTTCGCCATCGTGGCAGCGCGCTGGAACGCGGTCATCACCGACCGGCTGCTGGATGGCGCCCTCGATGCATTGCTGCGCAGCGGCGCATCCCGCGCGGATATTCAGATCGTTCGCGTTCCGGGCGCGTGGGAAATTCCCGCGGCTGCGCGCGAGATCGCAAACGCCGGCACAGTAGACGCGATCGTCGCTCTCGGCTGCCTGCTGCGCGGAGAAACCGCCCACTACGAGGCCATCTACAACGAAGTGGCGCGCGGCATCGGCCAATCGCAACAGGAGACGGGCATTCCCCACAGCTTTGGCGTTCTCACCTGCGAGAATCTCGAACAGGCCCTCAATCGCGCCGGCATCAAGGGAGGCAATAAAGGCTTCGAGGCTGGGGCCGCGGCCATTGAGATGGCCAGCCTCAAACGAAAACTCTCAGAAGGCGGCCGCTCTTGACCCAGGGAACTCGCCGGAAATCCCGCGAAATTGCCATGCAGATGCTCTACCAGGCCGACATGGCGAAGCAAACGCCCGATGAGGTGCGCGAGACCTTCTGGCGAGCCGCCGACGAGGTCAAGCCCGAGGTGCGCGGATTTGCCGAAGACCTCTTCAGGGTGGCCCTGGATCAGCAGGCGAAGATCGACGAGCTCATCGCCAGCCACTCCCGCCACTGGCGCCTCGACCGCATGCCCGCCGTCGACCGCAACCTGCTGCGCATGGCCGTGGCCGAGATGCTCGGATTCAAAGGGACGCCCTATCCCATCGTGATCAACGAGGCGCTGGAGATTGCACGGCGCTATTCGGCCCCCGAGTCGATCAACTTTCTCAATGGCGTGCTCGACTCCATCGCCCACGCGCTGCTGCCGCAATAAGGCGGGCGGCGCGGCGGCGCAGGTAGCGGGTCAGTTTGAAAGAGCAATCCCTCAGGGGCTAAAGCCCGCGATTATTTTGCTCGATTTATGTACGGGCTGAAGCCCGTACCCTTCAAACCGACCCACTACGGGCGGCGCGGCGGCGCAGGTAGCGGGTCAGTTTGAAAGAGCAATCCCTCAGGGGCTAAAGCCCGCGATTATTTTGCTCGATTTATGTACGGGCTGAAGCCCGTACCCTTCAAACCGACCCACTAC
>Ga0326727_10015354_pt1 | contig 16457 bp, 11 predicted proteins | sample MB2enrmetagenome_FD_207643 | JGI IMG/M metagenome (GOLD analysis project Ga0326727, IMG submission 207643) | Lab enriched peat soil microbial communities from McLean, Ithaca, NY, United States - MB29MY | ecosystem: Environmental > Terrestrial > Soil > Wetlands > Peat | place: USA: New York...
ACTCAAAGCCGCCTCGGTCTCCCGTGGTTCGCGGCCGGCCTCCGGGCGGCAAACCGGGACCGGTAAGCGTGCAGGATGCCCCGGCTATGGGAGCATTGTCGTCTCCCGTCACCTCACCCTTCAGGGTATAAGTTTGAGGCATGGCAACACAAGGACTAACCGCAAGCTCCAAAAGGAATGCCAGGGTGAGGACTTGAATTGCGAGCCGGTAATCACTGCTCTGCTGCATTCGTGAGTTCACTTCGGAACGGCTTTCTTGGTCCATTGCCAGAACACCGCGCACTCGCCGTAATCGGCCTTCTGCGCGTAGACGTTCCACCCTGCCACTTCGCTCGTCCGGTCGTCGTCGCAGGACACCATGGTGGGGTAATCGCCCGCCTTGATCTGCCGATCCACCTCCGCGCTGGGCACGATGTGCAGCCTCGCACTTTCGGCGGGACCGAGTTGGAGCTTGTGCGCGTCGTCGTGTTCCATGCCGGGAGGTACGGGCCACTGCGCCAGAAGGTAGAGTTGTTCGGGCGCCAACAGGGCGGCGCCTTTCGGGGTCACTTGCTTGACCTTCGCGGCCACGCGCTCGAGATCGCGCCACGTGTAGGTGTCCCGATCATCGTAGATGCTGTTGCCCAGGCAGAGGGCCGCAATGCCGACCACCAGGATCACCGGGATCCGGGGGCGGTCGTGATCCATCAGACGCAAGGACAAGACATAGAATCCGATGGTCCCCAGCACGGTCAGAAACGGTATCAAGAATATATAGTACTGGGGGAAGGTGGGATGGGCAAAAAGGTTTTGCACACCGACCGCCAGCACCAGCCAAAGGCAGAGACGAAACTCCGCTTGCCGGGGAGGGCTGAATCCGGCCTTCCGGCTGAAAGCCAGGCCTGCCGCTGCCAGCAGCACCAGCAGCAGGCTTTGCGATCCGTTGACCCAGTCCGTCACGATGCCGATGTCGTGTGCGGTGGCTCCAGGCCACTCGACGCGGCGGTAGATGGAGTGGTATTTGAGGATGTCGAAGACCACGTTATGCGGTCCCTGGGCGAACAGAACCAGCACCGGCAGGCAGGGAACCAAGGCGCCGGCCACGAAGGCGGCGGCCTTGAGCCAGCGGCTACCGGCCCGATTGTTGAGCCACATCCAGACCAGCAAGACAGGGGAGATCGCCGCCGTCAATAAGCTCGAACATGCGGCAGCGCCCGCCAACAGGCCTGCCAGGGCACTCATCCCGGCCTTCGGCCGGCCCGTTGCCGCCACTGCCGCCCGAAAAGCCGCGGCTACCAGGAACAGGCAAAGCGCATAAGCCTGCGAGATCGTCCCGTATTCCCATACCAGCGAATGCAGCCCCAAAAGCGCCACGGCGGCCAAGGCGGCAGCCGGCTTCCAACGGCGGTCGGGAAAGAGGGTATACAAATACTGTGCGATCAACACCACGGACGCGACGGTTGTCAGGGCCGCCACAGCATGAACTGCCCTCCAACTGTGGCCGAAGATCCCCAGCCAGACCGCATTCCAATAAGCGTTCAAGGGCGTCTGCGGGAAGAAGAAGTCGAGATAGGGGCGTTTGCCGAGATGGATGAGATACGCGCTGAGGATGTGAAAGCCTTCATCCCAATGAAACGCCAGGGTCTGTGAGTAAACCACGGCCCCTGCCGCCAGGATCGCAAATGCGGCGTACAAGGCAGGCACCATCAGGCTACGGCTCTGCTCTTCGGACGCGGTTTTCACTTCGGTTTGCATAGCTTGCGAAACCCTGCCCCTTACGACAGCCTAACGCGATAGCCTCTAGACCGGTCGCGGGGAGGCTAACTCGCGGGGCGCGGCGAACCTGGTGATGAGACAGGGCCGCGCGCGGTCATGAGATTTTGTCCTGATGCTGGAACCGATGTCGGCATGACATCATTGTACCGGGCTCGTCCCATTTTTAACAAGCCCGTCAGCGGGCGGCAGTGTCTCAGTCCGAGGTGGCACGGGCATCTTGCCCGTGTAAACTCATGGCCAAGATGGCCATGCCACTTCGGGGGGCGCTACCCCGAAACCAGGGCACTCCCGGTCAGCCTGTGGAGCGGGGCTTCATGCAAGCGCGAAGCTCGTGTAGCCGACTATTTGTCACTGTCCCGGCCTCGCTTGGCGACTCCGGAGCCTTGACTTCGTTTTGCAAAAGGCGGCGTCTTTTGCTCCTTTTGGGGTCAGATTGCTGTTAATTTGCACGCAAAACACGCATTATTTGCATCACTCAAAAAAGTGATGTCCTTTGTTTTCAAGTACTTCTTAGCTTCGTTTCCACTATTTTTAATTTTTCGCAGCGTCCTGCTTTTCCCGGGCGCCGGAGCTGTTCCGCTTTCCCCCGCGCCTCGAGGCACCGCGCCGTAGCTTGGCGCTCTGCTACGACAAAGTGTCCACAAAATGACCACAATTATAGGCTATCATCGGCCCGCGCAGTTGTCAAGCGGAAAATGCAAATATCTTACAACCCAAGTTCGTTCATTAAGTCAGCCCGCGAAGCGGCGCTCGCCACCTGTTAATTTCGTCGCGGCTCTGTTAAGCTATAGGCATTCGGGCAAAGCCAGGACGACAATCATGTTAGGCCAGATCGTTTCGCACTACCGGATTATCGAGAAACTGGGCGGCGGCGGCATGGGCGTAGTCTACAAAGCCGAAGACACGCGCTTGCATCGCTTTGTCGCCCTCAAGTTCCTGCCGGAGGCCGTCTCCCAGGACCCGCAAACCCTGGCTCGCTTCCAGCGCGAAGCACAGGCCGCCTCCGCCTTGAATCATCCCAACATCTGTACGATCTACGACATTGGCGAGCACGAAGGGCAGGCGTTCATTGCCATGGAGTATCTGGACGGCATGACGCTGAAGCACCGCATCCAGGGCCGTCCGATCGAGTTGGAACAACTGCTCGAGATCGCCAGCGAGGTGACGGATGCTCTCGATGCCGCGCACAGCCAGGGGATTGTCCATCGCGATATCAAGCCGGCGAATATCTTTGTGACGAAGCGTGGTCACGCCAAGGTGCTGGACTTCGGTCTCGCTAAGGTCACCGTAGGGGCACCCCTTGTGGGTGCCCTCGGGCGGGCACAAGACCCGCCCCTACAGGACACCCCGACGCGTTCGATTGAACCCGAGCATTTGACCAGTCCGGGGACCACGCTGGGCACCGTGGCGTACATGTCGCCGGAGCAGGTGCGGGGCAAGGAAGTGGATGCGAGAACTGACCTGTTTTCCTTTGGCGTGGTGCTCTATGAAATGGCGACCGGAGTGTTGCCTTTTCGCGGCGATACCTCAGGCATGATTTTCGATTCCATCCTGAACCGTGCGCCCACAGCTCCCATTCGACTGAATCCCGAGTTGCCGCAGGAGCTCGAACGGATCATCGGGAAAGCGCTCGAGAAGGACCGCGAGCTTCGTTGCCAGACTGCCGCCGAGTTGCGCGCAGACCTGAAGCGTGTGAAACGCGACACGGATTCGGGACGCTCTGCGGCCAGTGTCGCTGTTGCGCAGGCGGTTGAGGCGCAGGTTGTTCGTCAGCGTCCAAAGTCGCGGAAGTGGGGAGCCGCTCTAGCGGGGACGGCTGTCATCTTGGCCTTGGCCCTGGCCTATGTGCTGTTGCGTCCGTCTGCTTCGCCCAAAGTCCTGGGCTCTGTCCAAATTACTCATGACGGCCGAGCCAAATACCCGCCGGTCTTCAGCGATGGATCCCGGCTCTTTTTCATGGCCACGGAGGCGAATGGCACCGCACTTTATCAAGTTTCTGTGGCGGGCGGTGAGCCCGTCGCGATGTCCGAAACATTGTATGTGGCCGAGCTAGAGGGTATCTCGCCCGATGGTTCAGAACTCCTGGTCCAGACCTATGAAGGCACGCTGCCGGAAGGCCCCTTGTGGGTTTATCCTACAGTGTCGGGATCACGTCACCGGCTGGGTGGGGTTGCTGCGTCGGGGGCCGGCTGGTCCCCTGACGGCCACAGGATTGCGTACGTGAAGGGCCGGGGGCTTTTTATCGGCAACACCGATGGTACGGAAGCCCGTCAAATCACCACCTTGCCCGGCGACGTCAGTTGGATCCAATGGTCACCCGACGGCAAGAAGCTGCGATTTACTGTTGCCGATCCCCAAACCAACGCGACATCAATTTGGGAAGTCAAGGCTGAGGGCGGCGATCTCCATCCCCTGCTTCCCGGCTGGAACAGTCCTCCCGCGGAATGCTGTGGCAGTTGGACACCCGATGGGAAGTATTTTGTTTTCCAGTCATCTCATGGAGGGCGATCCGACATCTGGACTCTTCGTGAGGCCGGCGGCTTCCTGGGGCCACGAAATTCCGAGCCTGTACAGTTAACTTCCGGTCCTGTGGACTTTCTTGGCCCGATGCCGAGTAAGGACGGCAAGAGGCTGTACGTTATTGGGGCACAACCGCGGGGCGAACTTGCCCGCTATGATGCCAAATCGCAGCAGTTCGTGCCATACCTCTCTGGCCAGTCAGGAGATGGTGTCGCTTTTTCCAAAGATGGCCAATGGGTGGCGTTTGTTTCCTACCCGGAAGGCACCCTGTGGAAGATGAGGTTCGACGGAAGCGAGCGGCTCCAGCTTACATTTCCTCCTTTGCGAGTTTATATACCCCGCTGGTCACCTGACGGCAAACAAATTGCTTTCTTTGCGGAGAGTCCCACCACGTCCGATACGATTTACTTGATTTCGAGCGAGGGTGGGAGTCCACAGGAGATTTTTCATGCTCAGGGGGACCCTGGATGGTCTGCGGATGGGGGTACGCTTGTCTTCTCCGACCGGCCCGCTTGGGAGGCTGAGAAAAAAGGCGGCTTCGCGATTCGTCTCATGGACCTGAAGACGCGAGAAATCACGACCGTAGCAGGGTCAGAAGGACTTTACTCGCCCCGCTGGTCGCCGGATGGCCGCTATATCGCCGCGCTGCGTGCGGGACCGGAAACGCTCATGCTTTGCGATTTCTCTACGCAGGCATGGGTTCAGCTTGAGCAGATCGTCGTAGGATTTCCGAGCTGGTCTCGCGACTCGAAGTATATCTACTTTGATTCACAGGGGGAAGATCGTGCCTTCTATCGCGTGCGGATCAGCGACCATAAATTGGAGAGACTCGTGAGCCTCAAGGGCTTGCGGCTAACAGGTGCTTTCGGATGGACAGGCCTCGCCCCGGATGATTCGCCCATCGTGTTACGTGATGTTGGGACACAGGAAATTTACGCCTTTGACTGGAATGCGCCGTAAGTCGAAGCTTGCGACCGACCGAGAGTTTCCGCACTCGGGTGCGCCGGATGAACTTCCCACCTTAACGACCTCTTCCTTTGATCGCTTGGCATCATGACAATGGGATTATGAAGCGAGGCGGGAGCGGTTCTTGCCATTGTGGTGCGGGCGTCCCGCCCGCTGTGGCGGGAGCGTCTCGCTCCCGCATGGTAGCACAGCACGGGCGGGACGCCCGTGCCACAGCGGGCGAGACGCCCGCACCACAGAAGAGCGCTCGGTTGCACAAACCGCGCAGCCCGATTACCCTAGAAGACTATTGGTGATGGGCTCGCGGGGGACGGATGAGGATTAGCCTCGAACAACACAATGTTGAGATTCAGGAGAATCGCCGGCATTGGGAAAGGAAGCCGGTCCTACGCAAAGTCTATTCGCAATTCGGCCGTGAAATCGCCAAACGGGTTGACCGCACAATGCCGGGCCTGGTGGTTGAGCTGGGCTCGGGAATGGGGCACATCAAGGAGCACTTGCCGGACTGCATCACCACCGATCTGTTTCCGAACGAGTGGCTGGACCGCGTGGAAGATGCCTACCGTCTTACGTTTGATTCGGGCGCCGTCAGCCATCTGATACTCTTTGACGTGTGGCACCATTTGGCATACCCTGGCACGGCGCTCGGCGAGTTCCGCCGGGTATTGACCGAGCGCGGGAAGGTGATCATCTTTGATCCGGCCATGGGCGTTCTGGGGCGGTTTGTTTTCGGAAACTTTCACCACGAGCCGCTGGGTCTCGGAGAGGAGATTTGCTGGGAAGCACCGGCAGGCTCGATTTCGGCGGACTTTGGTTACTATGCCGCGCAGGGCAACGCCAGCCGCGTATTCGGATCGAGCGCATTCCGTGAGCAGCTCCGCTCCTGGCGCGTGGCGGAGGTCTCGTACTTTTCCGGGCTGGCTTATCTTGGAAGCGGCGGGTTTCGAGGACCGCAGCTATATCCGATGGCCGCGCTGCCTTTGCTGAATCGAGTGGACACTTTCCTCTCCCGGTTCCCCAGCCTTGCATCGCGGATGCTGGTGGTGCTCGAAAAGCAGCGTGATCCTGGCTAGGAAAGATGCACCACGGAGCGCGCGGAGATCATGGCGCGGCAGAGCCGCAATTCGAGATTTCAGATTTGAGATTCCAGAACGATATCCAGAAACGATTGCGAAGAGAGCACATCACGATCTGGTTCAGCAGAGTAATGCTCCGTAGCTTTCCTCTGTGAACTCTGTGGTCTCTGTGGTGAGTCTTTTTGTGGTTTTAGAGCCGGATCTTAGGCCAATGCAAAGCCCAGCCACCCCCATCACAACGCCCCCCGCATCCGGTTTGGACTCTGCCCCTGCCTGGGGTCCGAGGGCGCTCGAGCTGCAAAATGAGCGTAACCGGCAGCATCAATCCGTTTGGGCTGGGACCAGGGCCAAGTGGATTCGGCGGAACCGGTATTACTACGAATGTCTCAAACGCTTGCTACGTCACTTGGTCGAGCCCGGCAAGCGCATCCTGAACATTCGCTGCCAGACGGGGTTTCTTCTCGACGCACTCCAGCCCAGTTACGGCGTGGGCCTGGACATCAGCCCGGAGATGATTGCGGTGGCGCGGGAGGCGCATCCGCGGTTTACCTACGTTGAGGCGTTTCCCGAAGATCAGGCCTGGCAGGAGACGTTCGACTACATTCTGCTCTGCGACGTGGGGGATATCGCCGATGTGCAGAAGACGCTGCTGCGGCTCCAGACCGCTTGCGAACGCCACACGCGCCTGCTGATTTATACTTACAATCATCTCTGGGAGCCGCTGATCGCGCTGGCCCAGCGGCTGCACCTCAAGATTCCCCAAACCGAACAGAATTGGCTTTCCGAGAACGATTTGATCGGCCTGCTGACCTTGAGCGGATTCGAGTGGCTCAAGACCTATCGCAGCGCCTTGTTCCCGAAGTACATTCCGCTGTTCTCGGCGTTCATGAACCGGGTTGTGGCGAAACTGCCCTGGATTGGGCGCCTGTGCATGATTGAGGTGCTGGTGGCGAGGGCGGCGCCGAAGCCGGTCAACCCTGCGGACGTTTCCGTTTCGGTGATTGTGCCCTGCAAAGACGAGCGTGGAAACGTTGAAAGCGCGGTCACGCGCACGCCGGAACTGGGGCGCTCGACGGAAGTGATCTTCTGCGACGATAAATCGACGGACGGGACCGCGGACGAAGTGCGCCGCATGCAGCAGCTATATCCCGATCGGAACATCAGGCTGGTGAACGGGCCGGGGATCTGCAAGTCGAAGAATGTCTGGAAGGGGTTTGAGGCTGCACAGGGAGACATCTTGCTGATTCTTGACGCCGACCTTACCGTCATGCCGGAAGAACTTCCGTATTTCATCGATGCGATTACGCGCGGCGGCGCTGAATTCGTGAATGGATCACGATTGGTGTATCCCATTCCCAAAGCGGCGATGAAAGGCGCCAACGTGTTCGGGAACAAGTTCTTCAGCCTCGTGTTCTCCTACCTGCTCGGGCAGAGGATCAAAGATACGCTTTGCGGCACCAAGGTTCTTTGGCGCAGCGACTGGGAGAGGATTCGCCCCATGATCGGAACCTGGGGCACCGTGGACCGCTGGGGCGATTACGAGCTCCTTTTTGGAGCCGCAAAGCTGAATCTTCGCATCCTTGACCAGCCCGTCCATTACCAGGAGAGAATCTTCGGCGCGACCAAGATGACCAAGGTGTTCAAGCATGGCCTGACCATGCTTCGGATGTGTTACCACGGATTTCTGAAATTGAAGGTCGATTATTGATTGGTGCCAATTTGGATTGAGAGAAGACCATGCCTACTCCTCTTGCCTTCATCACCGGCTCCTGCGGACTCATCGGATCGGAAGTGAGCCTGTACTTCAGCCGCTCGGGCTTTCGCATTGCCGGCTTGGACAACAACCAACGCGCGGTTTTTTTCGGTCCGGCGGGAGACACAAGCTGGGTCCTGGAGCGGTTGCGGACTACGATTCCCGGCTATCAACACTATGCCGTGGACATTCGCGACCGCGAAGCGATCCTGCGGTTGATCGCGGAGCTCAAACCCGGCGTCATCATCCATACGGCGGCCCAACCCTCCCACGACCGGGCGGCGGCTATCCCCTTCGACGACTTCGACGTCAATGCGGTCGGCACCCTCGACCTGCTGGAAGCGGCGCGACGGGCCTGCCCGGAATCGCCGTTCGTTCATATGTCCACCAATAAGGTGTACGGCGATCTTCCCAACACCATTCCGCTACGCGAGCTCGAGACGCGTTGGGAATACGATGATCCCGCCTACGTCAACGGCATCCCCGAGTCGTTCTCGATTGACCAGTCGAAGCACTCGCTTTTTGGCGCTTCGAAAGTGGCCGCCGATGTCATGACGCAGGAATACGGCAGGTATTTCGGCATGCCCACGTGCTGCCTGCGCGGAGGCTGCCTGACCGGTCCAAATCACTCCGGGGTGGAGTTGCACGGTTTTCTCAGCTACCTGGTCCGCTGTAACGTCGAGCAGAAGGAGTACAAGGTTTTCGGCTACAAAGGCAAGCAGGTTCGCGACAACATTCATTCCGAGGACGTGGCCAGGATGATGCACGAGTTTTATCAGCATCCCCGTTGCGGCGAGGTGTACAACCTCGGAGGGGGCAAGGGCAACTCCTGTTCGATTCTGGAGAGCTTCCGGATGATCGAGCAGATTACCGGCAAGCCGCAGAAATACAGCTACAATGACCAAAACCGCGCCGGCGACCACATCTGCTACTATAGCGACCTCAGCAAACTGAAGTCGCATTTCCCGAACTGGGGGATCACCAAGTCCCTGCCGACTATTCTGCAGGATATCGCTGATTCCTGGAGGGTTCGGCTTGGCACGTCGGGTAGGGCTTGACTGGGCTTGTCCAGATTGTGCTTGAGCAGTGTTCTTTGCTCCATTTGGTGCGCGAGCTATACCGGATGGTGCATGACAACTCTGGGTGATAGGAGGCAGCAATGCCCGCCCTTTTGTCTATGACTAAAATAAATTGTTTAATTTCAACAACCTAGAAGTAATTTGCGAGATTATGGCAATCTGGAACCCAGCTTGCTCTCACGGAAAGAGGAAGTAATCCTTAAGGAGGTCTAGACCTAACATGAAGAAACTTCTGACACTGCTTTTCACGGGCATGATCGTGTTCTCGCTGGCGATGCCGGTGTTCGCGCAGGACACCACGCAGGAAACCACGAAGGCCGCGAAGACGAAGAAGACGAAGGCGACGAAGACGAAGAAGACGAAGGCTGCGAAGACACCTGCTGCTCCCACCCAGTAGCCGGGTCAGATAGGAAATTAAGCTGTAACTTAAGAGCCCCCGTCAGGAATGGCGGGGGCTTTGCTTTTTTGTGGGCCATGAAGGAAACTTCAAAACTCCGCAAACAAACCGGGAATGTCTTTGAAAACAAAGGGACGCTTGACAGTTGTTCTCCCGAGGGCGAAACTATCTTATTGGGGGTCAAGGCCATCAGAGGCGGTGGCATCTCATGTCGGTTGATTCAAAGGATGCTCGGCAGGAAACATCATCGCTACCTATAAGATCAGGAATGCAGACTGTTTCTCTCGAGCAGGAGTTGGTCTCACGCGGCTTGCGGATGACACACCAGCGGCGGCTCCTGATCCAGATCATCCAGGGCGCGGAGAGCCATTTGGATGCCGTGGCTCTTTGGGAGCGTGCCCGGGGCCAGGATCCCACGCTGAATAAGGTGACGGTCTACCGAACCTTGGCCATGTTGAAGAAATACGGCTTGGTGGATGAGCTTGACCTGATGCATTTGAAGGGTGGAAAGCACTATTACGAGGCTAGGGCAAGCCGGGATCATGTTCACCTGGCTTGCCTGAAGTGCGGCCGCATTCAGGAGTTCGAAAGCTCGCTTTTCGAAAAGCTCAAAGGGCAGATCGAACGCCAGCGCCGATTCAACATCAAGGTCGTACGCGTGGAAGCCGGCGGGTACTGTGAGAATTGTCGAGATCGTTGACGAGAGAGCGGCAGTGGAGTCAGGTGGTTCGGCATTCCGAGCCAAGCGAGGCACCTCGCCCGAGATGAGCCGCACAGCGAGATTCCCCGCTTCACCCGGAATGAAGCCGGCAGTCAAAAGCGGAAACGAGGCTGGCTCTTCTCGGACATAAGGTCAGATGGGGAGCCCGAGAATATTTCCAGAGCAGCTAACCCGTTTCAACTCCTCGTGCGTCTAACTTCCCGATAGTGTGCAGGCAATGGCCACACTATCGGTAGTGACTCAGTTAACGGTGACACGGGCATTCTGCCCGGGCACGGTCACGGACAAAATGATCGTGCCAGTTTAAAGTCAGGCGCTACGACACTACCCGCACGCTTGTTTTATTGTGTGCCGTCATTCATAATGTCGATTGTTCTTGAGTGATCGTGGGCTCTAGGAGCGGGAATGATGACTAAGACGCTACGCATCGTCGCTTCTGGTTTCGTCTTGATGTGGCTGATGGGGTGCACGGCCAGCAACGTAGAGTTCCGGGAAGCACAGAAAGCGGAGCTTCGCAAAGACTGGGATACCGCTCTGGTTGATTACGAGAAAGCCGGCCGGGAGCAACCGGAGAATGCCAAGATTATCATTCACACAAAGTTGGTTCGTGCTCAAGCTACGTCACTGCACTATAAACAAGGGGAGAGGCTGTTGAAGGAGGGGCGGACGGACGAAGCGGCGGCCGAACTCCAGAAGGCCGTGAGCATTGATCCCTCCAATGAAGCTGCGGCCATGGAGCTGGCCAAGGTGTTGGCCGCTCAGGCGGCTGCCAGGAAGGCTCGCGAATCGGCGCTCAAGGAAGCGCTGAAGTCCACGGCGGAGGCGGCAAGCAGCTCGGAGATCAAGCTAAAACCATTTCCCAAAGAGCCCTTGGCCCACTTCCGCATTACTGCTGACAGCAAGAAGGTCTTTGATGCCTTGGGAAAGCTTGCCGGCCTGAACGTTGCCTTCACGTCCACCTTTCGCCCTACTCCCCAATTCTCTGTAGATCTTACCGATGTGACCATCGAAGAGGCGCTGAACATTGTGGCCCTGCAAACCCACACGTTCTGGAGGCCGATTACTTCCAACACCATCCTGGTGGTTCCGAACGACGCGACGAACCGGCGGGATTATGATGTGGAGCAGCTCAAGACGATCTACCTCAATAACCCTTTGGCGGCCGCGGATCGCACGGCCATCGCCACCGCATTAAAACAAGTTCTGGGGCTGCGAAACATCATCGATAACCCGGATTCAAATGCCATCATTATTCGCGATAACCCTGAGAACATTGCGGCTGCCGAGCAGCTCGTGCACGAATTGGACCGGAGCAAAGCCGAGATTGTGATGGAGGTGGCGGTGGTGGAAGCGGATCGCGACCGGGCACGGGACCTGGGCTTGTATCCTGCCACAGTTTCGGCCTCAGGCTCGATAACACCCGGAGCGCAGGGGGGGCTGGTGTTCGCTCCTCCTTCAGTGACCTCAGGCTCGGGGACTTCGACTCCCGGCACGGGCATTAACCCCCGTACGCTGGGCATCGGCGACTACGCGCTGGTGGTACCCAGCTATGGGGCGAACGCGATCATGAACGATACGCGCACGCATATTCTCCAGAACCCGCAGATCCGGGCGACGGACGGCCAGGTTGCCAAGCTCAAGATTGGCGAGAGAGTCCCGTACGCGACGGGGAGTTTCCTGCCCTCGCTGGGCGCCAGTTCGACGACTTCCGGGGTTGGACTGCTGGCCAGCACGCAGTTTCAATTCCAGGACGTGGGCGTGATCCTGGAGCTTACGCCGCATCTGCTCGCGGATGGCGAGGTGGCGATTCATGCCTCGATCGAAATTTCTTCCGTGGGGGCGAACGTCACGGTCGGGGGAGTGAGCGAGCCCACCTTCGGTGAGCGAAAGATCGAGCACGACATCCGCCTGAAGGAGGGTGAAACGAGCGTGCTCGGCGGCTTGATCCAATCCACGCTGACCCACACTGTGGCCGGGTTGCCGTTCGTGGGAGACATTCCGGTTTTGCGCTATCTGTTCTCGACGGAACACGCCGAACGGCAGGAGCAGGAAGTCCTGGTAATGTTGACTCCCCGAGTTGTGCGCTTGCCGGAGCCTTACCTGGCTGACCAAGGCAAAACGACTTTGACCGGCTCACCACTGCCGGCGGGTGCACGACCACTTCCCGGAGTCGAGATCCCCGGGCAACCACAGCCGGGTGAACCGCAATGAGGGCGCAAGAGCCTACCGCCGATCGCCAGCATCAGAGGTGCGTCAGCTCTCATCCTGAGCGAAGCTCACGCTGTCATTCTGAGCGAAGCGAAGAATCTCGGCAGTTGATTTTAGGCTCGACGATTTACGAGCAACTGCAGAGATCCTTCGCTTCGCTCAGGATGACACGTCTCATGCGAAGGACGACAGGCTTTACGTTCGTCGAGCTGATGGCGTCGATTACCATCCTCATACTGCTGACGACTGTCGCTCTTCCTTTGGCTCGCGTACAGATCCAACGCAGCAAGGAAGTCGAACTGAAGAGAGACTTGCGGGAAATGCGCGAGGCGATCGATCACTACAAGGACTTCGCCGACCGCCAGATGATTCCGGTTAAAGCCGACACGTTTGGATATCCTCCCGACCTCAAGACCCTGGTCGAAGGGGTCGAGCTGAAAGGCTCGATCACCGCCAAGTACAAGTTTCTTCGCAAGTTACCCGTCGATCCCATGACGGAGTCGGACGATTGGGGAATGCGCTCCATGCAAGATGATACCGACTCCCGGAGCTGGGGCGGCCAAAACGTCTTTGATGTTTATTCCAAGAGCGACGGGATCGGTTTGGATGGGACGAAATACAGTGACTGGTAGATGCGGGAGTGAGCGTGCGTAGTGATTGGTAGGGGGGCGGAGCACAGTGATGGGGAGACGAATTTCGAAACTGAAATTTCAAATTCCAAATCTGAGATTTCAAATCTCAAATTGCCACCGCTCAAATGCGGGACATCAAGCTTCCGGTCGTGAACTCGCAAAATTGAGATCCCCGATTCCACACGGCGAGCCCGGGCAGGGCTTCACACTTCTTGAACTGATGGTGGTCCTGACTATTCTGCTGATTCTCGCGACCATGTCCATGCCCCTCTTTAACGCGGCCATTGTGCACGCGCGAGAAGCAGTCTTAAAGGACGATCTGTACACGCTCCGGAAACTTATCGACGAATACACCCTGGACAAGCAAAAGCCACCCACCTCTTTGAGTGATCTGGTGGATGCCGGTTACCTGCGGGCTGGGGTTCCCGTGGATCCTTTTACCGGCTCGAGCGACACCTGGCAGACGGATACCGAGGAGGTTCCGACGAGTCCCAGCCAGGCAGCTTCCGGAATCGTAAATGTGCATAGTGGGTCGGACGGGACTGCGCTGGATGGGACGGCGTATAGCAGTTGGTAAGGCAGTCCAAAGTCGAGAGTCAAGAGTCGAAAGTCCAAAGTCGGATCTGCTCTCGACTCTCAACGATGAAGGTGTTCTCGCTCTCAACTCTCGACTTTCGACTCTTAGACTGACCATGGAATTCGTCTGCAAACTCGGAACGGAATCGGGCAAGGTCCTGGTCCAGACGGAGCAAGCCGCTTCGGAAGCGGATCTTCGTCATCGGCTGAAGAACGAAGGTTTCTACGTTTTCTCAGTTCGGTCGAAAGACTTCCTTGCCGGCCGCTGGGCTCCGCGACGCAAGGGCCGCATCAAGCCTGACGACTTCCTGGTGTTCAATCAGCAATTCCTGACCCTCTCAAAATCCGGTCTGCCTTTGCAAAAATCCTTGGAATTGCTGGCCGGTCAAGTCCAGAGCGAAGCATTGCGTGCAGCCATAATCAAAGTCCAGGAGAAAGTGCGGGCGGGGTCGCTGCTTTCCGAGGCCTTCGAGTCGACGGGCCAGTTTCCCAAGATGTATAGTGCAACGTTACGCGCCGGGGAGCGCAGCGGCAGCCTGGACCGCGTGCTCGCTCAATACCTCGCATACCAAAAGACCTCGCGCTCTTTCCGCAAGAAGTTCCTGTCGGCTCTGATTTACCCTGCCTTCCTGATGACTTTCCTGGTGGGGCTGATTTCTTTTGTGGTCACTTTCGTGGTTCCGCGGTTCGCCAACCTCTATGCCGAACTGGAAGTGCAATTGCCGCCCTTGACGCTTTTCTTCATCTCCTTTTCGTTGGCGGTGAAGCGATACGCGCTGCTCATCTTAGTGGGCATCGTGGTGGCGGTGATGTCGACGCGCGGAGTGATGCGTTCCCGGCGGGTACGCCTGGCGTGGGAACGGGCGAAGTTCGGGATGCCAAAGCTAGGTAAACTGCTGCTGAAGTTCTCCGTGGCGGAATTTGCGCGCACTCTTTCAACCTTGCTTCAAGGCGGAATCCCTATTGTTACTGCCCTCGAGAACGCGAGAGAGTCGGTGACCAGCCCCTTGATGGCCGATGCGATCGGGGCGGCCGTCAAGGAGGTTACGGCCGGACGCGCACTGAGCGCCTGCCTGCGGCCTTGCGGTTTGTTCCCACCTCTGGCCCTGGACATGATTGAAGTGGGGGAAGCCACCGGCGCGATGCCGAACATGCTCGAGGCCTTGGCGGAGTTCTTCGAGGAGGATGTCAGCGTCGATCTGGCCTCGCTAGTGGCTTTAGTTGACCCGATCATGATCGCAGCCATGGCGGTGGTGGTGGCGTTGGTACTGATTGCATTCTACCTGCCCCTGTTTTCCATGGCCGCGCAGATTCACTGACGTTTGTCCGTAGGGCCCGATGCCCCTACTTGGCGAAGGAGGGGTTAGGGGTGGTTGATCGATGTGCACGCTGTCATCCACCACCTCTGCCTCCTCCTCCCGCTGAGGAGGGGAGTTGTAGCATTATTGGAGAACGCGATTGGACCAACCGACTCCGGAACTAAACGCCGAGTTCGACCAAGTACGCCAACTGGCGGCCCGCTACCACTTTGAGTTTGTGGATTTGCGGGACTGCCGTCCAGACGGGGATCTGCTCCGCACTATCCCGTTGGACATGATGCTCCATTACCAGTTCTTGCCGCTCGAGGCCCGCGACCACCAATTGGTGATTGTGGTGGGCGACCCCACGGATTTATCGCGGCTGGATGAGCTGGAAATGAAGCTTGACCGGCAATTGGTTATTCGCGTCGCCCCGCCCAGCCAAGTGCGCGATTTCCTAAAAAAAACAGAGCCGTCGCAACGGGTATTGGACGAAGCGACGGAGGAATTCCGGCTGGACGTCATCAGCGACGAGGAGGCGGCCGGCCAGGGGCTTTCGCTCGAGAACTTGGTCGAGGAGCGAGAGGTCAGCCCCATGATCCGGCTCGTGGATTCCATCATTTTCGCGGGGCTGGAGCGGCGTGCGAGCGATGTCCACATCGAAAGCCGGGACAATTCCCTGGTGGTCAAGTTCAGGGTGGACGGCGTCCTCCAGCAGGCAATGGCCCCCCTGGCCCGCGAGTTCCAATCTAACCTCATCACCCGCATCAAAGTGATGTCGGAACTGGATATTGCCGAACGCCGGGTTCCTCAAGACGGCCGCTTCCGGGTTCGATACCGCGGCCGTCCGATTGATTTCCGTGTGTCCATCATGCCCTCCATCCATGGCGAGGACGCCGTGCTCCGCATTCTGGATAAGGAATCGCTGCACGAGAAGTTTAAGCAGTTACGGCTGGAAGTCCTGGGGTTGGCGGACCGCGAGATCAGGCGGCTGCGAAAATTCATCCGCGAGCCTTACGGCATGGTTCTGGTGACGGGACCGACGGGAAGCGGCAAGACCACAACCCTTTATGCCGCCCTCTCGGAGATCAAGAGCGACGAAGACAAGATTATCACGATTGAGGACCCGGTCGAGTATCAGCTTCGCGGAGTGACGCAGATACCCGTGAACGAAAAGCGCGGCCTGACCTTCGCGCGCGGCCTCAGGTCGATCCTGCGCCATGATCCGGACAAGATCATGGTGGGCGAGATACGTGATAACGAGACGGCTCAAATTGCCATCCAATCGGCCTTGACCGGCCACTTGGTTTTCACCACCGTCCATGCGAACAACGTGGTGGACGTGCTGGGCCGCTTCCTGAATATGGGCGTCGAGCCCTATAACTTCGTGTCGGCGCTCAATTGCATCCTGGCTCAGCGGCTGGTGCGTACGCTCTGCGAAGAGTGCAAGCGTCCCACGGAAATATCGCGGGAACT
>Ga0326727_10015355_pt1 | contig 16457 bp, 12 predicted proteins | sample MB2enrmetagenome_FD_207643 | JGI IMG/M metagenome (GOLD analysis project Ga0326727, IMG submission 207643) | Lab enriched peat soil microbial communities from McLean, Ithaca, NY, United States - MB29MY | ecosystem: Environmental > Terrestrial > Soil > Wetlands > Peat | place: USA: New York...
CGAAGGGAATCCCCACCGTTGTGCCTGGTCCGAAGAAATCTCCCAGGGCGCCGGAAGGAACGAGCAGTTGCTTGGGGTTGGTGATGGGAGTGGTCTCAGTGCAAGCCGGATTTTGGCAGAACGCTGTGGCATTGAAGAGGTTGTTGACGGGCGTGGGAAGAGCGGCGAGGTTGGTAACGTAGTTGGCGCCGGGATTGTTTCGGTTGAGCAGGTTGAAAAACTCGATGAAGGGCATAACCACCCAGCGCTCGCGTAAAGTGATGGGCCGGCTGACCCGCATATCGACCTGCATGTAGGGGGTTCCGCGGAACTGGTCGAGAGTCGTCTGAACTCCATTCACCACGGCGCGATCGTCCAGCGCATCTCCAAAACCGTTCACATCCACTGGGGTGGTGAGGGTGATGGGACGGGCGCTTTCCACCTGGGCGAGCGTCGATATCTCAAATCCGCCGGGAAGGTGGAAGATCCCGGCGAGCACAAAGCGATGCGTGACGTCCTCCCCCGAGGGACCGAAATCGCCTTTGCCGAAAGCGTGCAGCGGGTCGCACACACCGTCCACGTAATCGAAGAGCTCGCCTAATACGCAGCCCCACGTCTTGGCCTTGGAGAGGGTGTAATTCGCGACCAAGTTGAATCGGCGGGTCACATTCCCTTGCAGGTGGATCATCATGCCGTCATAGCGCGAGCGGTTATCGGAGCGGAACACGCTCAAGTTGGGGACATCGTTCATCTGGTCGGAGGTGGGGAAAAGCGGGGAGAACAGCGTGTATCCTGTCTCGTATTGGTAGCGAGCGTAGGAATGCACTCCTTGTTCGTGGATCCAGTCGACGGCCAGGGTCCATTTCGAACTGAAGGCGTGCTGGACGCCGGCGCTGGTATGGAGGGCATAGGGAGTTTTATAGTGCGGATCGATGAGAGCCCCGGCGCCCCCCGCTGCGGCGCCAGGAATGCATCCAGGATCGCCCAAAGTGAGGCAGCGGGCCGGAGCTTCGTTCACGGCCTGGAATGCCGTCACCCAGCCGTTCTGGGCAAGGTCGTTATAGTATTGGCCGAACCCGGCGCGAATGACCGTGGCCCCGCTTCGCCCCGGGGAATAGGCAATGCCGACGCGTGGCGCGACCGCCCCACGATAATCGCGGGGCGCAGCGTTACTGAGGGGAATTTGCAGAGCCTGGAGGGTCATTAGGGCAGGGTTCTGCAACTGGGAGCGGCCCGACGCCTCGAAAAGTCCAAACGTGGTGTCGTACCGCAAACCATAATTAACGATGAGGCGCGAGGTTACGCGCCACGAATCCTCGGCGTAAAACCCCAGGCGTTGGAGGTTCTGCGAAAAGCTGCCATTGCCGGCGGGGGTGTTCGCACAAGTCGTGCCCGGAGTGGCGGTGGGGCCACAAGAAAGATCCACCGAAAACTGTTGCGGCTCGCCCAGATAAACCGTAGGGTTTTGGGGGAAAACGGTGAGGTTCTCTGCTGTCCCCGCGAGCGCGCCGCTCATAACAGGTTCGTGGATGAGGTCCACCCCAAAGCGCGGCGCGTGACGGCCGGAAACATGACTCACATCGTACCGGAACTGGTATTTCTCCTGATTGCGCAGGACGGGGAAAGCCGTGATCGGCGTAACGAATTGGTTGTCGCCGAAAGTCTCGAATCCGGAAATGGAGCTGGAGGTTGAGCTGAAGGGAAATGCCAGGGCAAAGCCCAGGTTCGAATTGCGCGCCTCGGTGTGGTGCAGGTAGCCGGCGCCAAGGGTGAGCGATCCCAGCCAAGTCGGGCTAAAGGTGAATTGATTGCCCAGCACGAAGCTCCAATAGCGTGAGACCGAGGTGGCGCCTGTGGACGGCAACGTGGCCTGTTGGACCAGGTCGTTCCGGGTGTTGTAACTATCCGTCGCCGCCCGCAGAAACCATTGTGAACGCGTCGACTCAGTCCAGTCGAGACGTGTGGTGCCCAGATAGTCGCGGAAGGGGACGGGGACATAGGGAGGCACCGTGATCGAGCTCACCCCGGGAATCAATCCCTGGGCCGCCAGCGAGCTGAGAGCGTCAAATTGCGTCACGCTCGCCGGGCTGTAAGCAATGCTGGCGTCTTCGTGAACGACTTCGAGGGACGAAAACAACCAGACCTTTCCCTTCCGAATTGGCCCGCCGAGCGCGCCAATGTAGTTTTGCCGGGAGAAAGGCTGCTTGGGGTTGGGCGGAGGATTGTCGATCGGAAAGCGCGCATTCAGGGCTGCTGCCCGTTCGTATATCGCCCCGTCTCCGTGCCACTGGTCGGTTCCGCGCTTGGTGATGATGACCACCGAGCCAGCCGTGGTGCGCCCGGTGTCCGCGTCTTCTTGCGAGGTGCGCACGGCGAACTCCTGGATGGTGTCCGGTGAGAAATTTTGCAGGAACCCACCAATGGAATCATCGGAATTGTCGGCGCCATCGACCGAGAGCTGAACGTTCAGGCCGGAACTGCCGCCGAAGGAGACGGCGGTAATGCGCGCCTTGGTGGGATCGGAGGGCTCCACCGGTTCAGTTCCGGGAACGAGATAGGCGATATTGGCAAAGCTGCGATGCGCCAGGGGAATGTCGCGTAGATCCTGTGCCGAGACGGCGCCCTGATGCACGGCCCCGGCGGTATCGATGGCCTGGGTCGTAATGGAAGAGGCTTGGCCCTTGACCTCCAGGCTCTGCGCGAGGGTCGCCGGCCTCATCGTGACCGTGATCCCTTGTACAGAACTGACCACCACCCCCACCTCGGCGCGCGCTTCCGCAAATCCGTGGGCGTTCACGATGACCTGATAGCCGCCCGGCGGGAGACCATCAAGGCGAAAATCCCCGAACTGGTCAGTCGCGGCTCCTCGCTCGAGCCGAGACCCAGCCGCTCGAACCACAATGGCCGCCGCCGGGACGCGCCCGCCATTCGAATCTTGCACGACGCCGACGAGTGTTCCTCGGGGGTCCTGTGCTTGCGCCGCCAGGGATAGCAGCGCCATGCACACTGAGAGGAAAAGGCCCCTACTTGTCATTCTGAGCGAAGATTTCATGATCCTTCGGCTCACCACTGTGCATGAAAATGCGCGAAGCGCCTTGGAGTGCGGCAGCGGAGCCTGCGGAGCTGCCGCCTTTGGTTTTGGACTGGAGGCGCAAGCCAAGGCGGCAGCTCCGCAGGCTCCGCTGCCGCGCTCCAAGGGCTTCGCCACGCGTGAGCGAGACCCCACCATCTCTCCTCTGAATCCTGATCCCAAGTCCTGTTCTTCGGGTCCTCCGAACCCACCGAGCAACCACAACGCTCGCACCCCCCGTGTCCAGCCAAAGATGTGGGACATGCTCAACCCCTTGGGAGAGGGCTGCCCTCTCCCTCTTCCGCGCTTATGTAATCCTCACCGCCGCCGGGCCCCGGCTCACTCCTCTTCTTCCGACTCGGACGCGGGCTCCAGCGCAGCCTTCAGTTTGATTACCGAGAGCCCGGCTCCGCTCAATTGCCGGTTGAGCGCCGGAAGATCCGCTGACTTGAGCGCCTTCCAGCGCGCCATCACCGCCGCTTCGTCTTTCTCGACGGCAGCGAGTGCGGCGACCTGCGTTGCCGTTGGGGCGGCGTCGGAGCTGCCCACCGAGCCGTAAAGCCCGCCTATTTCGCCCGCCACGCGGGAAAGCGTAGCCTCTGGAGAGGGTGGGGCGAAGAATCCTCCGCGGCTTCCCGCCAGCCCGGACAGTTTCTTGCGAAGCGCGCCCAGCGCGTCCGCCACCGGCCCGCTCGCCTGCTTGGAAAGCGTCTCGAGCTGATGTTCAAGCCCGCGCACCTCCGCCTGGGTATCGAAACTCTCATCCATCATCGCGGCCAGATGGGTTGCAATCTCATGTTGCTGCCGCAGACCCGCGGCGGGCGTCAATACGCGGGGGTCCATCACGACGCTGAGCGGCGCGGTGAGAGTCTTGCCGCCGGCGGTGAGGCGTACCGTGTATCGCCCCGGCAGCACGCTGGGTCCCAGCGGCTCGCTCGGGGTGTCGTGCGGAACGGCTGAAATCGGATAGCCGTACGCCGACGATTGCGGTGGAGTCTCGTGGAGATCCCAAACAAAGCGGTGCATGCCCGGGGCGCTGGAGAGGGTGGCCGGGATGCGTACCCAGTAAGTCGGTATCGTCAGCGTCTGGCGCAGCGAATCGAGTGTGAACGCGGGTTTGTCCTCGCTCGAGTAGCGGCGGATCCGCTTGCCCCTTGCGTCCAGGATCTCGAGAGTGACGGGACCCGTGGCGGCCTCACCGAGAACGTAGTCGATCACCGCACCGTCGGGGGGATTCTGGCCCGCGGGCTCGTCGGGAGGCAGGGGCGTGTCGGTGTTGGTGTCGCGCCGGACGCGGTACGCTGGGGCGGGCTTGAACAGGTAAACAGGGGCGTTCGCCGCCGCGGCCATCTGACGAAGGGGGGTGATGTCGTCGAGCACCCAGAACGAGCGGCCGTGGGTCCCCACCAGAAGATCGTCGTTGTGAATCCACAGGTCGCGCATGGAGGTGTGGGGCAGGTTCAGTTCGAGCGACTGCCAATGGTCGCCCGCGTCAAACGACACCCACACCGCATTCTCCGTACCGGCGAACAGCAAGCCCTTTGCCACCGGATCCTCGCGGACCGTGTCCACGGGACCGGCGTCCGCCAGTCCCGAAACCGTCTTCTGCCAGGTCTTGCCGCCGTCGTGCGTGCGGTAGATGTAAGGGTGCAGGTCGTCAATCCGAAATCGGCTGACGGAAGCAAACGCGGTGTCGTTATCGAAGTGCGAGGCTGATATCTGCGTCACCTTGCTCCACGGCGTTAACTCCGGGGGCGTGATGTTGCTCCAGTGGTTGCCCCCATCGCGTGTGATCCAGATGAGGCCGTCGTCGGTCCCGGCCCACAGCGTGTTGATGTCCTTGAACGAGGGGGCCAATGCATAAATGGCGCCCCGCACCTTGGCCGCATATTCGTCCTTGGCTGCCAGATCGCCGAGGCTTGCCGGGATGCCGGGTTGAGGCCGGGTGAGGTCGGGGCTGATGGTTTGCCACGACACGCCGCCATTGCTGGTCCGGAAGAGTACGTTGGCCGCGTAATAGAGGATGTGCGGGTCGACGGGCGAAAACACGACCGGCTCGGTGCGGTCGGTGCGGTAATTGCCGCCGCGCAGCACGATGGGTGTTACGTTCTGCACCTGTCCTGTGACCCAGTCGTACTTCGATACCGAGCTGCGGCCGGCCCCGTAAACAAAGCGGGGATGAAGCGGGTCGGGCGCGACGTAACCGTATTCGATGACGCCCACGGGGTGCCATTCGCGGAAAGTGATTTCGCCGTCGTTACCGCGGCTGGAGATCCCCAGGGAGCCGCTCTCCTGCTGGCCGCCGTAAACGCGATAAGGAAATTCATTGTCGGCGATGACATGGTAGAGCTGCGCCGTCGGTTGGTTGTACCAGGAACTCCAGGTCTCCCCGCCGTTTACGGTGACATTGGCGCCCTGATCGCTCACCAGCAGAATCGTGTTGGGGTTGGCGGGGTTAATCCAGATGTTCTGGTAGTCGTCGCCGCCGGGCGCGCCGCGAATGCCGGTCCACGTTTTGCCGCCGTCAGTCGAGCGCCAAGTGACGATACTGGCGGTGTAGAGCACGTCGGGATTCTTCGGGTCCACCTTGGGAACCGCCAAATCGCCGCCGCCGATGCGAACCGAAGGACGCGCGTCGGTGGTGATTTGGGTCCAATGCTCACCGGCGTCGTCGGAACGGTAGATGTGCGTCCCGTGGGTGGTGGCCAGGCTCGAGTAGACACGCCGCGGGTCGCTCGGTGCGATGGCAATGTAAGCCTGCACCAAGTCCTCGGGTAAGCCGCCGGCGAGTTTATCCCAGGTGTTGCCGCCGTCCGTTGACTTGAAGACCCCGCCGCCCGCGCCGCCATAGGTATTCCCGTCCTCCCAAGGCCCCTGTCGCGCGCGCCACAGGCACGCATAGAGCACGTCGGGATTCGAGGGGTCGATCTCGATGTCCGACCCGCCGGTGTTCTCGTCTTTATAGAGGGCCTTTTGCCACGTCTGGCCGCCATCAGTGGAGCGATATATGCCGCGCTCTTGGTTCGCGCCGTAAGGATGGCCGAGGACCGCCGCAAACAAACGGTTGGGGTCGCGGGGATCAACGACGAGGGCGGGAATTTGCTGCCCATCGCGCAGGCCGAGGTGGGTCCAGGTCTTCCCGCCATCGGTGGACTTGTAGATTCCGTCACCCACGGAAAGATCCGGCCGTTGTAAGCCCTCTCCACTCGCCACGTAGACGATTTGGGGATCGGAGGGAGCGACCGCGATGGCTCCTATCGACTGCGTCGGCTGATCGTCGAAGATGGGGTTCCAGGTGCGGCCGTAGTCGTCCGACTTCCAGACGCCGCCGTTAACCTGCGCCATGTAGAAGACGTTGGGTTGGCCGGGCACGCCGGTGGCGGCGCGTGTCCTTCCGCCGCGGAACGGACCGATCATGCGCCAACGCATCTCCTGGTATAACGACGGTGAGTACTGCTGCGCACCCGCCCAAGTCGCGACCGCGCACGCGGCAAGAACACTAAGTATGAGAGACACGCATCGATTCATAAGAACCTCCGGTGAGGACAGACTAGAATAAACCCAATCCGCGCCAGCCGAAAAGGGAATAAGCCCGGTGGGGTGTGCGTCAAATTTGCAGGCGGGAGGCTGGCCAGAAATCAGGCGACGGAGCACAGTTGCAGGGGGTGAAAACGTTCATGCGTTGGCGTGCTCGTGCTGCTTCAGAGTCGGGAGGGTTTTGATGGAGTTCCCGGCTTTCTGCTCTGCCAGGCGCAACTCGTAGAGTGTTTGCAGGTTCAGCCAAAACTGTGCGCTCGTGCCGAAGAAATGGGCAAGACGGAGGGCCGTATCGCCGGTAATGGCGCGCTCTCCGTTCAGAATCTCGGTGATGCGGTTGGTCGGCACCTTAAGCTGGCGCGCCAGTGCGGCGGCACTCATGTTGAGCGCCTGCAGATCATCGGCGAGCACTTCGCCGGGGTGGATAGGGATGCGTGCCATGCCAAAATCTCCTCTAATGATAGTCAACAATTTCCACGTTCACGGGGCCTGGAGACTCGCTGGGCCATTCGAAGCAAATCCGCCACTGGTCATTGATGCGGATGCTGTACTGGCCTTTTCGATCGCCTTTCAGGGCCTCCAGACGGTTGCCAGGCCGAATCAGGTCAGCGAGGGATGTCGCCGAATCGAGCTGTGCGAGCTTGTTCGCAGCGGAGCGTTCGATCCCGGAAAAAGCCTTGATCCATTGTCCGCTGTCGAAGTCCTTAGTCCGCTTGTCCCGATAGCCGACGATCATAATTAAGCCTGGCAGAAATTACGGCTTACGTCAAGCATAACGATTTGGGGCCGAAAGTTGACTGGTTGATTCGAACATCCCCATGTATGTGGAATCAATCGAATCTTGAGTTTTGATTTAGGTTTTGACGGGTTCCCGGGTATCGCACGGCTGTCGTAACTTGATGCGACCGCTACCGGTGCATCGGTCCTCCATTTGGACCGGCCGGGGGACCGCAGACCCCCAAAGGCAGGGGTCTGCGCCAGCCCGCGAGACTTCGCCGTCAGCTTAAAGAGCGCCTCCGTGTACTTCGCGAGTTCCTCATCCGAGTGGATGAGGTGGGGCGCCCCCTGCCGGATCATCTCGGTTGGATTCGCCAGTGCTGTGCTCCGTCCCATCTCTGCCACTTCATCGCCAGTCGGCGGCCGCTTGTTAGAGATTCTTCAAGTCAGATAGGATGTCGTCTAATTTCTTGTCGACCCTGAGGGCCCGTCGCCTAACCATTTCGTAAAGCTCCCTGAGCCCCTGCTCCGGAACTCCCTCGATCTTGTAAGTAGCGTCCAAGAGCATTTCGTTCCCTTCATATAGGGTGAAGGAGGGAGGTCCACTCCCCTCGGGCGTCGACAGATAATCCGTGGAAGGAAATGCCTTCAGGGTGTATTTCCCTTTTAAGGGGACGACAAAGATACCTTCTTGGGCAGTTGGCTCCCAGGCGAGTTTCCCGGACTGCGTCTTGGCAAAAATCTGGGCTAAAAGTTCTATCACTCTAGTGTCTTTCATTCGCACCCCCATCTATAAATCTTTGCGCAGTACCGTACTCTTCAATAAAGGTGGTTCGCACCTGCATGCACGAGCGGCGGAGCGCGTTCAACTCCTTCTGACTAAGCTCTGAGTTTACCGATTTTGAAAGCACTTTGTGCATGGAGTCAAGTTGCTCGTGGGCAGCCAGCCAGTGATCCTTCGACCCTATCGTGAGGTCACTGTCCCATCTGGTTCGGATCTGGTTCGGCAAATCAAGGAGATCATTACACTTCGATAATGCAAGCTCCAGCTTGCCCTTGTCTATCAGAATGGTGATCTCGGCCGCGAGCTTGATACCCGCATTTATGTCTTCGGCCATCGATCGGGCGAGCACAGACCGGCGGGCTTTATCCGCATCAACCGAGGCCCTGTGAGCGAAGAATGCCGCAAGGGCACTTAAAATCAGGCCAAGAACACTCGCCAGGTTCCCCCAGTTCTGCAAGAGAAATTTACCGAGGCGTGACATTAGTGGTTCGATGGTCTCTCCAGCGGAACTCCCGAGCAATGTCAATCGCGGATCTTCTTAACTGACTGTCCTGCATCGAGATGAATTGCGGCGATTATCTCATCTCCCTGGTCTGGCCTTCTGGTCTTTGTCCATATTTGCACGAACTGTTTGTCTTGCACTATGAAGTCGCCTTCGTACTCTTGCAATGGCGCGTCACCTCCCGAGCGAAATAGACCATATATAGCCACGTCCTAATCCCCCTGAACGTCACTTGCTTAATTGATCTCGTTCGGAGCATACCATATCTAGGCTCTCACCTATCATACACCTCATTCCTGACAGTAACCTCATTTGGCACCACTTTATTAGCCCAGTACCCACGGGAGCTTGCCAATCTACCTCCCTGGCATGTTGCGGGGCGGTGTGCGGGCGTGGAGTACTCGCGCCGGCTGGCGCGGACCCGCCGCGGCGAGTCTGCGGCTTCGCAGGCGGGCGGAGGTGGAATGTTCTTGTGGCGAATCACGACATCCGATGCTTGGTTTGAGCCGCGTGGAATGGAAGGGTTGGTTGCGGGGGCTGGATTTGAACCAGCGACCTTTGGGTTATGAGCCCAACGAGCTACCAGACTGCTCCACCCCGCACAGCAAGTATAGTAAATCGACGCAGTTCTGCCAACTACTTTCTTGATCGGTTTCTTGATCGGGTACTTGGGGGAATGGAATACTCGGACGAGGCTTGCAGCTACGGCGCCTTTACCCTGGTGACGCGCCAATGACGCTTCGTAAACTTATTCCAGTACAGCATGAATAATGTTTCCATCGACTCTTTCAGGTTGGGACTGATACGAAGGCGCAGCATGTCCTGCACTATTGAACGCGCTGGCAGAGACGCAACTTTCTGCCTGTAGTTTCTTATATAATAATCGGGATCTCTCTTGAATTCTTCACGCGAAAACCCGACGGCCTTTGTAATTGGCTTATCAGGCCAGGCAACAAGGAATCCGGCTTTCTTCACGGCAGAAGAAAATGCGGTGTCATCCGGCATTGTGGCTTTGTAAATATTCTGCCATCGTAGACGGTAATCAAAAAAGATCGTCCGCGGAAATACTGAACTGCTAACAACATTTGCCGTTGATAGATACACAAGGTTCCTGTGATGCTCTCCAATCAGCCGGCGGGCGGCCGAGCATATACATAACTGACCCAGGTTTGCGATCTCCTGGAAGCAATTGAGCACATATTTATCCCACCCCTCAAGATAGATATAATCATTTTCCATAACGTGGAGATATTTGCCCTTGCAAGTGGCTAACGCTTTATTCAGTGCAGCGGCAGGGTCATTCGTTTCCATATGAACAACTTCTCTGATTCGCGGGTCTCTTCTAACGCCTTCCAGCCATTCTCCGGTGCCGTCAGTGGACGCACTATCGACAATAACGAGTTCATAGGGAACTGATATTGTGTTCAGATAAGAATGAAGACAGTTTTTTGAAAGGCTCAGGCGATTAAAGCAGAGCATGACGGTTGATATTGTTATTTCTCTACTCATTATTCTAGACGATCCAAAGGCCCGGCGGAAGAGCCTCAAAATGGGACCCTGGGTTCTATTCTGCGGCGCCGGTAGGCCCGCAACGCGGAAGCGAGAATCTGCTCCACACCGCTGGTCCACGCCGGCGTCGCCACCGCCGGCGGAATCTCGACGCCCCACTCGCGCCGCAGTTCATCAAGCCTTTTCCTCGCCGCCAAGCGCCACCTCAGAAGGGCTGCGACCTTCTTCCAATGGAGACCGGGTTGGCGGCAAATCATGAGCGCGTCGAAATGCCAGTCGATGCCGTCCTCGTGAGCGCCGCCGAGCGCCGCCACTAACGAATGTTCTTGGGGTATGGTGTAGGGCGCGCCCAAACCTGGCCGCAGAGCTTGAAGGGGGGGAAACTCGGGGCGTTGAAGGGACAGATCCGTATTGGGCAGCGCGCGCCAGTGAACACGCACCTGGCCGCTGGACGGCGATTGCAGCAGGGTTCCCCCCGCGAAATAGAACTGCTTTCCCCCAGTCTCGGGAATCGCGTTGAGAGCTTTCCACCCGGCTCTCGATAGCGCCTCGAACGCGGGTCGCACCAGGGCCGGCTCGATCAGCAAATCAACCATTCCGACCGGACGAATCGCGCCCGCGGGCCAGTACAAGGGTCCCCAAACGATCGGTCCCGTCGCGGCCACGCGCTCCATCCCCGCCGCAACCAGGATTTGGAGAGCATCGGCCAACAATTTCCGCTGAACCTGATTCTGGCTCCAGGCTTGCCGGCATATGCCGAGCAAAATCGCGCGCCGTGGGTCGCTCGAAAGCCAGCCGGGCATCCGGCCGGCCAGGGCCGGCAGCAAGTGAATGCTGCCGTTGTCCAGGCAGTCCAATTCGGTCGAGGCTCGCCAGCTTCGCCAGGCATCCTCAGCCAGCGGGGAAGGGAGCAGCAGCGCGTCCAGCAACAAACGTTTCGGCGCCGTGACGCTCATGCGATCTTCTTCCCCCGGCGCCGAACCAGCTCGGCTCTGACCAGGCCCGGGTCCGGCGGGAGGAGGAGCGGCCGGGCCTTCCTCGCGGCGGTTCCCGCGGCACGCAGCGTAACGGTTTCGATCGGCCGCCCTCTCAATCCTTTTTCTTCCGCCCGCTGGAGCCAAGTCCGATGCTCGCGGCCCTGGAAGGAAAAATCTTCGGGAAAGAGGCCGCACTTTTGAAATGTGCTTTTCCGAATCAACGCCCCCCGCAGGGGTTTGAATGATTCGTTTTCATCCCCCGAAGCCTTGCCTCTAACCCAGGCCGCTGCCGGATCCATTTCGCTCGCGCCTGCCAGGGCATCGAGAGCGCCCACTGGGAACCGGTCGCCGGGCTCGATCAAGAGAAGCAATTCCGCGAAAGACTCCCGGATGCCGCGGTTCCAAGCCTCGGCATCCAAGATTGCTTGTGTGTACGAGAAGACCCGCACGGTGCCGGGGAGCTGGGAGGCTTCATCGCTCATGGCGCAGCCCGGGCCGCTGGCCACCACGATGAACTCCGTTCGGGGATAGCCTTGAGCTTCGATTTCCGTGGCAAGAGCCCTCAGCTCCCTGCGGTCCTCCTGAAGAAAGTGGGCAATCACCGTGATGAACGGCCGCCACTCCGCAGGGCGGCGGCGCGGCAAATCGCCGCTGATCCGAGAAGCCAAAGCCTGCTTAATGACGGTCGCGATACGGGCCCGCTCTGTTCCCAGGTAAATCGCCGACCGCGGAACCTCACGGGAGACGCGATTCAGGAATTCCACTGTCCCAGCGCCGACGTGAGGAAGCCATGCGAAAGTTTCGTAAGCGAGCTCGCGCTCGATTTCGAATGGCTCCGCCTCTCCCAGGGCGGTCTCCGGCGCCCCGGAAAAGGATGGTTTCAGTACCAGTTTGAGCGGAAGGCTCTCTTTCAACTGCTCCGCATATCCGTCTTCGAGAAACAGCATCACTTTGCCGAAGGCCGGGTCATGAAGGGTGCGGCAGCGGGCGGCCAGATCGGGGTATAAACTCAAACTGCGCGGGTCGAGTTTAGCCGTCGCATACACTCGGTACGCGCGTGGCTCCGGGTCGAGCGCCAGGGCGAGGTAGTCGTCCGCTACGAAATCCATTCCGGCCAGGAGACAGGCGAGCGAAGCGGAAGACTTGCCCGATCCCCCACGGCCCGGTATCAATACACCCCGGCCGCCGCATCCCACGGCCGCGGCGTGCACCAATTGGCGTCCGTTGAGTTCCATCCACCAATGCAGGATGCTGCGCAAGGGCGTGGCCAGGGCCCGAACTGGCAGGTACTTGTGTGTTGGCGCCCAAAAAACCGCCTGGCGCGTCTCACAATCCATGGCATTCACCGAACCTTCACCCCAATGGTAGGCGGAGCGGTACCGCGAACTGTCGAATCCCCAGATATTTCCGCGCCGTGTTAAGTCCGAGACAGGCCGAGGCCGTGGGGCAGGTGGAAGCCCGGTGCTTTCCGAATCCCACAGACGAATTTCGCATGCGGGCTCGCTCACCCCGCCGGCCACACCATTGGCCAGTCCCGGCACGATTATGGGAATCAGCGCTTCTCCCGCAAAGCGGAGCCGAACCAAAGTACCCGCCAACCGGAAATCGCGAACGATCTCGCCAGTCCGCGCCGACGCCGCCAGAAACCCTTCCTGGAGCCGGGCAAAGAACTGCGCCTGCTCCTGTTCCGTGGCGGGTAAGAGGCCGGTTCCTGCCGAGTTCATGTCTGCGCCTGTTCCGCTCGCAACAACAGAGAGCATAGTTTGTGTGTTACTTCCTCGGAGCGGCTGCACCGGATACCTTCCCTCAGATTGGCCATCGCCGCGGCCAGGTTGCCCTTCTTCATTTGTTGGTCCGCTAGTTCGAAGGCCCACAGTGCGTAGTACTCGAGCGCTCTGCGCGCCAGTGTATCCGCCTTGGCGACGGGCAGGTAACTCCTTGCAACCTCGATCGCCGCGCGCGAATCCGCGACCAGTTCACCGGATGCGGCCAGGCGAGCGCTTTCGGATTCGTCGCTTTTGCGGAAAAACGCCAGCGGCCTGGGCTCGTACCAGACCGGATAATGCACCGAGACTCGCTGCCACATTTCCCAATCGAAGGCGGCCTTCGCCTGGGGACAATACCCGCCGAGCCGCTCGTAGGCCTCTCGCCGGATCACAATCGACGGCGTCTGCAGGCGGCAGCAGACGCCGATGCGGTCCAACCAGCCATCAATCGTGCCCGCCGTTTCGCGTTCCAGCAACGACAGAGCGGTTTTTCGCCCCTGCTCATCCACATAGGTGTGGCGGCAGAAGGCCGCGCCGATCTCCGGAGCCTGAACAATGCCTTCTTGCAGTGCTTGGTAGAAACCTGGCGCGACCCAATCGTCATCGTGCAGGATGTGGATCCATAGCCCGCGCGCCCTTCGGATACATACGTTGAATATCTCCGGATGCCCGGCGCGGACCGGATGCCGGTGCACCTCAGCCCGGTCTCCGGCGATGGAACGGACCATTGTTTCGATCTCCCTTTGGATCGCATCGTCCCCGCCATCACTCACGACTTCGATCTGCATCTCGTCCCGCCCGGGCGCCTGCGCCAGGACGCTCCGCAAGGCCTGTTCCAGAAAGCCGGTCCGGCGATAAACGGTCAGCATCACCGACCAGAGCGGGCGCGTTTTTGCGGCGCCTGCCGGTCCAATCTCGGGAAACGCCACGGCGGCGCCCGGGACCGGACTCTCATCGGCTCGCATCACTCCCAAGCGCACAAGCTGCCGGCTGTCTTCGAGCTTCACCGAATGTGCCGGATCGTAAAAAGTAAGCGAAGGTTGCAGGCGCAAGCCGCGCTCGTATTCCCGATATTGCAATGCGTCGCCGTAGTGTTCTTTGCGTTCAACTTCGCGTGAGACGTAACCGCAAAACGACGAGAAATACTTGAAATGAAGCAAGGCCCCGCTTTCAGCGGCGATCTGGTCCGGCGCCAGATTGGTCCAATGCTGGCCGCCGGTTAAGATACAGTCATCCTCGTACTTAAGCAGCGGAACTTTGCTCAAAATATATATAGTCCCCCCGAAAACTCGCTGGCGGACTCCGCCGTAGTAGGACTTCCGGTTGCGGAACGGTCCCGTTTGGTCCTCGCACCTATGGTAGAAGCGGCGATCGAAATAGGGGCATACTTCTTCAAACGGCCGGCCCGGGGTGTAATGCGTCTCCAGGATGGGCGCGTCCGAATACATGTCCAAATGGATTGCGTCGAAGGCTCTCTTCGCCTTCCGATCCAGGCTCCGGCACAGATCCGCAATACTTCTGTCTTCACAATTCGGGTAGTAGAGCAATTCATCGGCATCGACGATCAGGCACCAATGACCCTGTCCGTGCATGCGCAGAATCGCCTCCAACCAGCCAGTGCCGAAATTTGCCCGGTTGTAAGAGAAGTCGGACTCCCAGAGGTAGACGTCGGGCTGCCGGAGCAAGAATTCGACACTGCCATCCGAGGAATCGTTATCCACCGCCAGAAATGCTCCTATGCCTTTCTTGCGGTAGTATTCGAGAAAGTAGGGGAGGCGCGGAGCCTCGTTTCTCAAAACCGTGCAGCAGAGAATTTCGCCCGGGTGCAGGCTCAAATATCTCGAATCCTTGCGCGCCAGTCCGTAATGGCGGAAGACGGCATCGGGGCCCTGCAGGGTGAGCATGACATTCACAAACTGCTTATGGAGCCGGGCCTCGTTGGGATTATGTTCCAGCGCTTGCCGGTAGACCTCGAGCGCTTCCTCCAGCCGCAGTTGCCCTTGAAGCGAAGCCCCCAGCAGAACGGCGGACTCGAGATGGCTGGGGTCCAGCGCCAGGGCCTCGCGGTAACCTGCAATCGCCGCCGGCATCGTGCCCTTGCTGTGCCACCCTCTGGCCAGAATGTATCGTTGTTGAGCGGAGCGCCGGGAGCGCGAATCAGTCGTCATTATCGTCACTCCATTGTAATGGCCGCTTTGGACCGTTGCCAACGCTTCTCAGTACCGTCCAAACTTAATGCACGCAAGTTCGCGAGCCAGCCTCAGGACGCGTAACCCGGGTATGGACTTGGCAAGCCGGGTGGCTCTCTCATGCAACGGCCGGTTCTCCCCCAGTTGTTCCTCCATGGCCTGCAGGCTTTGCCTGTAGCCGGACCAATCCGTTGCCAGTCCCTTGAGTATTTGCCGCCAGGGGCGCGAATGAACCAAGTAAAACACGTCCTTGCCAAGCCGGCCATGCCTGAGTTGATAGTGAAAGAGTTCGGCCAAACTTGCGGCTGAACGCCGTTCCGCGGGATTCGCCAGCCCGGACAACAATACGGCAGCCTGCGTTGCCGTGGTCGCGCGGTCATAGCCGCTGAGGAGCGTGGCCACGGTAAGCGCCGCAACCTTACAGCGCGATCCGGCAACCCATTTCATCGCTTCCTCGAGCCGGCCGGTTTCGCGCAAACGCCGGAGCCACAGCTCGGCGTCCAGAAGATCCCGGCAGACGATCTCGATCGCAAAATCCTCACGAATGGCATGATGAACGGTCAGCAGGAATCCGTCCTGGGCATCGACCACCGGAATTGTCGAATCCATCAGATCGAATTTTACCGCACGTCGCAGAATCTCTTCCGGACGTAGGCCGGATCCAGCCACCTCCCAATGCAAATCGACCTCACAACCTTGCTCATCCTGAACCGTCACCGCCTGGTTACCCGCGAAGCCCGGGCATTCCTCCACGAACCGGAGGTACTGGGCCAGGGTCTCCGGGCCCCGCCGCTCGAAACCTTGCCGTCCCAGGCAGGCGAGAGCGTTGGGCAGGTCTTTCTTCAGGATGAGGAGGTCAGCATCTTGAATGCTTCGGTGCTTGGAATCGCCATACAGGGCAGCGATGGACGCGAGACCTTTGAAGGCCACCACCGGAATGCCGGCTTGTTCCAGTGCATGGATGGCCCCGATAGCCTTGGCCGCGCGAAACGCTGAGTATTTATAGGCCTTGAGAAACTCCAGCTTCAGCACCCCGGTATCGGCGTCCGTCAATTTCAATCGCAGAGAGCGGATGCGATCGAACATCCGTGGGATCACTTTCCACGCTTTAGCAAGTTCAATCGCTTCTCTCCAGGAGCCGGCTGTGGAGAACAGGCAAGCCACGGCGGCAGCCCTGCCTTCCTCGGCCAGCAGGAACTCGGGTAGCTGATGTCTGGCGGTAGCTGTCAGCGGGTTCGCCTTCGCCACGTACCGATTATAGCGTTTCAGTCTCGGTTCGACTACCCGGCGCGAGCGTTCACAGGAACTTCGCACGGCGACTTTATTCCGAGCGCCCTCAATAAGATAGAAGGAAATTCGCAGATACGAAATTCGCACTTGCATTTTCGCTGGGGAGGGTTATAATTCTTGCAGTCATATGGCAGCAA
>Ga0326727_10015356_pt1 | contig 16452 bp, 17 predicted proteins | sample MB2enrmetagenome_FD_207643 | JGI IMG/M metagenome (GOLD analysis project Ga0326727, IMG submission 207643) | Lab enriched peat soil microbial communities from McLean, Ithaca, NY, United States - MB29MY | ecosystem: Environmental > Terrestrial > Soil > Wetlands > Peat | place: USA: New York...
TACGTCGAAATTGTTTGCATAATAGGTACTTTCACACCCTCAAAGAGGTCGAGGAGGTTGTCGAGACACAGTTTCTGGAATGGTCTCTTGGCAGTGAAACCTTGCGCAGATTATGCGCAATAATATAAGATGCTATGTATAATGTCGCTTTCTCAATAGGACCTACATAGCCTGTCATGAGTCTTTACCTCCTTTGAATTAGCCTCCAGCAGGGAGGTCGTTTCGTTATTGGGTCGACTTTGCGCGCTCTTCTGGAGAGATGTTGGCTAGGTCCTCTACTTCCTTAAATTTTAGTTTTAGCCCCTCAGCCACACGACTGCCATATTCATGATCAGCCTTGTAAAGGGGGGCAGTCTGGCGAAGCTGATTACGTTTCTGCGCATTTGCCCGGATGGTCCACAATGTTGCCGATGAGGTGCTCCCGGTCGATGTCGTTCATTACCTTGCGATAGAGATTGCCTGCTTGCACAAAATCGTCATTTGGGAAACTGAAGGGATAGTGGGCCGCCTTGCCGGATAGTTCGAAGGGAGGCTCAATTGCTGTTGCATCTGGCTCCGGTCCGCCGAAACTGTTGGGCCAGTAATTGGGGCCGGCGCCTCCATTGGCATCGAGCGCATTAAACCGTCCCGCTGGTAGCTGTTCCCTGGGGCGTTTTTGGGGGCATTGACGGGGATCAGATGATAATAATTGGGTCCTAGCCGCTGGATGTGGGTGTCGTGGTAGGAAAAGACCCGCGACTGGAGCATCTTGTCCGGTGAAATTGCAATGCCCGGCACGACATTCCCCGAACAGAACGCGGCCTGTTCCACGTCCGCGAAGTAATTGAGAGGATTGCGGTTCAGCACAAGTTTGCCGATTTTGATCGGAGGGGCCTCTTTATGAGGCCAGACCTTGGTAATGCCGAAAATGTCCCATTTGAATTTTCTGGCCTGATCCGGAGTGAGGATCTGCATCTCCAGGGTCCAGGATGGATACTCCTTACGCTCGATAGCCTGGTACAGGTCACGGGTTGCATGATTCGGGTCATCACCGGCCATCCTTATCGCCTCCTCCCTTGTCAGGTTCATGCTCCCCTGATCGGTTTTCAGATGGTACCGCACCCAGAAATACTCCCCATTTGCGTTGTACCATTTGAAGATGTGGCTGCTGTAACTGTTCATGTGGCGATAGGTTTCCGGCGTCCCCCGGTCGGAAAAAAGGATGGTAACCTGGTAAATCGAATCGGGGGTGAGGGAGAGAAAGTCCCAGAACGTTCCGGTTCAGCGGCGGCGGTGCGCCGTCCGCTGGAACCGGTTGTTAGCTGACCGTTTATTTGCCGCCCTGTTAGAAGCTCTCGAAGACGTTTATGCTACGATCAGGCGAGGTCGAAACGGTCAAGGTTCATTACTTTTTTCCACACCTCTACAAAGTCGTGCAGGAATTTCTCCTGGGAGTCCTTACATCCGTAGACTTCCGCCAAGGCCCGGAGTTGGGAGTTCGAACCGAAGATGAGGTCGACACGGGTGCCGGTCCACTTGGGTTCGCCCGTTGCGCGATCACGGCCCTCGAACACGTCGTCGGCTTCCGAGGCCGCCTTCCACGTGGTGCTCATGTCTAGCAGATTCACGAAGAAGTCATTGGTGAGCGTTTCTGGCCGCTTGGTGAAGACGCCGTGTTGGGACTGTCCGTAGTTGGCATTCAAGACGCGCATGCCGCCAAAGAGAACCGTCATCTCAGGGGCGGTCAGCGTCAGCAATTGCGCCCGATCAACCAGCAGCTCCTCCGCCGATACGGTGTATTTGGTTTTGAGGTAGTTACGGAACCCGTCTGCAGCCGGCTCGAGTACGGCGAACGCCTCCACGTCGGTTTGCTCCTGAGACGCATCCGTGCGTCCCGGCGTGAAGGGAACGGTCACATCGTGGCCGGCATTCTTCGCAGCTTGCTCGACGCCTGCACATCCGCCCAGAACAATCAAGTCAGCGAGCGAAACCATCTTCCCGCCTGACTGAGCGCTGTTGAACTGCTTTTGGATTCCCTCAAGGGCCTGCAGCACAGTCTCCAGTTGGGCAGGCTGGTTAACTTCCCAATCCTTCTGCGGCGCGAGACGGATGCGCGCGCCGTTCGCCCCGCCGCGCTTGTCGGAACCGCGGAACGTGGACGCCGCCGCCCAAGCCGTCGAGACCAGTTGGGAGATAGACAGTCCCGAAGCGAGGATCTTGCCCTTGAGGGCGGCGATGTCCTGCTCGTCAATCAATTTATGAGTGACCGCGGGGACGGGGTCTTGCCACAGGAGATCTTCTCCAGGCACTTCCGCGCCGAGATAGCGCGAGCGCGGGCCCATGTCGCGGTGGGTCAGCTTGAACCACGCCCTAGCGAAGGCGTCCGCGAATTTCTCGGGGTTCTGCTGGTAGCGCCGCGCGATTGGCTCGTAGATCGGGTCGTAGCGAAGGGAGAGGTCCGCCGTGGTCATCATCGGCCGGTGCTTCTTCAACGGGTCGTGCGCGTCAACCACCATGTCCTCTTCGGCCACGTCCTTGGCCCGCCACTGATGCGCGCCGGCCGGGCTCTTCGTCAGTTCCCACTCGTATTTGAACAGCACTTTCAGATAGCCCATGTCCCATTTGGTCGGGTTCGGTTTCCAGGCGCCCTCGATGCCGCTGCCGATCGTATCGCCGCCTTTGCCGCTGCCGAAGCTGCTCTTCCAGCCGAGTCCCTGCTCCTCGATGCCGGCGGCCTCAGGTTCCGGACCGACAAGGGCGGCATTGCCGGCACCATGGCATTTGCCAAAGGTGTGCCCGCCGGCGACGAGCGCGACGGTCTCTTCGTCGTTCATGGCCATGCGTGCGAAGGTCTCTCGAACGTCACGGCCGGAGGCGACCGGATCCGGGTTGCCGTTCGGGCCTTCCGGGTTCACGTAGATCAGGCCCATCTGCACGGCGGCGAGAGGATTCTCGAGTTTCCGGTCACCGGTGTAGCGCTTGTCTCCAAGCCACGTGTCCTCAGCCCCCCAGTAAATGTCTTCTTCGGGCTCCCAGACGTCTTCGCGCCCGCCGCCGAAGCCGAACGTCTTAAAGCCCATCGACTCCAGAGCGCAGTTGCCGGCGAGGATCATCAGGTCGGCCCAGGAGATTTTCTTGCCGTATTTCTGCTTGATCGGCCAAAGCAAGCGGCGCGCTTTGTCGAGGTTCACATTGTCGGGCCAGCTGTTGAGGGGCGCAAAGCGTTGGGTGCCGGACCCCGCGCCCCCGCGGCCGTCGCCGGTGCGGTAGGTGCCTGCGCTGTGCCACGCCATTCGGATGAAAAGCGGCCCGTAGTGACCGTAGTCAGCCGGCCACCAGTCCTGCGAGTCGGTCATCAGCGCATAGAGGTCCTTCTTCAGTGCCTCCAGGTCGAGTTTCTTGAATTCCTCAGCGTAGCTGAACTCCTCGCCCATCGGGTTGCCCATGGGAGAATTCTGATGAAGTATCTTCAGGTTCAACTGGTTCGGCCACCAGTCCCGGTTCGACCTGCCACTGCTGGCACTAGGTTTGTCAGCTCTGCCCGTTACCGGACACTTGCTATCGTTATTCATCTATGCTCTCCTTTCTTTTGCTGTTCGTTGCATGCACGTGCAGCGAAGTGATTGATTGAAAAGCGTCACCCATTATCATCCGACTGCCGGAATTTGATGGCTAATTGTAAATTAACCTATGTAATAATAATTACTATCAGCTGGACAAAAAAATCTGATTCACGGTCGTCTCTTTTCCAGACAGCTACAGCACACCCCGTAGACAACGACGTTTTTGTTGTCGATACGCCCCCATTTACTTATTTCGTACTGCAAGGCGGCCTCATCTATCTGCTGCCACTGGAAGTCCATGATTTCCTTACACCTGCGGCATATGAGATGGTGGTGCCGAATGCCAATTGCTTCATATCTGGCCTGACTTTCCGCCGTGTCCACCTTGCCGATAAGACCGTGGTTTTCGAAGGTAGCCATGGTGCGGTAGACGGTGTCAAGGGAGATTGTAGGCATTGTCTTTCGCAGGCGCGGATACAGCATTTCCGCAGTTGGATGGTCATCCGCCTTTGCGAGTTCGCGTTATAATTCCAAACGTTGATGGGTGAGCCGAAGACCGGCTTCCCGGCAGGCGGACTCAAACGCGGCAAGCTTTTCCTGGATTTTTTCGATTGAACTCAGCACAGTAGAATTCCAGGAGCCTTTACTAAAGCAAAAATTCTAGATAATAAAGATACCTAACAATTGGTGGATGTCAAGTCAACAAATGATTATTTGTTTCTTTGTGAATTACAAAACGAAATGCATGGAAAACTAAAACTAGATAAAATTACTACGAAAGTCATCATAGCTATTACTGGTATCTTCATTCGGAAACCTCCATGTTAAACGAGCGGGTTCAATACGGTGTTTGGTGAAAGCTAGGTGAAAGCGCTCATCTTTTTGTTTAATGTTCACCCCTCCGGGTAGCGAGCAAATCCGCGTCCTGCCTTAACTGTATTTTCAGACACTAAACAAATCTTTCACAGCGCTTGGGGAAGCTAGAGGGACGTAGTTGATTTGTTGACTTTGGTGTGAGGCAGGGTCAATGGTTTGACCAGAATGCTTCTGTAAGGAGCAGCTCATTATTGGTCGTGTTCTTTCCCCTCGGAAGCATCTGGTATCGGCATCAACGCGAAGGGCCTGCCGCAAAATTCACAGACATACATTTCCGCATCGCCGGTAGCAAAAGCGAGATCAGTCGTGCCCGTTTCTTCCAGTTCGAAGGAGATCATCCCGGCATCCTCGACTGGTCCTTTACAGGAAGGGCAGTTGATGGGGAGCCGCCCGGCAAATACCAATTCGCTAAACTCTTCGAGCGAGTAATACCCTACGAAGTCCAGATAGGCGAACAGTTCTTCGGCAGGTCCGATTTGGCCGACGACCGGAAAATCGAAGATCTTCTTGTCGATATTGTAGAGGCACAGCATGCCCTTTTTTAGTCGATTGTTCAGGGCGTCAGGAACGCTGACCAGCCTGAAACAGGGATAGGGCTGGTTCCTTAAGACTTTCTCCAGAGGCGCACCTCTTTTTTTCCGGTTAACGGAGACCATTGCAGGTAAAAAAGAGCACCTTGTCTCCGGCAAAGGTCACATTGATCGATTTCTTCTCATTGCCCCACTCACAGTTCCTCATCCCGATCGCATCACTGCATTTATCCGGCGCACCGATGGTATTAACTACCTCACTGTAGGCCATCCCCATCTTCAGCTTGTTGTAGTTTTGCATGGTAAGCTTACCGCAGCCTGCAATCAGCAACACAATTATCATAACGACCAAAAAACGAAACCTCATATCAAACCTCTCTGATTCCGGAAAATCGGCAGGGACATTCCATTCCCCATTTTTCACTTTGCAACCCTCTTGCCGGGGAAGTATATCATCCACCCCCGCGAAGAGCAAAATATTTTGGGTTGAGGAACGGGCTAGGCGATGGAGATACTATGACCTGGAAATGTGATTCTTCACAGCTTTTGAAAGGGCGGCTACCTGCTGCATTCTAACAGGCGGTTTTTCTACGCTGTTCTTCTTCCCAGCCAGTACAGGCAAGCTGAACAGTTCGCGGTATGGGGCGAGCACCTGAACCGTAGGCACTTACTGTGCGGACGGAAACACCAAGTTCACGACTTGCAGCAGCAAGAGAGAGACCATTTCGGATACGCCAGACAGTGAATCGATCTGCAGGAGATGCCGAATGCTGATCGAGCATGTCAGCAAAAAGCGTGTCAGCGCCAATCTGAATGTCAAACTCAGGCCATTCAGCTTCCCAACCGTATTCGCCCAAGACGGCACCGTTGAATGCAGCAGGATCACGAAGAGGAGCAAGGCCAGGTAAACCAAGAATGGAGTCCTTCAAGTTTACTGTGCCGCCGGAACTGTCAGCAAAGTGAACTTTGAGGCAATAATCAGCAGCAGGGCTTACAGCCGTTAATCTTGGACGGGTTATCCGTGTAGCGTGTGCCATTGTTTTATCAACTCCTCTCTGTTGTCAGCTATCCAAGCCCCGTGAAAATTAGAAATACTCGGCCAGGCCCCTCTCGATCCGTTCAAAACAGGCTACCCGTTCCGGTGGCCTGCCCGCCTCCAAAGCAGTCAGTTCCGCATCCGACAGTTCCACTTCCGGCGCTACCGGCCGGCGCTCCAGGTACAGGGCGCGTCCGGTTTCCAGCACGATCTTTTCAAATGGGCCGCGGTAGCTTGGATTCTGCAGTAGAGCTGCTTCGCAGTAGCGTACACCCGTTGCTGTCAGGGTCCGCAGATAACCCGGTTCCGTCACCACCTCGCCGAAAACGCAGACGGTCAGAGCCGCGCGACGCCTTGCGGCTGCGTGCTGAAAGCGCCGTTTATAAGGGAACGAACAGTAGTTCACCGGCAGGGAAATGCCTTGTTCCAGCCCGAAACGAACCATCCGCAAGGCACAGAGTTCCGACTCCAGTAAAGTGACCTTCTCACCATGGAGAAAGGTATAGCCCCGCTCCGTCAACGGGCCGAAGTTGTAGGGTGTCAACCGCATCTGGTGCAGATTGAGGTGATTGACCCCCGTCTCGGCCATTTCAATCATCTTCCGTTTCAGCAGTTCTTCATCCTCCGGCACCGCCGGGATTTCCACGGTTACCGTAGGGATGCAACCCACTGCCAGGCGCAATTTATTGAGATTATAACGGACGGCGCCCAGGTCGAAGCGGATTTCGTCAAGGCCGGCATCCCGCAGGCGGCTGCAGAGATCGGCAGTCAGCAGGATGCCGTTGGTATAGAGCCAGAGATGAACATCATTACCGCAGCGCTTGCGAACAGCGCGAAGAAAGGACAGGGTCAGATCCGGCGTTATCAATGGCTCGCCGCCGCTGATGCTGACGCCGCTGAAGCCCAGGGCGGCCACATAGGCGGCATACTCCTCCGGACTGGTGAAAGCCAGCCCATTGGTGACCGGCGGTCCGTCATCGTCCTGTGCCGTGGGGCAGTAGAAACAGTGCCCGTTGCAGCGGCCATTGATGAACAGACAGGACCAACCGCCATCACCGCAGCACCGGCAACCGGGAGAGAGGCCGCTGCAATCCACCTTGGTCCCGGCGTAGCCGAAAACGGCGTGCTGATCCAGCCACTGCAGCAGTTCTGCTCGCTCAGCATTGGCGGCAGCCAGACGCGCAGGGCTGGCAAAGGTCAGCAAGTCATACTGGAGGCCGTATTCGCGGCGGTTGGACTCGATCAGCAGCTGCTGAATGCTTTCGCTGGGATATGGCTGGACATGGGGAAACGGTGATAATGACATATGGTAATCCCCTCGGGATACGGAGTTGTCTTGACCAGATATATGCATCCCACTTGATAGCCTGGATTCAAAGAACGCTACGACGTCAAATCATTGTAAACCATTTACGCTCAACCGCATAGCCGATAACGCTGCTTTCCCATGGGAGAGGGTTCGTCCTCTTCATGCTTTGACAAATGGGGATATTGCGATATCAATGTAGGTTATAAACCTTCGATTAAACCGAAGTGAGAGCGGTCGGCACGACCGGCGTACTGCATCCGGATTCCTGGTGGAACTGCGTTGGTAAAGGCGGAGAGCATGGCTAAACATCTTGTTCTGGTCGGAGGCGGACATGCGCATATGACGGCACTTCTCCGCCTGGGTGAAATTACCGGGAGAGGTCATCTGGTCACCCTTATCAGTTCATCCGCCCATCACTTCTATTCGGGCATGGGTCCGGGCATGCTTTCGGGAATTTACGAGTCGCGGCAGGTCCGGTTCAACATAAGAAAAATGGCCGAAGAGCGCGGTGGGGCATTTATTGAAGACAACGCCGTACGCATAGACCCGGTAAGGCAGTTGATAATCCTCGCTTCAGGGCAAGAAGTGAACTTCGATATCGCTTCGTTCAACACCGGCAGCCAGGTCCCGCTGGAGCCGCTCGCTGCGCCATCGGACGGTATTTTTACAGTCAAACCGCTTATCAACCTCTATCGCGCCCGCCGGAAAATTCTCGACGAAATTGCGCGGAGAGAGCTGCAGATCGCCGTTATCGGCGGCGGCCCTGCAGGGGTAGAAATTGCCGCCAACCTCTGGAGGCTTGTGGGCAGGCAACCGCACCGGGCGGATATACTCCTTGTCGGCGGCAACAGGATTCTGGGGAAATTCCCCGAAAAAGTGCGTGCAATTGCCCTGGATTCTTTGCAGAAGCGCGGGATAGGAGTTATGGAGGGGACTCGTGCGCAAACCGCGGCAGACGGCACTATTATGCTGACGAATGGAACCACTCTCCGCTGCGATTTTGTCTTCATCGCAGTGGGGGTCAAGCCCACTTCCCTTTTCGATGATTCCGGACTTCCCACGGGAGAAGACGGCGGTCTGCTGGTTAACTCATTTCTCCAGAGCACGGCGCATTCCGAACTTTTCGGCGGCGGGGACTGTATATCCTTTTCAGGCAACCCCCTTGCCAAGGTCGGCGTCTACGCGGTGCGCCAGAACCCCGTTCTCTTCCACAATCTGCTGGCTGCTCTTGAAGGAGGAGCACTGCAGCCTTTCCGGCATGGTGGGGAATACATGCTTATTATGAACATGGGAGACGGAACGGGAATTGCCTGGAAAAAGGAGCGGGTATGGGACGGGCGTTTGGCCTTTCTTCTCAAGGACTTTATAGACAGGCGTTTCATGAGGCGATTTCAGGTCTCCGGGGAGCGGAATGAGCCGAATGGGGAAGTTTGACCGCAAAAAACGACAAGGAGTCACATATGGGTGTCATGGACTATTTCAAACCTGTTTCGACCTGGACTGCGGAAAAAGTCAGGGAGTTTATCAGTAAAAAAGATGACGGGGCATATAACCTCGTCGATGTCCGTCAACCGGGAGAATACGAGAAAGGGCATCTGCCGGGAGCCAGGCTGATCCCGGTCGGGCAACTGGATGAGCGCTTGGCGGAACTCGATCCCGGTAAGATAACCATTGTCTATTGCGCAGCTGGCGTTCGCAGCCGGGCCGCCGCATCGGTCCTCGAACGGTCTGGATTCCCCGAGGTCCACAGCATGGCCGGAGGCATCAACGCCTGGAGCGGGCTCGTAGCGGAGGGATTCCCGGAAGCCGGCATTCCCTGGTTTTCGGCAGCCCGCTCTCCCGGCGAACTGGCAGCTCTGGCATGGGTTCTGGAGGATGGGACGAAAACCTTCTATGATAAAATGGCGGAAACCGTCGCCGACCGGGATGCGGCAGCCCTCTTCCGGGAACTGGTCAAAGCCGAGGAAGGTTACAAGGAGATGCTCGCCGGGCTGTACCGCGGCATTTCGGGAGCTGTCGGAGAGGTCGATTTCCCTTCCCTTATCGGCGGATACCCGCGGGGAAAAACCATGGAAGGGGGCATGCGTCTGGATGATGCCGTTGCCTGGGCCGCCAGCAAGGGGGTCAGGAAAATCCTCGAACTTTCCATCTCCCTTGAAACCGGCTCCTATGACCGCTATCAGATCCTCCAGGGAAGGGCAGATGACGAAGAATGTCGGGAAATATTCAACGCACTTGCCGCTGAAGAAAAACGCCATCTCGGGTTGCTGACGTAGTTGTTCGAAAAACACCTGTTAGGGGCAAGAATAACGTAGCCATGAAGAAAAAGCCAACCAACCGTGGCACTGGCGCGGGAAAAGATTGACTATGGCCTACTGGCTCTTCAAAGGAGAACGGGGCTGCTTCTCCATCAAGGACGTGGTTAACCGGCCCGGCTTGACCGAGCAGAAGAAAAGAGGGGGGGTTACATTTTTCACTAAATGAATTTATTAAACCGGTTAGAATAATATGAAAGGAAGATCAAAGGCAGGGCTGGAACTTCATGCTTATAGAGCTAAGGGAAAAATGTACAATGTAGACGACCCCTTGCACTTTCTGTGTTGGATTTGCAGTTAGAGTTATTTATTTTCTTTCTCATAACTCTTGCATAATAGCTCCAATATGTTCAGCAATGGCCTTGAATTTGGCTTCTGATTCTTTAAGAGCCTCCGTCATCTGAGCTTTTTCCGTGATGTCCTGAAGGCATTCGATGGCTGCTACCAGTTCTCTCTTATTATTATAGAGAGGAGTTGTTTCAATAAGAAGATAGCGGTCATGGCCATTCAAGTTCTTTATCCATCCTTCAGCGTGCCAACCGTTCGGGATAAGAAGTGACTCACTAATGATGCTATAGCGGCTTGCAAGTGCTTCAAAGTTTTCGTCAATGGCGATATCTGCCAATGTTTGCATCCTCTTGTCATAGAAAGCATCCATATGGCCATCTGTACCCAGAATGTCTGTAGATTTAATACCGGTCAGCTCTTCACATGCCTGGTTCCAGACCAGGAGCTTATGATTGCTGTCAATGACGAAAGTAGGTATGGCGGAGCATTTCACAAGGTTTTCAGAAAACGCTTTCTGCTCTGCCAAGTCTTCAAGTAGGTTGTTAAACGCCAGAAAAAGCGGCCCGACTTCGTCGCCGGAGATGATAGGTGCCGGCTTTAGAATCACCTTCCCGCCTGTAATGTCCTTGATATATTGCGTTAAAGCTAACAGGGGAGCAGTCAGATGCGTCATGATGGCCCAAGCGAGGAGTGCTGAGAACAAAGCCGCTGCAATACCGCCGAAAAGGAAATACTTTCTTGCTGTGTAAAAGAGAATTGCAAATTGCTGGCTGGAGATGTTCCCCTTTATATTATTCTCAAAATACAGAAGGGCGAAACTTGCTGTTACAAAGACGAGAAAAAGGGCAAGCAAGAAAACTGATAATGTCATCTTGGTTTTAATACTCGAAAAGGCCATAGCAAACCCCGTATGTTCTTGCTGAAAGCGTTATAATTCCCGTGTCTCACCAATCTTATGCATGTCCTTGCCAAGCCCCTGGATATTTTTCAGTCTGAACCGCGACGTTATTGAGGCAAGAGAACATGCCAGTGAGATCGAAGCGTCGGCTGAAATGTGGACCGGATTCCAAATCTGACCCTTATCGGCGGCGAAGTTGACCCACCTACAATTCATAACTCACTGATACTTCGTTAAGGGGTGGGTCAAGCCGGACGCCGATGCCGGGTCAAAGTTCGAAGCCGATCCACAAGATGGCAAGAACATTGACTGACGTATAACCGTTGCCCATCGTAAATATCGATTTGACCATCGCTATCAATAAAACAACACTTCCCTTTAGGTTAAAAATGCTAATTTATTAAACTCTAATGGCAGAGTTTTCGTTGTCAACCAAAAGTGGAATTATTTTCTTAACTGCAACAATAGAAGTGCACCTACCAGGAAGCTATCCAGCTTTAGCAGGTTTGAAGAGTACGGGAATTACGTGGAGGGGCTGGAAGAGGACGAGGAGTGGATATTCGAATATATGAGGAATGACTTTGTTTTCACCCAGAAAAGAAAATCCCCGGTTCCGTATGGGTACAGTACCGGGGACAGCCTTCAAAGTACCGTTCTAACTACTCGGACTAATAAGGTTTTTCTGGAGCGGGAAACGGGATTCGAAAACTGCTTGATAAATCAGTTAAATTCAATAAACCTAAATAATATCAATAAGCTACTCTAGTCATTCCATCGGTCAAAGTCTATCAAAGTCTATCCAAATCAATCACAATATATCTTGTTTGGTGAAAGCTAGGTGAAAGTGATCATCTTTTTAATGTTTACCCCACCGAATGGCGTGCAAATTCTGTGATCTAGCTGAAACGGTATAACCGGTCAAAATCCACACTAATCTGAACAAAATCTAGTAATATGCAGCTTAGTTAGTGAAAGCTCGGTGAAAGATAACGGGCCATCCATTGACCTGCATTTCGAAGCATACTATCCAGATAGAAACACTTATTGTCGTTTAAATTCAAAGGGCATATAATTAAATTAACTTGCAGAAGACATGGCCGTTACGTAATTGACCGCCCCCCAGCAGGCTGATGGATATCTCTAGATAGTTCATTTTCTTACTTCGCAGCGAGCTGAGGGGAATTTGACCCATAGATATTAAAGAAGGGAGGATGTCATGATAAAAGTAATCGTTCACCATAACCAATATCAGGGTTGCTGGTATATCAAGGAAGTTTGGGATGAAGGCGAATCAGACGGAAATATTTGCTACAAGAGTAGGGAAAGAGCTGTTGAAATGGCTCGCCGGAAATATCCCTACGTTAGCAGCGCAACGGTTATTACTGAAAACTCCAACTAAACTAACAATGATACTTACCGAGGAATTGAAAAGATTCACGCTAATTTCCAATGGGAGAAGATACACGAAATTTGTTGGGGGGTATTTCTGAGGGTATATTAGCATACCAGGCTCCACATATTTATGTTAATTATAGCATGTTATGATTATTATGTGATGCCTATATAAAACTTTGAACAATAGGTCAACCCAAGACACACTGAAAATTGCAGTCAGGAATAGGACAATCAACGAGGAAGTTTACCCAACGGCCCCGCCGGATGAGCGGTGCCCGAAGGGCATCTGTCTCTATCCGCTCATCCGGCGGGGCCGTTCGCTCGCCCGATAGGGCGGGCGAACGGGCATGAAAATCACCCGCCGTTTTTTCGAGCGGGTCTATTTTTCTGGTTGGGAATCGCGTTATCATTGACTCCTTAATCTCCCCCTGTCTTGTGTCAAGGGCTCTCCTGACTATTTTGTTTAAATCATTTTCTCCTCGACCAATTGTTTATAGAATTCAACCGTTTTAATGATATTTGGCATTTTTTCGCCATCCTTCAGACTCAAAAATAATGCTCTGTTTGTAATAGCCGGCTCGTATCCCGGGTCTATTTCTAATGCCTTGTCGAATGCGGATAACGCTTCCTGCTTTTTCCCAAGGAAAGAGTAACATAATCCGAGATTGCCATAGGATTGGGTATGATTTTTATACAATTCACAAACTTTCAGGAAGCCGGAAATTGCATCTTCATATTCCCTGTTTCGCATTTTCAAAAATGCGCTATCAAATTGATCCATTGCCTGGAGATAAAGGTCCAAGGATAAACCGGTATCGCGATGAATTGACTCGCCCATGCCTTTCAGAAAATCACGAGCGGACTTTACAAAATCGTCTTCACTTTCTCCAAACTCGATTGCCTTTTTCAGGGATTTAATGGCATTTCCAAGATCCAGCAAATTCTTATGAGAAATACCTTTATTGAACCATGCTTCAGCGAAGTATGGAAATATTTCCAGGCATTTATCGAAATAGGTAATTGCTACGGAGTAGTTACCTTTCATGGCCTGCACCGTTCCTCTACCATACTGGACTATGTAAAGGTTCGGGTGTTTGCGGATCAAATCGATAAGCAGTTCCTCCCCTTTTGCAATATTGCCGTTCTTCACAAACGTTAACGCTTTGTCAACTTCACTGTCGACTCCAGGATCGCTTTCGGCAATAAAATCTCGAAACTGTCGATTCTTCATTTTCTCTATGCCATATCTTTCCGCTGCTGTATAGTGTGAGCATCCGCTGCAACTTGGACTTCTCATTTCAGCACAACAACGAGGACAGACAAGGGCTGTTTTCTTTATTTGGCATAGACGTTTACCTTTCACGGATAGGCAAATTGAACACTTCGTTTTCATTGTCTCAAATATCTCCTTTGGTAGTGTCAACTATATTTGTGTGTTTTTATACTATCACCGCGATGGGCTTGCCGCGGAGCTCCGGATTGTTCTGCTGTTCGACTGACGCAAAGAAGGCGTTCATGTCAAATGTAACCCCCACACATATTAACTTATGTGTTACAGCGCAAATATCATTGAATATTTTGACTTGTAACAATTTTCGTTTTTTTGTTTGTTAGCCGAACGGTTCCGGCGCTAACCGGCCGACCGTTTTTGGGCGGTCCGAGTTGAGCGCCTCGTTGGGTGGTCTGTCATTGCACTATGCTCTCTGCTGATGTCCAGCAGCGCTTCGGGATGCAAGGCAGCTACACGCAAAAGAACTCGTGCCGGGCCTTCCGGTTTGCGACGGCCTTGCTCCCAATTACGTAAGGTGCCGACGCTTATACCTACAAGGCTTGCAAACTTCTCCTGCGAAAGGCCGAACTGTTCGCGTAGGGCATGCACCTCGGTTTCGGGAAATTCAAACTTGCGGGACGGCTGTAATTCGCCTTTCATAATAGCCGCACCTTGTTTCACGCTTTTCAGCAGTTCCTGAAATAGTTCATCTTTCATGGTATTCCTCCGCAATGATCTTCTTGAGTTGTTTGAGTTGGTCTTGGGGCAGGTTGTCCTGAACATTTTTTGGATATATGAACAGGAGTAGAATGGTTCCCCGTGCCGTAAACCAGTAGTAGATCACCCGTACGCCACCGCTCTTACCTCGTCCTTCCAGTGCCCATCGCACTTTGCGAAGACCACCTCCACCGGGGATAACCTTTCCAACGTCAGGGCGTTCCAATAGGGTTGCCTGAAATAGACGGTATTCCTCTTCGGAAAGGGTAGAAAGAAGCTGTTTGGTAAAATAGGGGTTTCTATAATAACCATGAGTTAAATGTACGCCAATGACGCAGTGATGTCAAGAGAAAGTCAGGTGGTATTTGTATTGGGGGGGCCGATAGTAGGTTAGCCTGTACTATTTTATTTTATTCTACGTTTCAGGTATTTCTCTATTGCTAGACACATAATCCAAAACCGAGAAGAATGAACGACGCACTATTTATGAGTATTAATATGCACAAAATAGGAATATCAAAAGAGCCAGATACATGAAGCCAACCACCAATGTTGTGTACGCCTTGAAACAAAACTTTCAAAAAAGGGAACGATAAAAAAGAATAAAGTATTTCTAAATTTTTAAGGGTATCGGGCATAGGTTGCGGATGTAAAGAATCCCCATTTGCAAATGACCATGCGAATATTGTTTAAAAAACAAAAACCGAAGCTAAGGCATGTATAGTAATGAGGCCGATGACCACGTAAGCCTTATTTTTCATGATTATCCTCAAGATAAGTTGGCGAAAGTCATCCATCATGCACGTCTCAGGGAGTGACGTCGCATGCATGGATTTGTTCGGTCATTGTCCTTTCAATCAGTTCCTGTTTCTTTGTTTGAGATTGGTTCCAGCAGAAGTGGCGTGAGTACGATCTCTCGATATTGGACTCGCCGGAACATGAGAAGCGAAGGCAACGGTTCGACCCGAGTTGTCGGTATGTTTGCAGGATTGGAACCATTTTTAGATCGTGCGCATGAAATCCGATGATTTGCAAGATGCGATTGGCTTTGGACAGGCTCCCTTGAAACACTCGTTCGAGATAAGGTATTTGGCCTCGACGCCAGGAATCGTGATCCTTCGGTGAGATTCTCCCCATCTGAAGGAGGATGGTTAGAGGAGAGATCTCGTCTGATGCCTTGAGAAGGCATGCCGCCGCCCTAACTACCTTGGGGTAGAGCTTGTCCTTTCGATACGTTTCGACGGTGGTATGTTTCACTTTCCTTTCCGAATGGCCTCGCTAGCAGGCCGGGGAAACGGCTATAGGGTCAGCGGCATAGACCGGTGATCGCAAAACAATCTCAATTTCATTTTTCGCAACGATCCTTGCTTTCCTTTGAATCAATGATGTCCATTTACACTTATATATTGTGCATTTTCAATAAAAAACTGCTTACTTTGCCAAGTGAGTAAGGTCTATTATTAGCTGTATGGCAAAGAGGAAGAGTCAAATAAGTGGGGGGGGGGGGGATATAAGGGGGTAGTGCGCCGGGAGACCGGCAAGGAGGAAAGGGTGAGAGTGCTGCACAAGCTGTCTACCTACCTCCGTGGCTGGATGGGGTACTTCGGCATCTCCGAAGAATACCATTACATTCCGGAAATAGACGGCTGGATACGGCGAAGGGCGCGAATGTGTTACTGGAAACAGTGGCGCAAATGCCGCACCAAGATTCGGGAGCTGTTGAAGCTTGGTACCATCATTGGTACCGCCATCCGTGCGGGCCTGAATAGAAACGGCCCTGGGCGATGTCCCTAAGACTGGCAGCCCAGTCCGGTATGACCAACCAATGGCTGAAAGATCAAGGTCTCATATCTAGTCAAAGAACTGTGGGTGAAGACTCATTACCCGGCTACGGCCCGGTAACTCTGCGAACCGCCTGGTGCGGACCCGCATGCCAGGTGGTGTGGGGGCTGGGGGTTAAAACCCCCGGTTACCCGATTGAGCGCTTCGCTTTTCTCGACTATTTCATTGTATAAAGTTGAGAGTTGCGGGATAATCCTAATTTTTCCCGTTTGTCTCGTGTCAAGGGCCGACCACTCAGATTTTATTTCATATAGCATATCCTAGTATAGCGTTCCGTCAAAATATTTACAAAATGGCCAATATCTGTTATGATTGTCTCATTATCCATAAAGGAGGCGATCATGGCACGTAAAACCGAGCGGGCTCCATTGGTGTTGTCAGATGAAAACAGAAAAGTACTCACTGAACTCTCTGGGTCAAGAACAGCCCCGGCA
>Ga0326727_10015357_pt1 | contig 16452 bp, 12 predicted proteins | sample MB2enrmetagenome_FD_207643 | JGI IMG/M metagenome (GOLD analysis project Ga0326727, IMG submission 207643) | Lab enriched peat soil microbial communities from McLean, Ithaca, NY, United States - MB29MY | ecosystem: Environmental > Terrestrial > Soil > Wetlands > Peat | place: USA: New York...
CCACCGACAGTCGGGCATTACCTTCCAGGTCGAGGAACCCGGCATGGCTATCCTTGCAGAGTGCCTGTGCTTCGGGGGAAAGATAGGGCGCAATGATGACTGGCGTTGCGTCTCCGTGAAGCTGAGGTGCGCCGCTGGGGAAGGCACGGAGCGCCGCGCGCAAGCGGCTCGGCTTTGCATCCGGCTGGACTTCGCAGGCCAGCGTGTGGCTGTGGCCGAACACCTCGATGTGCGCCAGGAACGCGGCTTGGCTGCGGTCCGCCGGCGCGCGCCGCATCTCCTTCAGCTTGACTCCCGAGACCTGCCCGAGCAGCGCTGCCAATGCCTGAGCGGCGCGAATCTCCAGCTCAGTCGTCGCCGTGTTCGTTTTCATAGTGAACTCCCTTTTCTTCGCGCGTTGGACTTGCGCCCTTCCCGTTGGCGAGATCAAGGATGAACGAGTTCTTTCCCGAGGGGACCATGGCCATAGGAAGCGGTGCATGCCCGTTTCCGTTGTGCTGCTTCGATTCCAGCCAGAGGCACAGCCTGGGATCGTGAATCTCCGGCTGGTCAAGCCAGAATCCCGGCGCCAGTCCGCACTCGATGCGCAGGTGGTCAAGCTGTAGTTCAATCTTGGTAATGCGTTTGGAAAAGTAGCGGCGCACATTGCTGGCGCCGACATACAGCCCTGTCACCCTGTGTCCGATGCATCGGGATGTGACAACCATGGAACACCTCCGCTCAACCCAGTGCCTGTGGAAGCCGCCTTTAGAGAGAAATCCGGCGTCAGGATTTCCCAGGGAATCCGGATCGTGAAACGTCAGCCGGCAAAGTTCGTGCAATACGAGAAAGCTCTTTGGATGGTGCAGGATCAGGGGGTGCCAATGCGCACACCGAACGACACCTGTGACGATCGTGAGCGGCGAGCAAGTCCGAGAAAAATCTTGATACGGCGGTGCATCGAGCCCAGATGCGGAACGAGAGGGCACGGGTTCGCCGATCGAGAAGGGGAAGGAAGGAAGGCCAGGATGGGTTCCAAAGTGAGCTTAGCGGTCACCCTGACCGCTTACTTCTGTTCCCTCACGTTCTGTGGAAATGTTGGACCGATTCTTTCCCCTTGTCAAGGCAATTTGATGAAACTCTGAAGAAGAATGGTTGTCTTCGTGTGAAAAATCCCAGGAGTGACGTGGCTGTTGCATCAGTAAATCGAATTCTAGAGCGAATTGGTCCGTGGAGACTTTGTCGGAGAAGTCTAGCTTAGCTGTGTCGCGGCGAGGGTTCGTCGGAGAAGATCTGGCCGTCGCGAATGTGCACCACGCGATGCGCAAATTGAGCGATATCAGCCTCATGAGTCACGAGCACGATGGTGTTGCCGCGTGCGTGAAGCTGATCCAGGAGGGCCATGATTTCGAGGCCGGTCTTGGAGTCGAGATTCCCGGTGGGCTCGTCGGCGAGGATGATCGACGGGCTGTTGACCAGGGCGCGGGCGATGGCTACGCGCTGGCGCTGGCCGCCGGAGAGCTCGTTGGGCTTGTGCATCATGCGCGATTCCAGACCCACGTCGGCGAGGGTTTGCTTGGCGCGCGCGATGCGCTCGGCGGACGGGGTGCCGTTGTAGATGAGGGGCAGTTCCACGTTGTGCAGCGCGGTGGCCCTGGCCAGGAGATTGAAGGTCTGGAAGACGAAGCCAATCTCTTTGTTGCGGATGCGCGCCAACTGGTCGTCGTCGAGTTCGCTAACCAGTTGGCCATTGAGCCAGTAGCGGCCCTTGGAAGGGGTATCGAGGCATCCGATCAGGTTCATGAGCGTGGACTTGCCCGAGCCCGAGGGCCCCATGATGGCCACGTACTCGTTATGGCGGATACGCAATGAGATGCCGCGCAGGGCCTGCACCTGCTGTTCCGAGCCCATGTCGTAGGTGCGCCACAGATCCTCGGTGACGATCACATGGTCCGCGGAGATGACCGCGGTCTGCGCAAGCTCCTCAACCCCGATGCCGTTCAAAGCCATCCCAAGCTCATCCTTGTCCGAAATTCAACTCATGTCTGCCGGCGCTACAGCGCATCAGCTTCCGCTGCTGGTGGAAACATCTGGTTTGGCGGTATCGCGTTTCAGCAGCGCGTCCCCCTTCAGGTCGCGCAGCGTCTTGTAGGGGCCGGTGACGATCTCCTGGCCCTGGGTCAGGCCGGAAAGCACCTCAATGTCGGTCGCCCCGGTGATGCCAGTGGTGATGGGAACGAATTTGGCGCGCAGCCTGCCGTGAGGATCCTTCTCGACCACGAAGACGCCCTGCACGGGGTTGGGCTTCGTAGTGGAGTTTGAAGGCTGCGCCGCCGCCTGCACGCCGCCCTTGCTTTTGGCGGCGTCGGCCGCCGGATCGTGCATGGTAAGAGCCTGGATGGGCAAGCTGAGCACATTTATCTTGTGCGCGGTAGTGATTTTGGCGGTGCAGGAGAGGCCGGGGCGAAGTTCGCTCAGCTCGGCCGGTGTGCCGTCGAGCGTGACCACGACCTTGAAGTCCTTGGCTTCCTCGGTGCCGGTGGTGGACTGCGAGGTGGCCACGCCGGTAGAGCGCAGCAGCGCCTGATCGCCCACCAGAGTCACGTGCCCCTTGAAGACCTTGTTGGGCAACGCATCGACCGTGACTTCAGCCGGCTGGCCGAGCTGCACGTTCACGATGTCGGTCTCATCCACTTTCACCTCGGCAGTGATGATGCTCATGTCGGCCAGAGTCATCAACGTTGACCCCTCGCTGTTCTGGATGCCTACGACAACGGTCTCGCCTTCGCGGACCGGTTCGTTGGTCACGATGCCGTCAAACGGCGCCACGGCGATGGTCTTGCTGAGGGAATCCTTGTCTGCGCGGAGAGTCGCGACCGCCGTCTGCAAATGGCCGCGGGCTGAATCCGTCTGTGCCTTGGCCTGATTGAGTCCGGCAACGGCTTGGGCCAACGAGGCAACATCGAGATCGTATGCGGCCTTCTTGGCGTCGTAGTCCTGTTTGGCCATGATCCCGTCTTTGTAAAGCGCCTGAGCCCGGTCCCAGTCCAGCTTCTTCTGCTCCAGGTCGGCCTGAGCGTGCTCCACATTGGCCTGGGCGGTTTTCTCGGCGGCAATGTAGGAGGCGATGTCGGTTTTGGCGGCATCAATGGTGGCCTGCTGCGCGTTGACCGTCGACTCCTGCTGCACATTGTCGATCGTGGCCAGCATCTCACCTTTCTTTACGCGGTCGCCCTCCTCCACGAAGAAGTGGGTAATGCGGCCAAACGACGTGGCACCCACATTTACGTAGCTTTTGGGCTTGATCTGGCCGGTCCCGCTGACCACGGTGGAGAGATCCTGGCGCACCACCTTGGCGGTAAGAACCTTGGTATAGCCGGCCTGCTGCTTGTGCACCATGAAGGCGACCAGCCCGGCGGCCACAAGCACGGCAAGAGCAATGAGGAGTATTTTCTTCATGGGCGAATCGTATCCCTGGATTATTTCTACAATCCAGTGTACGCGACGAGACGGCCAAAGGTTCCGTGGAGGCTCAAGTCCGCTCCCGGGTGCAGATCCCGCATTTCTGCTGCTCGCAGGAGGGAAACGGCGGGCGCAAAGACGCCTGAATCGTCCCAATCGCGGGATTTGCGGGAAAGGTGCGCCTGACGGTTGGACGGCTGAACCCCCTCCCGGCGAGCCGCGGAGCCCTGAATTCGCGCTTCGACTGCCTGCCGGAGGGTTGACTTTGGCGCTGCTGGCGCGTCCAACAGGGGAAGAACTGCGCACTGAACCTTGCCCGGCATCTCGGGGAGCCGTAAAATGAAGAGATCGCAGGAGTATTCAAGGCAATGATGTTCAATAGCCGCCGTTTTCTTTTCACAGCTCTTGGTTGCGGCCTCATCTCGATCCCTGCCGCCGGACTTCTGTCCCAGCAGAGCGCCGCGCCGCCGGCCACAAATCAGCAGGCCGCGCCGGCGGGCGATCAGGATCAGGAAGCAAACCCCCTCAACCGGCCGCTCTCCGACAAGGAAAGATACAAGCAGCAGAAGGCTCTGCGGCAGGAGTTGAAAGGCCCGTATAAGACGTGGCTGAACGAGGAAGTGCCCTATATTATCTCCGACGATGAGCGCAAGGCGTTCCTGAGCTTGAGCAACGACGAGGAGCGCGAAGCCTTCATTGAGAACTTCTGGCAGCGCCGCAACCCCAATCCCGATTCTCCTGAAAATGAGTTCCGCGAAGAGCACTACCGGCGCATTCAGTACGCCAACGACCACTATGCGGCCGGCAAGCCGGGGTGGAAGACGGATCGCGGGCGCATCTACATTATGTGGGGTCAGCCGGACTCGATCGACTCCCATCCCTCGGGCGGAAATTATGAGCGGCCGATGGAAGAGGGCGGCGGCGAGACGTCCACGTTCCCATTCGAGGTTTGGCACTACCGCTATCTCGAGGGCATCGGCGAGAACATCGATCTCGAGTTCGTGGACACCTGCCAGTGCGGCGACTATCACTTTACCATCGACCGCAGCGAGAAGGACGCGCTGAAGATGGTGCCTGGTGCCGGCCCGACCCTGTATGAGGAGATGAGCCACAAGGACAAGACCGACCGGTTCAAGGGCAATGGCCTTGAACAGCTTGGCCTCGGCCCCATGGGCGCCGAGGAGCAGGGCAAGGAATTCGATCGCATCGAATTGGCCGCCAAAATCTTCGCGCCGCCGCCCATCAAGTTCAGCGATCTTGACGCCGCCCTCGACACCTTCAGCTCTTCACACAAGCTGCTCACCGGCCCGCCGTTTCCCTTTGACGTGCGCACCGATTTCGTCAAAGTGACCGACAGCATGGACCTGGTGCCCATCACCCTCCAGATCCGCAACCGCGACATCACCTTTGTGACGAAGGATGGAGTTTCCAAGGGAGTGGTGAACATCCTGGGCAAAGTCACCACCATCATGCACAAGACAGTGCAGACCTTCGAGGACACGGTCGAAGTCGAAGAGCCGGCCGAGTTGCTGGAAAAGTCTCTCGATGGCAAGAGGCTTTATCAGAAGTCGCTCCCACTGCAACCCGGTCTCTACCGCCTGGATATCGCCATCAAAGACGTCAACAACCCGGATCACATCGGAATTTACGGAAGAGGGATTGAGGTTCCGTCCTACCAGGACGATAAGCTTGGCGCGTCTTCTCTGATTCTGGCCGATCAGATGCACGTCGTTTCTTCGCGCGATATCGGCAACGGGAACTTCATTATCAGCAATATGTTCGTCAGGCCGCGGGTGACCCCGAACTCGGCCACGCCGGTGAGCTTCAAGCGCAACCAGGACCTCAACTTCTGGATGCAGTTCTACAATCTTGGCATCGACGAGGCTACCAAGAGTAACTCAGCTACGGTTACCTACCAGATTACCAATGATGCAGGACAGGTGATTCTGGAAAAACGACTGGAATCAAAGGACTTAAGTGCACACAGCGACCAGGTGACGGTGGACAGAACACTCCCTATGGCCGGACTGGAGCCCGGTAAGTACAAGGTGACAGTGAAGATTGATGATGCGATCTCAAAACAAGAGATTGCACAATCGGCTCCTTTTGTCGTCGAATAGGAGTCAAACCGTGCAGACGCCAACTGAACCAGAGAATTCTGTAGCTTGCACGGTTTCGAATTTCCGGAAGAACGCCAGGGACGCGGCGAGGGTTCAGATCTGCTGATGAAGCGTGGTGCCCATCTCGCCGGTTTGGCCGTGCTGATCGTGTTGGGGGCCGCTCCAGCCTTTGGAGCGGCGTCGGCGACGGTTTCCGGCTTAGTCCGTGACTCGGCAGGCGTGCCGCAGATCGGCGCCGAAGTGCAGCTGTTGCGCCCGGACCTGACCGTGGTCACAAGCGTCTACACTGACAGCGCCGGCCGATTTGTGATCGCCGCGCTTGAACCTGGGCGGTACGCTCTCAAGGCGATGGGGCCCTACTTCCTGCCCGCGCTGCGTGAAAACGTCAGGGTGCGCGGCGCCGTGGTCGTCAATCTCACGCTGAATACTCTCTACGAAGTCATCCAATGGCTTCCCGCGCAGCCGCGCGCCAACGACTCCGAAAAGGACGACTGGGAGTGGACGCTGCGATCTGCCGCGAACCGGCCGCTGCTGCGCTGGCTTGAAGACGGGCCGCTGATGGTGGTTTCTGACGGTTCCGGAGCCAGGCCGAAGCTGAAGGCTCGCCTGATGGCGACCGGGCAAGCGGGAACCTTTGGCGAGAGCGGCGAACGCTTCTCGACTACGGTGGAAGATACCCCCACCGACAGCCGGGAATTGCTGGCGCGTGTTGATTTTGCGCCCGGCACCAATGCTGGCATGGAGTCGATGCTGGGCTTCCGCCAGGACCTGGGTTTCGCCGGCTCGGTGCAGTCGGTGGCCGCGGTAGCGGTTGAGCCTGAGGTGGAGGGGCAGGGGAATCAAGGACTGGACGAAGCCGCGCTCCGCAGCTCCGAAATCATGCATTTCGGCGCGGCAATCGAGGCCGAGGCGGGTTCGACCGCAGTGCTTGGGCGCCTGGGCGGGACTGCGCCGGATTTGGCGACCGCGATGCTGCCCTTCGCCACCGTTGCGTGGCACGGTGGCGCCTCAACGGTGCGCTACCGGATGGCCACCATGGTCGAGAGTTACGGCAGCGACGAAGATGAATCCCAGACCGCGGTGTGGCTGCCCGCGATGGCCATGCGCAATGGCGGCCTGGCCATCGAACATGGCTTTCATCAGGAGATTGGCTGGGAGCGCGAGACGGACGCGTCGGGCATGGACGTCGTGCTGTACTCCGAGAGCATCGACAATCCCGTCATCGAAGCGATGGGCCACTTTGCCGGCGGCGACTCTCCGGTCGCGGCTGCTATGCTCTTCGACTCTGCCAGCAATCTGCTTCGCGCCGCCGGACCGGCATTCTCTTCCGCAGGCGTGCTGGCCGGCGTGGAGCACCGATTGCCCGGCGAAAATCGCATCCGCGTGAGCTATGCCAGCGGCAGCGCACTGGTGATGCCTGCTCTGGCGCAATCGACTCCGCTTGCCGAGGTGCTTGCATCGGCCCGTCCGCGGCAAGTGCAGAGTTACACTCTCTCACTCTCGGGTACATTGGATGGCACCCGGACTCAATGGCGCGCCAGCTACCGCTGGCAGCCTGACGATACCGTCACCGCGGTGGCTCCATTCGCGCAGGACGCAACTGCGCCGTTCCTCAATATTCGGGTGAGCCAGCCCATTCACATCACCCGCGACGGATCGGGAGGCCTGGAGGCGCTCATCGACGTGAGGAATCTGCTCGCCGAGGGCTATCGCCCCTATATCCTGAGCGACGGCTCGCTCCTCCTGTTCGCAACCGATCAGCGCAGCCTGCGCGCCGGCCTCGCCTTCACCTTCTAAGCAGCAATTCTCGAGGCATGGCTCCATCCTGAAGGAAGGAAGACACCGATGAACCATGCCAGATTGACGCGCCGCACCGCGCTGAAATCCGGTCTGGCCGCGACGGCATTGGCCTCGCTGCGCGGACCCGCCAGCGGCGCAGACGCCACGCCGGTGCGCAAGAACAGGATTCACCAGTCGGCCTGCCGCTGGTGCTACAAGGACATTCCGCTGGATCAGCTTTGCGCGTACGGGGCGCAGATCGGCTTGAAAGGGATCGATCTGCTGCAGCCGGAAGAGTACGAAGTTCCGCGCCGCTACGGCTTGATCTGCACCATGGCGTACGCGGGCGGAGGCACGATTTCCGATGCGCTCAACCGGCCGGAGAATCACGCCGCGATTGAGGCGGCTTTTCGCGCCAGCCTTCCACTGGCGGCCAAGGCCGGCGTGCCCAATGCGATCACCTTCTCGGGAAATCGCCGGGGAATGCCGGACGACGAGGGCGCGCGCAACACCATCGCCGGGCTCAACCGCGTGAAGAAGATCGCCGAGGACAACGGCGTCACCATCTGCCTGGAGCTGCTCAACAGCAAGGTGAACCATCCGGACTACATGGCCGACCACACCGCGTGGGGCGTGCGCGTGATGCAGGAAGTCGATTCGCCGAACGTCAAGTTGCTGTACGACATCTACCATATGCAGATCATGGAGGGCGACCTGATCGCGACCATCCGCGCCAACCTGCCGTGGATCGCGCATTTCCACACCGGCGGCGTGCCCGGACGCCACGAGCTCGACGACACACAGGAAATACAATGGGACGGAGTCATGCGGGCGATTGCCGGCGCGGGCTTCCAGGGGTATGTGGCGCACGAGTTTGTGCCGGTGCGCGATCCGTTCACCAGCCTGCGCGCCGCCGTGGATCGTTGCGACGTGTAAGCCTGCCGGGTTTGGCCAATACGAAGAAGGAGAAAGAATCGGCGCTGCCATGAAATCCCTGCTTCTATCGGCCTACAACCATCTCGAGATGGCCGAGATGCCGGCTCCGGAGGCCGGGCCGGGCGAGGTGCTGGTGCGCGTGGAGACCTGCGGCATCTGCGGCAGCGATGTGCACGGTTACGACGGCTCGTCGGGCCGGCGCATTCCGCCCATTGTGATGGGGCACGAGGCCGCGGGCACGGTAGCGGCTGTCGGCGAAGGCGTCCGCGGCTATGCCATCGGCGATCGCGTGACCTTCGATTCGACCGTCTACTGCGGTGCGTGCGCATTCTGCAGACGCGGCGACGTGAACCTATGCGACCACCGGCAGGTCATCGGCGTTTCCTGCGGCGATTACCGCCGGAACGGCGCGTTTGCGGAATTTATCGCGGTGCCGCAGCGCATTCTGTATCGGTTGCCCGACAATCTTTCGTTCGCTGAGGCGGCCATGCTTGAGGCGGCATCGGTGGCGCTGCACGCGGTGCGCATTTCAGAGGCCGCCGGCGGCGAGACTGCGCTGGTCGCCGGCGCGGGAATGATCGGCCTGCTGACCATGCAGGCAGCGCGCGCCGCCGGATGCTCACCAATCTTCATTGCCGACGTGGACGCGACGCGATTGCGCCTGGCGAAACGCATGGGCGCGGATGAAACGCTGCTCGCGTCGGGCGCTGAAATCGCGGCCGAAGTGCTGCGGCTGACCGGCGGTATCGGCGTCGATCTCGCCTATGAAGCCGTGGGCCGCGAAGAAACGGTTGGCGGCGTCATCGATGCCACGCGCAAGGGCGGCACCGTGACGCTGATCGGAAACATTGCGCCGGAGGTGACGCTGCCGTTGCAAAAAGTGGTCACGCGGCAGATACGGCTGCAGGGTTCCTGCGCTTCGGCGGGCGAATATCCGCGCGCCATCGAGCTGATCGCCAGCGGACAGATCGAGGTCGGCCCGCTGATCACGGCCGTCGCGCCGCTCCAGGACGGTCAGCGCTGGTTTGAGCGCCTCCATGCGCGCGAACCGAATGTGATGAAGGTGATTCTCACACCGAGGTCCAAATGAGCAAGGCGCTTTTCGATTTGAGCGGGCAGGCGGCCATTGTGACCGGCGCCAGCCGCGGACTGGGCCAGTATTTCGCGCGGGCGCTCGCCCAGGCGGGAGCCGATCTCGTGCTCACCAGCCGCAAGCGTGAGACGCTCGCCTCTTTTCAGGCGGAGATCGAGGCCATGGGCCGCCGCGCCGTCTCGCTCCAGCTCGATGTGCGCGATCAAAAAAGCATCGAGCACATGACGGCAGAGGCGCAAGCCGCGTTCGGCCAAATCCACATCCTCGTCAACAATGCCGGATGCAACATTCGCAAGCCCGCGCTCCAGGTCACCTGGGACGACTGGAACCAGATCCTCGAAACCAACCTGCGGGGAACGTTTTTTGTCGCGCAGGCGGTGGCGCGCAACATGATCGCCAGAGGCTACGGGCGCATCGTCAACATCGGCTCTGTGACCAGCGTGTTCGGCTATGCGGGCCTCGCGCCCTACGGCGCCAGCCGCGGCGGCGTGCGCCAGTTGACCATGAGCCTCGCCGACGACTGGGGCAAATTCGGCATCACTGTGAATTGCCTGGCGCCCGGGTGGTTTCGCACAGAGCAGAACCAGGCTCTTTACGAGAACCAGGAGTGGGTTGACTACCTCGTCGATCGCATTCCCGCGAAGCGCCCCGGCCAGCCGCACGATCTTGACGGTGCCGTTGTCTTTCTCGCCTCGGAAGCAAGCCGGTATGTGAATGGCCAGACATTGCTCGTCGATGGCGGAATCTCCGTCGGCTCCATGCGCGCGACCCTCGATCCCACCCGGTAAGCCTCACCAAACGCGGAAATTCCTCTGCGCCGCGCGGGGAATCTACAATGGTTCGTTATGAAGACTTCCCGGTCGTTTGTTGCTCTGCTTCTTGTTGTTGCCTTCGCGTCCGGTTTCCGGATTCAGGGACAAGCTCCCGCTGATTCCGAGGCTGCTCCAGCTCTGCCGGCCGCCGCCTCGTCGCCGCAGGATGCGTTGCTCCAAGGCTTTCTCGATCCGCCCAACGGAGCCCGCCCGCGCGTGTGGTGGCACTGGATGAACGGCAACATTTCCAAGGAAGGAATCAAGCTCGACCTGGACTGGATGCATCGCGCGGGCCTTGGCGGCGTGACCATCTTTGAAGGCGCGATCAACACGCCGCAGGTGGTTCCGCGGCGGTTGATTTATATGACCCCGGAGTGGAAGCAGGCATTCGATTACGCGGTGACCACGGCGCGCGGCATGGGCATGGAGGTGGCCATCGCCAGTTCGCCGGGATGGAGCGAAACCGGCGGGCCCTGGGTGCCTGCGTCGCAGGGCATGAAAAAGATGGTGTGGTCGGAAACGCGTGTCGAAGGCGGCCGGCCATTTTCCAGCGCGCTGGCTCATCCGCCTGAGACCAGCGGGGCCTTTCAGAACCTCAGCGTGCCCGGCCGCCGCGCCCCCGACGGCACGGTCGTGACGCCTCCGCAGTTTTACGCCGATGCAGCCGTGATCGCATACAAAGTTTCCGATGGCGATAAGACGCAGGCAGAGCTGAACCCGCAAGTCACTTCGAGCGGCGCAACGGTGAACGTGCCTGCGCTCTTTGACGGCGACGTGAATACGGTCGCGCTCGATCTGCCCGCGAGCACGCCCGGCAATGAAGCATGGGTGCAATTCGACTACGGCCACCCGCAAACAATTCAGGCGGTGACGCTGGCCAGCCTGAACGACGCCATCAGCGTCTTCGACCACGAGAGCAAAGCGATTCCGCCGCGAGTTGAGGCCGGCGACGACGGCGTGAACTTCAAAAGAGTGGCCGAAATTCCCTTCAGCAGCCTTGTGCAGCGCACCGTTTCCTTTGACGCGGTCACAGCGCGATACTTCCGCATCGTTTTTCCCGCGCAACCGGCGGGCGTGCCCGAGCACAATCACACGATTACTGAGCTGGTGCTGGCCAGCGGCGCGCGGATGAACGAATGGGAAAAGCGCGCCGGCTACGCCAGTGCGCGCGACTTCTACGCGATCGCCGACCCCAAGGTCGCGACTCAATTCATTGTGCCGCGGCAAGATGTGATCGATTTAACCGGGAAGATGACGCCCGATGGAACGCTCGACTGGACGCCCCCGGCGGGTGAGTGGATGGTCCTGCGCATCGGTTACTCGCTCACCGGCCATGAGAACGGACCTGCTCCAGCGGAGGCTACCGGCCTCGAAGTAGACAAGCTGAATCGCGAGTATGTGAAGAATTATGTTGACGGCTATCTGAAAATGTACGCAGACACTGTCGGGCCCGGCAAGATGGGCAGTAACGGAATCTCCTACTTACTCACCGATAGCATCGAAGTAGGTGCGCAAAACTGGACGGATAACATCCTGAAGGAATTTGAGCAGAGGCGCGGCTACGATCCACGTCCCTGGCTCCCCGCACTTACCGGCGTGATGATCGGGAGTACTGCGGACACGGACCGCTTTCTTTGGGATTTCCGGCGCACCCTCGGCCAATTGCTCGCGGAGAACCATTACGGAGAGATCGCCGACGACTTACACAGCCATGGAATGAGTTACTACGGAGAGTCGCTGGAGTATCATCGCCCGTCTCTGGGCGATGACATGGAGATGCGCAGCAGGACCGATGTGCCCATGGGGGCGATGTGGACCTACGCGGGCAGCCCGGGGCCGGATATCGATTATGTTTCCGATCTGCGCGGAGCAGCATCAGTGGCGCATATCTATGGACAGAACTTAGTCGGGGCCGAGTCGATGACCTCGCGCGGCCCGGCGTGGTCGTTTTCGCCCAACACCCTCAAGAAAGTTGCCGATCTGGAATTCGCGCTGGGCGTCAACCGCTTTGAGATTCACGAGTCCACGCATCAACCGGTGCCCGATATGGCGCCCGGGCTGACTCTCGGGCCTTACGGCCTTTGGTTCAATCGCAATGAGACGTGGGCCGAAGAGGCAGGGCCATGGGTCACTTACCTTGCGCGCTGCTCCTACATCCTCCAGCAGGGACACTTCTCTGCCGACGTGGCTTATTTCTATGGCGAGGAGGGTCCGCTGACGTCCGTCTTCGGCTGGAAGGCGATCGAGGACGCGCCGGATGGATATGGCTTTGACTTCGTGAACAGCGACGTGGTTCTGCATGAGTTGTCTTTCAAGGATGGACGGCTTGTTACTCCCGGCGGCACAAGTTATCGCATTCTCTATTTAGGCGGGCGCAGCCAGCGCATGACGTTGCCGGTGCTGCGCCAGATCAAGAACCTGGTTGCGCAAGGCGCGGTTCTGGTGGGCAACAGGCCGGTGGATTCGCCCAGCCTTTCTGACGATGAGCAAGAGCTTCAGCGCGTCGCGGACCAGCTTTGGGGAAGACGGCCTGCGGCAGGGCCGTCGGTCCGCAGGGTCGGGAAGGGAGCAGTGTACACCGGCATGAGCGCGAACGAGGCGCTGGCAAAGCTCGATACAGCGCGCGATTGGGAGTACACCAAGCCCGAACCGGACACCACATTGATGCTTGTGCACCGCAAACTTACCGATGGCGACATTTATTTCGTTGATAACCGCCTGGACCGCGCCGAAAATGTTGACGCGACCTTTCGGATCGAAGGAAAGGCTCCGGAGTTATGGGATCCTGCAACCGGCACGACGCAGCCGGCTTCGTATCGCATCGCAGATGGCCGCACAACAGTTCCGCTGCGCCTCGATCCGTATGGAACAACGTTCGTTGTCTTTCGCGCACCAGCCAAAGCACCCTCACTGGAGATCGCTGAGCCACAGGAAACCGTGGTTGCCGGGCTCGGCGACACACTCAATCAGGACTGGCGCCTGAGCTTCCAGGCCAACAGAGGCGCCCCGGCAACCGCGGACTTCGATCGGTTCACGTCCTGGAGCGAAAACGCGGATGCCGGCGTCAAATACTTCTCCGGCACGGCCACTTACTCGAAGAAGATCGACGTCCCGGCTAGCGCATTCGCGCCCGGAGCGCACGTATGGCTCGATCTCGGCGATGTTCGGGATGTTGCCGAGGTTGCGGTGAATGGCAAAGATATTGGCGTTTTGTGGAAGGCGCCGTTCAAGATCGATCTCACCGGAGTACTTACACCGGGCAGCAATCAGCTTGTCATCCAGGTGACCAATCTTTGGGTGAACCGCATGATCGGTGATCAGCAGCCGTGGGCCTTGAAGAAGTATGCATTCGCTGGTTTCACGCCCTACAAGGCGGATTCGCCCCTGCTGCCTTCGGGTCTTCTGGGACCGGTGCGGTTGATCTCGGTGAGCGCGCCAGAGGCTGGAAAGTAAACGGAGCAGCGCCACAAAAAATACTTGCACTTTGCAAGGGAAATTGGAAAGAATTTGAGAACAGCGCTCCCCGGAATCGGGCCTCCCGGCCCGAAGCGCCGGTAGAAGGAGAATCAACAGAAAGCGGAAAGCAGGAGGTCGAGATGAGCAATGTACGAGTGCTTGTAGGTACGCGCAAGGGCGCGTTCGTTCTCAACTCCGACGGCAAGCGCAAGGATTGGTCGGTGAGCGGGCCGTTTTTTGCCGGCTGGGAGATCTACCACATGAAGGGCTCGCCCGCGGACCCCAACCGGATTTACGTCTCGCAAACCAGCGGTTGGTACGGGCAGTTGATTCAGCGTTCGGATGACGGCGGCAAAACCTGGCATCAGCCGGGATTGCCCAATGAAGCAATTCCTTCTCCCGGTCCGCCCACCGCTCTGCCCAACAGATTCGTCTATGACGCGTCGCCGGAGACGGGCAAGCCGCTCACCACGCACCAGTGGTACGACGGCACGCAGCATCCCTGGGAGTTCAAGCGCGTGTGGCATCTGGAGCCATCGCTCACCGATGCGAATACCGTGTACGCCGGAGTGGAAGACGCGGCACTGTTCCGTTCCACCGACGGCGGCGAAAACTGGCACGAGCTTGCCGGCCTGCGCGGCCACGGCACCGGACCCAAGTGGCAGCCGGGCGCAGGCGGCATGGGTTTGCACACGATCATTCTCGACCCCGGCAACCCCAAGCGGATCTACATCGCCATCTCGGCCGCAGGCGCCTTCCGCACCGACGATGGCGGCGCCACGTGGAAGCCGATCAACAAGGGGCTCCGCAGCCAATACATTCCCGATCCCAACGCGGAGGTGGGCCACTGCGTGCATCACGTGGCCATGCACCGCTCGCGGCCCGATGTGCTGTTCATGCAGAAGCACTGGGACGTGATGCGCTCAGACAACGCCGGCGATAGCTGGCATGAGGTCAGCGGCAACCTGCCCACTGACTTCGGCTTCGCCATCGACGTGCACGCGCACGAGCCGGAGACGCTCTACGTGGTGCCGATCAAGAGCGACTCCGAGCATTTTCCGCTGGAGGGCAAACTGCGCGTCTACCGCAGCCGCACAGGAGGCAACGAGTGGGAGCCGCTGGCCAAGGGACTCCCCGAGAGGGACTGCTACGTAAACGTGCTGCGCGACGCCATGGCGGTGGACTCGCTCGACAAGTGCGGCGTCTATTTCGGCACCACCGGAGGCCAGGTCTACGCTTCGCCCGACGCCGGCGATAACTGGGCGCCGATCGTGCGCGATCTGCCCGCGGTGCTCTCGGTCGAGGTGCAAACGTTGAATTAGGGACGTAGAGACGTAGGGGCCTGGGGAGTGAGAAACCTGACAACGTAGGCGAGCGGAGCGAAGTTGACTAACGCTGGAGGAACGACCGCGGCAACCGTGCGGGTGGCGCTGCCCTATCACCTGCGCAACCTGGCGCAAGTCGAGGGCGACGTGTTGCTCGAAGTGCAGGCGCCGGTAACTCTGCGCGCTGTTCTCGATGCTCTTGAGGCGCGTTACCCCATGCTGCGCGGGACCATTCGCGATTATGGCACCGGCCAGCGGCGCGCGTTTCTTCGCTTCTTTGCCTGCGAGACCGATTGGTCGCATGAATCGCCCGATGCCCCGCTGCCCGAGCCTGTCGCGGCGGGCAGAGAGCCGCTGCTGATCCTGGGAGCGATTGCGGGCGGGTGAACAAGGATGGGACCAAGGGAACAAGCGACCAAGGAACAAGGATCAGGGGTCAGAGAGCTGATCGCTGAGAGCCGATGGCAAAAAGCTGATCTTCCATCGCGGCGAACCCCACTTCAAATTCACAATCCTCTTGATTTGCGCGAGCATGGCGCGTAGGGTACTCTTTGTCGTTTCCCGTTGCGTGACCTGCTGCGTGCCTTGGTGTGAAGCGTGTCACTGCGCGGGCTTATGATTGGAGCCAACATCGCGAGGGAACGGCACGCGCAGGCGGAGCCGAACCTCTGGAGATGATCCGTGGAATATCCGAGTGAGTACCTGGCAATTGCCAAGATGATCGATCACTCGCTGCTGAACCCGGCGCTGACCGATCGCGAGCTCGATGAAGGCTGTGATCTGGCGGTTCGCTATAACGTCGCCAGCATCTGCATCGTGCCCTACTATCTCGCCCGCAGCGTCGAGCTGCTGAGCGGGTCAACGGTCCTTGCCACCACAACCATCGGCTTTCCCCATGGCGGACACACCACGGCAATCAAGCTCGCCGAGGTGCGGCAGGGGCTGAGAGATGGCGGGCAGGAGCTGGATGCGGTCATCAACATCAGCAAGGCCCGGAGCGGGGACTGGCGTTATGTGCGGGACGAGCTGCTCGCGCTTACAGAGGCCACACATATCGGCGGAGCCAAGATCAAAGTGATCTTCGAGAACGCTTATCTTGACGATGCCGCCAAGATTCGTTTGTGCGAGATTTGCGCCGAGATCGGGGCTGACTGGGTGAAGACCTCAACCGGATATGCGCCCAGTGGAATGACCCTCGCTGATCTTGAGCTGATGCGGAAATACTCGCCGCCGCATGTGCAAATCAAGGCGGCGGGCGGCGTCCACGATCTGGACACGCTCCTCAAGATTCGCGACCTTGGAGTGAGCCGCGTGGGCATGAGGAGCACTGCGACGGTTCTGGAAGAGATGCGGAAGCGGCTCGGACTGGAGCCGATCTCTCAGGCCGCGCCCTCCCCGGCGGCCGCGGGTAACTAACTGTCCCGCTTGCCGCGCCGTCTTGATTTTCGTGAATGCGCTGCACTCTTTCCAAAACTGCTCTAGGTTTCTGA
>Ga0326727_10015360_pt1 | contig 16451 bp, 14 predicted proteins | sample MB2enrmetagenome_FD_207643 | JGI IMG/M metagenome (GOLD analysis project Ga0326727, IMG submission 207643) | Lab enriched peat soil microbial communities from McLean, Ithaca, NY, United States - MB29MY | ecosystem: Environmental > Terrestrial > Soil > Wetlands > Peat | place: USA: New York...
CGCTCTGTACTCCAAGAAGCGCCGCTATCAACGCTTATTCGGTAAAAAGTGTCGTAGTACAAGCTAGAATCATATCTGCTGTAGCATAACCAAACTTTGCCGTCGAGAGTCTGTGACAAAGTTGTATAATAATCGTTAGGATTAGTTGTAACCGATATTGAGGATGACCATGTTGTTCCACCATCGTCTGAGTAACATTCAGTCAATCCTGTCGCATTAGTTTCCCAGGCGATAATCATCCTGCCACTCGCCGTCCTAACACCGGAGAGCGACCCGCAATATGGGTTTGCATTGCAAACAAAGGAAGGCACGCTCCAGGTTGTTCCATTATCGGTGCTCGTTACAGAAAACAAGCTGTCTCTCATGGGGTTTGCATATACAACGAACAAATCCCCGTTGCTTAATATAAACGGACAAGATTCATAATATGAAGAACCAGTCGAAAATGGCTCCTGAAACGGAAAAGAAGAAATCTGCGATATATTACTGGTCCTATTAGGCAAAGCTGCTGCCCTCTGAATAGAGAGCTTCGGATTCATCGATAAATTCTGCCCCTTCGGTCTTGTCAAAACAATTGCTTTGTTGGTTTTTCTTGCAGCAGGTGGTTCACCTCCACCTTTGACATCTAGTTGTTGACCAAATATCAGATACGGCGCTGCAAAGATTATAAATAAAGCAATGAACAAGTGTCTCATAAGAGCCTCCATTTTGTTATTCGATTCTTAGAACAATGACACATAACTACCAAAATTACTTACTACGTTTTCATCCTCTCTTCTAGGGGAACAACCTATCAGCTGAGTCCACGAACACAAACCTTATCCCTGTTACGAGAATACACCTACCTTCCGTTCACTTATTAAGCTTTCGGATTTTTTCAATTTGCTCACCATGGTATCACGCAACCACGGTATACAATGACCGAGTCTTGTGGTTCGTACTATTAGTTGCAGGTTCGCATTCATTTGAGTATGACTAGTTTCCTTGTCTCACTGTAGGTTCCTGATTGAAGTCTATAAAAATAGACTCCGCTCGGAAGCCTACTGCCGTCGAACCTCACGCTGTACTCGCCAGGGGCTCTGGTACCGTTGACCAGTGTCGCCACTTCCTCGCCAAGCGAGTTATAGATCTTCAAGGTAATGTGACTAACTGTCGCAATTTGATAACTGATCACAGTTGATGGATTGAACGGATTAGGATAGTTCTGCGACAGCATGAAACCGCCCGGCTGAACAGCCGACGTTCTGACAAACGTGCCAGGAGTTTGACCCACATAAGTCAAAGAAACCGAATGCACCTTCACGTTCCCCGATGAAAGCGTGTCGACTGCCACCGTCAATTGATGTCTTTCTCCCGTGACCCATGAGATCGAACATGTTATAGAGCTATCTATCAGAATGGCGCCATTGTATTCTCTTACAGAGGTCACGTCGGTTGATCTAAGCGCGCCAAACGAACCTATGGGGAGATTCAATGTGCCGAATGCATCAATCGTTGCCACGCTGGTTGTTACTTCCATCATACCTCCTCCAAAATTGGTGGTGTCTGACCTACTGGCAAAGACATCTCCCAACTGTACGGGAAGATGAAAAAGAAACTGAGTTGTATGACTAATGATGCTTGTGTCAATTGTCACGCCACCGAATGACCACGACTCATGCTGAAAGGAGCCAATACTTAAGAGCGAATCATTTGAGAGTTCATAATATTCATAAATGTCAAATGTTAAGCCGCTGTCCGAAATAATGGATTTCTGTGCATACGTCGCCCCGGGAAAATCGCTGGCGTACGGAGTTGAAGATGGAAGAACGTTATCTAACCGAACTGAATCATTAATGTTCACAGACGGAGCAGACCATGTCTGCGGCGCCGAACTGGAAGCAGTGCCTACATTCATCATCACAGTATCCGAAGATCCATAGATGAACAATGATTTCCCTGCGCCAAAGTAATTCGACATGTCCCCGGTGGTAATCGAAATCTGTGAAAGCGCTACAGACTGAACAAACAAACCGATAGCAGCAGCAGACAGCAGGTAGAAAAACTTTTCCATTTGATGCCTTCTTTCCTTCTTTGCAATCTTTCTGGACTTCTTCATGATGCACTCTAAGATGCAAATCCGAAAATCGCCGTTTGTCAAGAAATTGTCATAAAGCTGTCAAACTTTTCACCCGACCACCAATTATTTAGCAGTTGCCTGGAATGAAATTACAGAAAATCCTTTCACCAAATTCAACCCCCCAGAATACCCGGGACTTCCATTCCCTTCATGAAAAACACTGATCGCGAAAAACTACTCGCTCAAAATATCCCGCAGGATCTTAAGCTACTCTTTGAATTCGGATTCTACACAGGATTGCGACAAGGCGAGAATCCTAATCTGAGATGGGATTCATTAGATGTCCCTGATTTGACAATAACAGTTTCTAATACAGATGATTTTACTACAAAGAGCAAAAGAGAACGGATCATTCCTTTCAATGCTGAGCACCTTCGGTTTTCGTCTCGCCAGCATCGCTAAAAAAATGTTGTTTAGCGGAATTATTCTTTCTTTTTTGTCCTTCGTCATGAATGTCTCGGTATTTGCAACCTTCACGATCCTTTCGGACAGGTTCACGGCGGTCCGTCTCAAGTTCAACATCTCGGACAATCGCATTCCGGTATTGAATCCAAATAGAAAGATATCCTTCAGTGTCTCGTTCTTCGTTTCTTTGATAATGCTGGAAAGCCCAATCTCCGTGATGAACGCTGGAATAGACTTTGGAATCCTCGGCAGCTTGATTTTTCTTAACGGGTTGTCAGAAAGATAGTTTCGTTCCACTGCGTGGTTAAAAGCTGCCTTGAGCGTCCTGTAGTTTCTAGCTGTTTCAAACTGTGCTCTCTTAAATGATGCTGCCAAGAACGTTTCAAGCTTGAGAGGGCTTAACTCTTGGAGAGGAATATCTCCGGTGAATTCACACAGCTTCCGAAATGCTGCCTCAGTGTCTCGTATGTAATTCGCTGAATGAGTCTGAGAAAGATAGCCAACATATTCATTGGCAAAGGCCGAGAGTGATTTGACATTCGTTAGAGGAGGTCCAGCAATCCTCTCTTTTAATTCGACTAAGAATTTGAGTGCGTCTCTTTGTCGCGTTGCACCTGTCGAGATTCGCCGGGTTCGATTTTCTGATTCATCAAAGTATTGAACGTAGAAATACCCTCTTCTTTTGAGCAGGAACATTAGTTAACTCCATTTTTCCTGCCTCCACAAAGACCGTAAAATGGTACATTTTAGTGTACACAAAAGTGTACACAACTGATTGCATTTCCATTGCAAGTATGAATGAATTCAAGGAAGGGAATCTGCAATTTTGGTGTGTTTTAGTGGACAGGGGCGGAATTGAACCGCCGACACACGGATTTTCAGTCCGTTGCTCTACCAACTGAGCTACCTGTCCAATCCTAGGAATTTTTCTGTATAAATAAATATAGTCTCGCGAGCTTAATTCTTCAAGCTGGAAATTGTGCGGATTTACAAAACCCCAGACGGTGTTTCCAGCTAGACCATAGGACGTCAGTTGCATCTTCACAGCATGACTGGTTATTTTGGATTGTGAAACCGACCAGCAGAATTCTCGGGGCAGCATGGACGTAATCAAACCTCCGCGTCTAAGAAAACACGACCTGATTTCAGTAATCTCTCCCGCAAGCGCGCCGCTCGATCCCTCTAGGGTGCACCGTGGAGCCGAGTACTTTGAATCTCTCGGCTACAGAGTCACTATCAGCAAGAATGTCTTCAACTCAAACGGCTATCTCGCCGGCACCGACGACGAACGAGCAGAGGATCTGAACCAGGCCTTTGCCGACAAGAACGTGAAAGCGATAATTTGCTCGCGCGGCGGATACGGGACGCCGCGCATTTTGGACAAGATCGATTACGAGTCTATAAGAAAGAATCCCAAAATTTTTGTCGGCTATTCTGACATTACCGCTCTGCAGCTTGCGATATTTAGGGAGACCAGACTCGTCACTTTCAGCGGTCCGATGATGGCGGTGGAGTTCGGCTTGGAATCGGGTAAAAAGATCGACCCATTCACAGAAGAGAAATTCTTCGACTTGGTGACGAGCGATAAGAAAATCGGCCCTATAAAAAGTCACAAAGATTACCGACTCGCTTACAGTGGTAAGCAGAGATCAAAGGGGCGGCTGATCGGCGGAAACCTATCTTTGATTACGTCGATATTCGGGACCGATTACCTGCCCGATTTTGCAGGCAGCATTCTTCTCCTCGAGGAAGTCTCAGAGGAGCCGTATTCGATAGACAGAATGCTGACCCAGCTTCGCCTGGCCAGGATTCTGAATAGCGTTTCCGGTTTCGCACTTGGCCAGTTCACCGACTGCGCACCCGCGGAACCGAACAAGCCCTTTCGAAAGCTCGAAGACATTCTCAACGATGACCTGCTTTCCAGCGGCAAGGCGTCCGTTTCGAATGTCCCTTACGGCCATCTGCCATGCAAACTAACTCTGCCAATCGGAGGATTAGTCTCGATAGATCCTGTGAAGAAGAAGTTCTCGATCGACGAACCGGCTGTGATCTAAAATCTAACCATAGGCTCGCTGAAATACGGTGGGATCTCAGACAACTCTTCCAGCAGACTATTTCTTCCTATTGGCCATTCCAGCCAGAAAATTTGCGATGACCATAGCGGCCAGTTTGGCGGTACGGCCGTCGACATCAAATTTCGGATTGAACTCGCAAACATCCAGCATGGCCGTCGTCTTGCCCGATCCCGCAAGATAAGCGCATTCCAGAATCTCTCCCGCAGAGAGGCCGGTTGGTGTCGAGGAACTCACCCCCGGCGCATCTGAGCTCCTGACACTGTCCATGTCGATGCTGACGTAGACACCAAGTGTCTCTCTTCCGGCCATCTTATATGCCTGTGTGAAAGACACGGAAACTCTTCGCCTGTGGATCTCTTCCAGCGTACAAACATGGACACCGCTCTCGACCGCATAGAGAAGATGTGCTCTGGAATTCACGAATTCCTGCGCACCGTATTCGACAAAATTTTTCCCAATGAGATTGCCCGAATCGAGGAGCATCTTGTATGGTGTCCCGCTGTTGATTCCATTTGAATATTCCCGGACGTCCAGATGTGAGTCTATGTTTATGGCCCCGCACTTCCCGATAGCCGCACGACACGCGCTGAAATCTGCATAGCTCAGGTCGTTGCTCCCGCCGAGGACAATTGGGGTGTGGCCATGCCTCAACAGCGAGGTGATCGTACTCTCCAATGCAGACAGCGCTTCATCGAGATTCATATTGCGTTTGATATTGCCGGCGTCGAAGATTTCCGTCACCACGTCACTGAGGGTTGCCGCTTTCGTGGGTGTCAGCCTGTAGAACGCCTTGCGTATTTCATCCGGACCTGCCGCGCTTCCCGCGCGCCCTCGATTTCTTACTGCACCCTCATCGAAAGGGAAACCGATAATCACTACCCTGAAATCCCCGCCGAATCTTTCCCTTCCCGTTTGAGTGACCTCTCCGAATCTCAGATCCCCTTGTTCCCCACGTTTGTAGAGAAGAGCTGGATCAGGCGCTTCAAGAAAATTCCAAAACGATTCCATGCTTTATCACTTTCGTAATTCTGTTTTCTGTGAAATGGTACGGGAGATAAGCGTAGTCTTCCGCGTCGACCACGAGAATGTCCGCCTGCTTTCCCACTTCGATGCTTCCCAGCTTGTCGGACATTCCTAAGGCAGCCGCAGCGTTGATCGTAGCTGCGTTGAGCACCTCTTCGACGGTCATTTCGTTGAAGCAGACACCGAGCCACATGACTGTTTGCATATTATCAACCATCGATGTCCCGGGATTGAAATCGCTGGCGATTGCCACCGCACAATTGTGTTCGATCATCTCTCGAACGGGCGCCGGTCTCGCCCGCAAATAAGCAGCCACTGGAGGCAGAACCACCGCGATAGTGCTGCTCTCGCCCAGAACAGTCATCTCCTCCGCAGAAATCTTCTCGAGGTGATCGACGGAGGTTGCGCCCAGCTCCACCGCAAGCTTTACTGCGCCGCTTGCGGAGAGCTCGTCGGCATGCATTTTCAGCTTGAGGCCAAACTCGCGAGCCGCGATCAATATCCTTTTCGCCTCGTCGAGGCTAAAGAAGCCCTCGTCGCAGAACACGTCGCAGAACTCGGCCAGTTCTTTCTTCGCGATGTATGGGAGAAGTTCTTCCGTAAGAGTTTTCAAATAGACATCACGATCCACGTCGGAGGGAATCGCGTGGGCGCCAAGAAAGGTGGCGCATATATCGGGGATTAATTCCGATCTCATTTCCTGAATTGCTTCGAGGAGTTTGATCTCGTTCTTGAAATCGAGTCCGTATCCACTTTTCAATTCAACGGCCGTGGTTCCCCATTTAAGCATCTTATCCAACCGATGCTCCGCGGAAGAACGGAGTCTTGATTTCGGAGTCTCACGAGTTTTTCTTACAGTTTGCAGGATGCCGCCGCCTTCGCGTGCGATTTCACCATAACTCTTGCCAGCCGCCCGCAAGAGAAATTCATGCTCCCTTGTTCCGCCGAAGATGGCGTGCGTATGCGCGTCAACAAAGCCCGGCATGAGGATTTTCCCTGAAACATCGACGACATCGACGCCTTCAGCGGAGTCGATCCTTGCAATCTGCTTTATCGTGCCATCTTCCACGTAGACATCGACACCCTCGACCACTCCGATCTCGTTCATCTCCGAGCCGCGCTTGAAAGGCATTCCGTGACTGGAACATGTGACGACGAACCTGGGATCCTTCAGGACGAGCTTCACTTCGCGCTGGCAGTATAGGTGACAGTAACTGACGAGGAGACAGTGACGTCCGAAGCGTTCAGGGAGGGAACTGCCTCGAGTGTCTGCATCCGCGCACCGTAATACGGCACAGGAGGACGGGACGTAGACGTGCTCATGGTTTTTACCTTGAGGCCGCCCAGATGTTCCAACACGGCAATCGCTTCCGCTTTCTCGTGCGCCTTCTTGACCGCCTCCTGCAGTGAAACCGTCTGGAGACTATCCTGGTCCTTTGCGCGGAACTCGATTCCGTTGATTGTCACTCCTTCCACCGAAGTTATCTGTGCTAACACGTCATTCAACTTGGAAAGCGGAATTGACAATGTCATGAGCGCGGACACCTGGTAATAAATTGGCTTGATCTGGTCGTTGTCCTTCTCGTTGAAAGACGGTGTGATGAATAGATTTCCCGTCTTGAGCAGGGTCGTGTCAATCGACCTGGCGAGTGAACGACTGAGCTCCTCGTACGTGCTTAAATAATGGCTGAATGCCTCGGTGGCTAGCGGCTGCCTCGAAATTATTCTCAGGTGGAACTCGGTGACATCCGGTTCCGCCGACACAGTCGCCTCGGCGGATACGGTTATCTCGGAATTCTGAGGGGGAGTTGCCGAGCCGGTTTGCGAGCAGCTTGTGCCGACAAGGAAAAAAAGCGCAAAGAGAAAGGGAAAGAGTTTCATAGTTCGCTCCGTTTACTATTATTTAGGCAACGAAATTCTAAGATTCAAATGACGACGTTGACGCTGTGGTTCTGAGCCATGACACGCAAACATTGGCGCAGCGCTGAGAATCTTGACTTCGGTAGTTTTGCCCCTCGAATCTTTTTTTGCGTTCTATGCCGTCTTCGCTGAACGAAAATGGATACGCCTACAGACAGGCAAGCTTGAATTTCTTGCTTCGGATTCATAAAATGTCCGTGTCATTTTGGGTAATGCGATTCAAATTGAGGAGTTCCTCTTCAGAACAGGACTCCGTGTCATTTTCAACTGAGAGGTGACCGAACATGAAAAATGGTGCCGTTGTTTTCTGCTCTATGGTCCTGCTCTTCACCGGGATTCCAACGCGAGCTAATTCCCAGACCACTAAAGACCCTTCGACTGTACCGGCCTATCTGGATACAAGTCTTGCGTTTGAGGCGCGCGCCACTGATTTGGTTTCCAGAATGACGCTCGATGAGAAAGTCGCTCAAATGCAGAACGACGCGCCCGCAATTCCGAGACTTGGCATCCAACAATATAACTGGTGGAATGAATGTCTTCACGGCGTTGCAAGAGCTGGCATAGCAACGGTATTCCCGCAGGCTATCGGCATGGCCGCAACATGGGACCCGGACTTGATTTACGAAGAAGCGAATGTCATTTCCACCGAAGCGCGCGCTAAATACAACGATGCAATCGGCAAAGGAATTCACGAAATTTTCCACGGCCTGACATTTTGGTCGCCCAACATAAACATCTTCCGCGATCCGCGTTGGGGCAGAGGACAGGAAACCTATGGTGAGGATCCTTTCCTGACTTCCCGAATTGGCGTTGCGTTCGTCGAGGGCTTACAGGGAAACGATCCGAAATATCTTAAAGTGGTCTCAACCACGAAACACTTCGCCGTCCACAGCGGGCCAGACCCGCAGAGACACCGGTTTGACGCTCACCCTACCTTGCGAGATTTTTATGAGACGTATCTGCCCGCTTTCGAAGCGTGTATCAGAGAAGGTGGAGCTTACTCCGTGATGGGCGCGTACAACAGCCTGTACGGATTTCCGTGCACCACAAGCAAGTTCTTGTTGACGGATGTTCTGCGGGAGAGGTGGGGATTCAAGGGCTACGTTGTCTCTGATTGCGGCGCCATCTGGGACATTTTCAACGGCCACAAGTACGCTCCGGACGAAGCAACGGCCTCTGCATTGGCGGTCAAAGCCGGATGTGACCTGACCTGTGGAGGTGAATATTTATCGCTGAAGAATGCCGTGGCCAAGAATTTGATTTCAGAGAAAGAAATCGACAAGGCTGTGACGTCACTGATGCTTGCCCGATTCAAGCTTGGCATGTTCGATCCGCCGAACGTTGTCCCATTCTCTTCGCTCAACATCTCTGATAATGACACACCGGACCACCAAGCGCTGGCGAGGAAAGTGGCCGACGAGAGTATTGTTCTCCTGAAGAATGACAAAAACGCGCTGCCGATAAAAAAGAACTTACATTCAGTTGCCGTAATCGGGTTGTATGCCGACGATATAAACATCCTCCTCGGCAACTATAATGGCACACCCTCGAATCCCATAACGATCCTGCAAGGGATCAAGAATAAACTGGGTAAGAAAGTCAGGGTGGATTTCGCGGCAGGTTACAATTTGCTTGAAGATAACAACAGACTGGAGACCGTGGGAAGCGAATTTGTAAAGCCCGTGAAGGGATTTGCAGGGCAGGGGCTCTATGCTGAGTACTTCGACACCCCGGATCTCAGTGGCAAGCCGGCGTTCACAAGAGTCGATACTGTAGCCCAGCAGTTCTGGTGGCTCGGTTTCCCGGGCAGCCGAATTACGAAGGACTATTTCTCGTTGAGATGGACCGGCACCATCACGCCTCCTTTGACGGGCAACTATGAAATGAGAGTAACTACCGATGGACGGAATCGTTTAATCGTCAACGACAGCCTTGTCGCCGATAACTGGAACGTGAATCCGACAAACACGTTCAAACCGCAAACGGTTTTCATGGAAAAAGGCAAGGAGTACAAGATAGAAATCGACTATTCGGACAGTGTAAACTATGCCGGGATCAGGCTACAGTGGAGGCAGGTCTACGAATTGCCGAGTGAAGAAAGGCTCACCGCTGATGCTGTCTCGCTTGCCAGGAAATCCGATGCGGTGATAGTGGTGACGGGAATCTCGCCTCAGCTTGAAGGTGAAGAGATGCCGATTAATCTGCCAGGCTTCAAAGGTGGCGATCGGACAAGCCTGGATATTCCTTCAGATCAGCAAAAACTCTTGCAAGCGCTTCAATTGACGGGGAAGCGTATTGTTCTTGTCCTGGTCGGCGGGAGCGCGCTCGCAGTCAACTGGGAGGAAAAGGACCTCCCGGCCATCATTGATGCATGGTACCCCGGAGAAGAGGGTGGCGACGCGGTTGCCGACGTCATCTTTGGCGACTATAATCCCGCCGGGAGACTACCGGTCACTTTCTACAAATCCGCGAAAGACCTCCCTCCTTTTGACGACTACGACATGTTCCCGGACTCTCTTGGACAAGGCAGGACTTATCGCTACTTCAAAGGCTCCCCGTTGTACCCGTTTGGGTTCGGACTAAGCTACACGAAATTCGAGTACTCCGGTTTGCAGGTAGACAGAGAGACTGCCGGCGGCCGCGACACTCTACAGGTCTCGGTGGCGATTCGAAACGGCGGCAAGCACGACGGGGACGAGGTCGTCCAGCTCTACGTGAAGGACTTGACTTCCACCGGACCCCAGCCCGTTAGGTCCCTCAAAGGGTTCAAGCGAGTTCACGTAAGGAAAGGTGAGTCCAAAGACATCGTGATTTCCGTCCCCGTGGAGTCGTTTAGATATTTCGATGAGAAGAATAGCGATTTCGTCGTTGAACCGGGTGCGTACGAATTAGAGGTTGGCCCAGCCTCGAACGACATTAAGGTGAAGAAGACTGTGACGATCCTGCAACAGGAGTAGGTTGCAAGCTGCTACGGATGTGTAAGGCCAGATCAGCAGTACTTTACTCGGATCAGCGGGCGATCTGCTTTCAACAAAGACACTCAGACCACTCTCTTGCACGAAGCACCGATTATCAACTTCGGTTTCAGGTAAACCTTCTGCTTCCTGACGTGATCCGTGTCTTCGATCTTATCTATGATCATCTTGGCGGCCGTCTGTCCCAGTTTCTCGATCGGCTGGAGAACGTAAGTGATCTTCGGCTCAAATATTTCGTATCCCGGTATCTCGTCATAACCCGCCAGCGAAATGTCGTCGGGAATCTTGATCCTCATCTCTTGGATTGCCCTGATGGCGCCGACAGTCATCAGGCAGTTGAATGAGAACAAAGCAGTCGGCCGTTGTTTTGCCTTGAGCATGTCTTTGACAGCCACATATGCATCCGATTCATGGAATTCGCAATTGCGGACGAAACTCCGAGTAATCTCTATTCCATTTGCATCCATCGCGTCGCAGAATCCACTGTACCTCTCAGTGTCAGGGTAAATGATTCCAGGGCCTTTCAGCACTGCGATCTTTCTATGACCAAGCTTGATGAGATACCTGGTCAACTTGAAAGCCCCATCATAATGGTCGGTCACCACAAAGTCGGATTCAATTTCAGGGGCCATCCTGTCAACGAGCACAAAATTGACATTGGTCTCCTTGAGGTACCTAATCGACTCGTCGGAGTGAGGAACTATTATTATGCCATCGACTCTGTGCGACTGGAAGGACCTAATGAATTTAATTTCGCTGTCGGAGTTCTCCTCCGTGTTGCACAAAAGAAGCGTGGCGTAATCCAACCTGTGTGCATAGTCTTCAACGGATCGGAACCAGCTGTTAAAAAAGGTATTCTTGATGTCCGGCATTATCACGCCGATTGTGTTGGTCTTTCTCTTTACCAGCGACCGCGCGACGAGGCTCGGTTGGTAGCCGAGTTCGTTTATGACACTCTTCACGCGTTCGAGAGTCTTCGAGTCAACTTTCTCAGGATTGTTGAGCGATCTGGACACGGTCATTACAGAGACGCCCGCCTTTCGGGCCACATCGTGAATTGTGGGCGTCCCGCCTTTCTTAGTCATTCGACCCTGCGCAATTCTCAGTCCTCACCATATTTCGACTCGGACACGACTTATCAATTTGGAACATATTTCACTTGATATGCGGTCACCGAACTTCTCGCCGGGAGGCAATCATTTCTAGAAAACTCATGGAAGAAGTACCCCGGATTTCTCCTCAACCGTAGCGGAAAACTTGCGCCTGGTAGCCGGATGAAGACGTGTCCCTTCCGTTGTGGCATCCACCGTGCGCTTCATGTTAATCGTTAACATCGACGAAAAATTAACAATTACGTATCTCATTTTCAAATTCTGAGGCGCCATGGCACGCTGCTACTCTGGACAATTCTTCCCTCGACGCTCATGGGAAATGCAGTTGAAGATTGCCGGGAGATCCGGTATTTATCACTCACCGAGAGGAGTCGATTACCTTCCCATCCAGCCGCCGTCAACGATAACGACGCTGCCATTCACATAGCTCGAGGCATCCGAACAAAGAAAAACGACAGTGCCCATCAAGTCCTCAGGCGTCCCCCATTTCCCCGCCGGGATCCTGTCCAATATTGCCTGGCTTCGGGCAGGATCATCCCGAAGCGGTTTGGTATTGTCTGTGGCTATGTAGCCGGGGGCGATTGCATTTACGTTTACTCCCTTCGAAGCCCACTCGTTCGCAAATGCCATTGCCAACTGCTTGACGCCGGCTTTCGACGCCGCATATCCCGGCACAAGTATTCCGCCTTGAAACGCCAGTAGTGATGAGATGAATACGATCTTGCCATAGCCTCGTTCCACCATGTCCCTGCCGATTTCCCTTGTCAAAATGAATTGCGATGAGAGATTGACTTCGATCACCTTATCCCAATAGTCATCCGGATGTTCGGAAATGGGTTTGCGCAAGATCGTTCCGGCATTGTTGACCAATATGTCGATTCTCGGGAAGTCGGCCTTCACTCGCCCGATGAATTCATATACTGAATCACGATTGGAAAAGTCGCTCCTATATGACCTAAATCTGCGACCCCTAGTCTTGATCTCCCTCTCGACCTCAGAAAAATCCTCAACGTAAGAAACCGATATTATGTCAGCTCCAGCTTCCGCCAGTGCAATCGCATAAGCTCTGCCGATTCCTTGGTTTGAACCAGTCACGAGAGCTACTTTATTGTCTAGCCTGAACTTGTCGAGTATCATCCTACAAATTCCCTCCTGCTTTCCCTTTTCTTCATGGAATATTTCGTCTTTTTTCGACGTCTTTTTGAACCCGTTCAGCGAATCCCCTATCTCAAAACCGACACGTCGACATCATCCATGTCTTCAAACTCCTGGTTCTCGCCTCCCATTGCCCAGATAAATGAGTAGTTTTTTGTCCCCCCACCTGAATGGATAGACCAACTCGGCGAAATGACCGCCTGTTTGTCCCTTACGACTATGTGTCTTGTTTCCGACGGCTGACCCATGATGTGGAAGACAACTGCATTCTGATCCACGTTGAAGTAAAAGTAGATCTCGGTTCTCCGCTGGTGAGTGTGGGAAGGCATCGTATTCCAGATGCTTCCTTCGTCGAGCTCTGTCAGGCCCATGACAAGCTGAGCGCTCTTTGCGCCTCCGGGATGTATGTACCTGTTGAGGGTGCGCTGGTTTGCTTCCCTCTGGTTTCCAAGCTTCGCAGAAAAAGTTTCTCCGAATTTGATGAACGTGGTCGGATAAGAGGAATGCGCCGGATAGCTTACGAAATAGAAATTTGCAGGTTTATGAAGGTCGATGCTTGAAAATCCTATTTCCTTTGTGCCTCTGCCAATGTAAACCGCGTCTCTAAAACCTAGCACGAACTCATCTTTGTCGGCAACCACTTTACCTTTTCCGCCCACGTTGAATACTCCGATCTCTCTCCTTTGCGCGAAGAAGTCGGCGGCCATTTCCTTCTTGCTACTTTCAAGGAAGAGCGGCCTCTTCATAGGAACTGCTCCGCCGACAATCGCCCTGTCGAGATCAAAATATATCGTTTGGATCTTGCCTTCTTGAAAGAGATCTTCCATCAAGAAGGCCTTTCGGATGTCCTCAGTCTTCATTGTCTTATAGCTGATAACATCTGGAGTATACCTTACTTCCATCGTTTCCTCCTGAAACTGTGTGCACTATCCTCAGTACTCAAGCCTATCATCTCTGGATACGTGCCGAGCCCCCTTTGGCGATGGCACGCACCTGTTCCACTGTCGCCATGGTCGTGTCGCCCGGGAAAGTTGTCAGAAGTGCTCCATGAGCCCAGCCAAGTTTGACGGCTTCTTCAGGCTTCTCACCGCTAATAAGACCGTAGAAAAGGCCGCTCGCAAAACCGTCGCCACCGCCTACGCGGTCCAAGACATCCAGCTCAGCGGTAGGTGAAACGTAGGTCTTTCCGTTCACCCAGGCCACGGCTCCCCAGCTATGGTGGTTTGTAGAATACACTTCACGTAATGTGGTCGCAACCACTTTCACCTGTGGGTACTTCTCGACTACCTTGTCGATCATTCCAAAGAAAGTTGCGGGATCGAGCTTTGATTTCGCTGCCACTTCCGGCCCGGGGACGCCCAGACCTTTTTGAAGGTCTTCCTCATTGCCTACGAGCACATCAACATTATTCACAATTCTCGCTACGACTTCCTCCGCTTTCTTTTGACCGCCCCAGAGATTCCAGAGTTTCTCTCGGAAATTCAGGTCGAAGCTGACGATCGCACCAGCCTTCTTAGCGGCCTTCATTCCTTCAACAATGACCTCACCTGTCGTCTCGGAAAGCGCCGCAAAGATCCCGCCGCTGTGGAACCATTTCACGCCGCCTGCAAAGATCTCATCCCAGTTGAAATCTCCCCGCTTCAATTGTGCCGCAGCCTCATTCGAACGGTTGTAAAATACGACTGGAGGCCGGATGCCATGGCCCACGTCGCTGTAGACCGTCGCCATGTTCGGGCCGGTCACGCCGTTGTGTTTGAAATGTTTGTAAAACGGTCTTACTCCCATCGCTCTTACTCGTTCCGCGATCAAATCACCTATCGGATAATCGACCATCGCTGACACGATACCCGTGTTGAGGCGGAAACAATCCGACAAATTGGCTGCTACGTTGAATTCCCCTCCGCTGACATGAATTCTGGATTCGGTCGCTTTCCTGAAAGGAACGATTCCGGGGTCGAGACGGTGCACTAACGCACCCAAAGAAACAAAATCCAATGCACCTTTTGATGGTACACTCAATTCCATGCTCATCATTTATTTCCTTAGAAATTAGTTGTCATTGAAAAATGCAACGGACCTGATCCATCATGTCTGCATTCAGACCGACACAGGTCAATGGTCACACGAGGTACGTCGAAGACGCTGTCTCACCGCCTCGACCGGTCCAGTTTGTGTGGAAAAATTCTCCACGGGCTTTGTCAACCCGCTCGTACTGGTGCGCCCCGAAATAGTCCCGCTGCGCCTGTAACAAATTTGCGGGGAGCCGAGAGTTTCTATAGCCATCGTAATAGTTCAGCGCCGTCGAGAACGCCGGAATCCATATGCCGTTCAATGCGGCGGTTGAGACGACCCTTCGCCATGATTCTTGAGCTAATTCAACCTTGTTCTTGAAAAACGGGTCGAGAAGCAGGTTGCTGAGGCTCGGATTCTTGTCAAACGCTTCCTTGATCTTGCCAAGGAAAATACTCCGAATGATACATCCGCCTCTCCACAGAAGCGCAATGCCACCGAAGTTCAGATTCCATTTGTATTCCTCCGCCGCCGCCCGCAGCATAGTGAAACCCTGAGCATACGAGACTATTTTCGAGGCATAAAGGGCCTCTTCCAAATCATGTAGGAACGACTTCTTATCTCCGGCAAATTCCGGCTTGGGTCCCGCGAGAATCTTCGAGGCCGCTACCCTCTCCTCCTTCATCGCGGAAAGACACCTGCCAAATACTGCTTCGCTGATGAGCGTGAGAGGAATTCCAAGGTCGAGCGACGTGACACTCGTCCATTTGCCGGTCCCTTTCTGTCCGGCTGTGTCGAGTATTTTGTCAACAAGAGGTTTCCCATCCGTGTCTTTGTACGCAAGGATGTCTCTCGAAATTTCGATAAGATAACTATTGAGATCCCCAGTATTCCAATTCTTGAACACTTCGTGCATTTCGTCCGCGCTCATCCCCAACAGTTCCCTCATTATCTGGTAAGCTTCGCAGATCAACTGCATGTCGCCATACTCGATCCCGTTATGAGCCATCTTGACAAAATGTCCCGCGCCGTCACTTCCGACCCAATCGCAGCACGGCGTACCATCTTCGACTTTTGCAGCAATGGCTTGAAAGATCGGCTTCACGTGAGGCCAAGCCGCCGGTGATCCGCCAGGCATGATTGATGGACCGCGCAAAGCTCCTTCTTCGCCGCCCGAGACTCCGGTCCCGATGTACATCAGATCTTTGCTTTCCAGATATTTTGTTCTCCGAATTGTATCAAGATAGTACGAGTTACCACCGTCAATGATGATGTCTCCCTTGTTGAGGTGGGGGATGAGGGCCTCGATGAACTCGTCGACAGGCTTCCCGGCCTTCACCATCAACATGATCTTTCTCGGAGTTTTTAGGGAGGAAATGAATTCTTCGATGCTACCGGTCCCGATGACATTCCTTCCCCTGGCACGACCATTGACAAATTTCGTTACTTTTTCCACGGTGCGATTAAAGACGGCAGCGGTGAATCCCCTGCTCTCCATGTTCAGAACAAGATTTTCTCCCATGACTGCCAATCCAATCAAACCGATATCTGCTTTCGATGACATTTTTATTTATTCCTTTTTGGTTTAAATGTTTTGTAACCCAAGTCCAGAGCCCTTCTCCTTCCCATGTCTGAAAAAGGGTCGAACTAAGTCCCT
>Ga0326727_10015361_pt1 | contig 16450 bp, 18 predicted proteins | sample MB2enrmetagenome_FD_207643 | JGI IMG/M metagenome (GOLD analysis project Ga0326727, IMG submission 207643) | Lab enriched peat soil microbial communities from McLean, Ithaca, NY, United States - MB29MY | ecosystem: Environmental > Terrestrial > Soil > Wetlands > Peat | place: USA: New York...
GGTCCCGGTGATCTTTCCAGACCACAATGAGGGTGGCACCGGTCCCTCGCCTTTGGAGACCGGGGTGGGGAACCTCACTTCCCCAGCTCATCGCGGAGGGGAGTATTCTCAACCTGCATGAAAGGCGGGCGCATTCGTTCTCAGCAAACTGGAGAATTTCACTTTCTCACCTTCAGTTGCTACCGCCGTCGGTCCTATTTCGAGTCGGCCGCGGCCATGGATCTCTTTGAAGACGCGCTGGAGCGAGTCCGCCGGCGCTATCTGTTTGCAGGCGCCGGCTATGTCGTCATGCCGGAGCACGTGCATCTGCTGGTCAAAGTGGCCCGTGGGGGAGCCCAAGCGCGCGCTTTTGTCCAAGGCGATCCAGGCCCTTAAGCTGTCGGTCTCAGTGCGGAGCCAGGAAAGGCCCTTCTGGCAGGCCCATTATTGCGATTTCAACGTCTCGGCGCACGAAAAGTTTGTGGAGAAGCTGCGATCCATCCATCGCAACCCGGTCCGCCGAGGGCTGGTTGCGCAACCGGAGGATTGCCACCCCACGGACGAAGACCTATCCGCGGGGACCCCGGTGGCAGTGGTCGAGCTTTCGCCACTATCAAACGGGCGTGCGCGGAACTGTGGAGATCGAATCGGATTGGACAGCTCGACAAAGAGGCTGGCAACTGCCCGAGTGGATGCGCGATCCCTGGGCCGTCTCCTCGACCTCCCGGTCCCCAAAGGCGAGGGACCGGGGGCACCCTCGACTGAGCGGAATTCGCCTTGAAATTAGAGCCACCCGGCCAATTGGTTTCGTGTCGTTTGAGGAATCCGTCGCGAGATGTCGGCCAGTGTTGACGAATCCGCCACCCGGATTGAAACGCGCAGGCAACACGTTCTTCTGGAGGGCGAGCGGGAATCCTGACGGCTGGGCCGGAAACTCGGCTGCTGCGGTATTGCCGATGATTTCCGCAATCCTGCTGCCGTAGGAGTGAGGTTTGTTTCGCGCGAAAGCGGGCCTGGGACGGGAGATTCAATCAAGAAAAAATCCCCATACCCAGGGGGTATATTTCATGATATAACTCCTTTATAATCAGTAAATCTACCAAGAAATTGGGGTCAAAAACGGTCAAATCTCGTCAAGATTTGTCGAGATTTGTATCGCCAGAAGCGGTTTTTCCCCTCCCGAACCGGCCGAAAAGCGTGACCAGTTGATCTCTGCTGCTTTACTGAATCCCGGCATTACATATCGCAATGCGGTCCGGAACGCGAACCATCCCTGGCCTCCCGTCTCTCGCTCGTGATGCGTATCACTGGTTAGACCACTTCCGCCTTTCTATACTCGGTTCGCGATGACATTCCGGCGTGGCGTTGTCATGCGGAGTGCGGCGAATCCTGGTCAAACGGCGCGAAGGCGGCCGAAGAAAGAGTGCGGGCATGGCGGAAACGGCAGGGATCGGAGCAGGGCACGAGGCGGCGAAACAGGCGCTCGATCTTGCGGGATTGACGAAGATGTACGACTTCACCGGGAAGTCGGTTGCGATTACCGGCGGGGCCGGCATTCTGGGCGCCGAGATCGCCGGCGCATTGGCCGGATGCGGCGCCGAGGTCGCCATTCTCGACGTGAATCCCGATGCCGGCAAAGCCGCGGTCGATCGCATGGGCGAGCCCGGCAAGCGCGTCTCCGTCTTCCAGTGCGACGTGCTCAACCGCGACAGCGTGGCCAAGGTCGCCGAGCAGGTGACCGCCCGCTTTGGCAAGCTCGATTGCCTGGTGAATGGCGCGGGAGGCAACAAGCCGCAGGCCACCACGAGTCCCGATCTCAAGTTCTTCGATCTGCCCACGGACGCGCTGCGCTGGGTCTTCGAGCTGAATATTCTCGGCACCATTTTGCCCAGCCAGGCCTTTGGAAAAGTGATGGCGGCGCAGGGCTACGGCGTCATCCTGAACATCTCGTCGATGAACGCCTTCCGGCCGCTCACGCGCATTCCAGCCTATTCGGCGGCCAAGGCCGCGGTGAGCAACTTTACCCAGTGGCTGGCCGTGCACATGGCGCAGGAGCATTCGCCCCGCATCCGCGTGAACGCCATCGCGCCGGGATTCTTCCTCACCAATCAAAACCGCTTCCTGCTCACCGACAAGGAGACCGGCGAGCTGACGGCGCGCGGCAAGGCGATCATCGCGCACACGCCGATGGCGCGCTTCGGCGAGCCCCAAGACCTTTTCGGCGCGGTGCTCTGGCTGCTCTCGCCAGCCTCGGAGTTCGTCACCGGCGTGGTGGTTCCCATCGACGGCGGGTTTTCGGCGTACAGCGGCGTGTAATGCGCACGCGCCGTAACGCGCGGTGATTTCAGGTGCGGCTTGACAGCCGCGCGCCCCGATGTACCATTAAGAATAAGTCTTACTCAATAAGACTCGAAGATCGTTTGTGTTTAGACCATGAGAACCACCGAAACCATGACAGTATCCCTCCCACCGGCGCTCGTGCGCCAGTTCGAGGAGGTCCGCAAGATCGAATTCCGTACGCGTTCCGAACTTGTCCGCGAAGCACTCCGGGTCTATTTCGAATCTCGTTATCCGGCAGTGGAAGCTCGAAGGGGCGAGCGTATGGCGCTGCGCAAGGGCCGAGCAGCCCTTCGCGATGGTGAGGCGGTATCATTGAGGGCATTCCTCCATGACCTGGAACGTAACCATCACGAGCCCCGCGCAAAAGCATCTCAGAAACCTTCCGCAAAAAGAGCAGTCGCGCGTTAAGGCTGTTCTGCTTTCCATGGAATCCGACCCTTTCCAGGGGGATCTCAAGCGCATCCAAGGGAAGCCTCCCGCATGGCGCCGAAGGGCCGGCAACTACCGCATCCTTTACGACCTCGACTTCGAGACACGCGAGATCGCTATCCACGCGATCCTGCGGCGCACAACGACGACAACCAATTCGGACGCATCTTCGAGCAGCAAGTGCTGAAGGCCGGAAAACGGCGCGCATAACGGCGTGACGAAAGGACAGGTTCTTAGGGATTTCATCCATGACTGGAATTTAATAAATACTGTTTTGTGTACGCCAGGCTGTATGTACAAATCGCAAGTAAGGGGACTGGGATGAGCTACAAAGGTGCAATCAGACGTTTGTGCGAGAGGCTGACCGGAACAAAAATCAAGGTGTTTCGGGACCAGCCTCGCGGTATCGATCCATTCGACGATCTCGCCAACGACCTGCCGAAATTGCGCGTGCGAACTGTCTTCGACGTCGGAGCAAATCTCGGCCAGTCGACAGCCGGGTTCCTCCGCCGATTTCCGGCTAGCACCATATATTGCTTCGAGCCGGTTGAAGACACATTTAGGCAATTGCAGAGCGCCTTTTGCGCAAATGATCGAGTTTCCTGCTTCCGGCTCGCCATGTCCTCATCCAAAGGCGCAGGGAAGATGGTTCTGGACGAAACGCCGGATATGCGGTATCTGGCGAAGCCTTCGTCCGCTGGCGAAGCGGCCCCGGCAACAGGCCTTGAAGATGTGGAGACCGAAACGGTAGATGGTTTCTGCGGAGATCGCGGAATCGATCACATCGATTTTCTGAAGATCGACACCGAGGGGCACGACCTCGAAGTGCTCAAGGGGACTGGGCGCTTGTTAGCCGAGCAATGCGTCGACGTGGTTGAAGCCGAAGCAGGAATGAACATCGAAAACGAGAGGCATATTGGCTTTGCGGACCTCGACCGGTTCATGCAAGAACGAGACTATTTCCTATTCGGCATCTACGAGCAAGTGAAGGAATGGCCAATTCGTCGGCCTCATCTGAGGCGGACGAATCCTATATACATCTCTCGCCGAGTGATAGAAGCCAATCCCACAAATTGAGGCCTTCCGACTCTTCACTCCTTCCGGGCGCTATAAAGACGGGGACGACTACGCCCCTAGACCATTCAATTTGGCCCAGGCGAACGAGTGGCTTAAGATCGACGGAACCTAAGTGGTCATACATAGGACAAGAACGATTTCGCAAAAAACTACTTACGTCGGCTACTTTGATGTTAGGCAGCAGCAATGAGTGCCTTGTATTCCAGAACGGGCGCTTCAACCAATTTCACCAGCGTATCGCGGAACAGATATGTAAAGGCGGCGCTGGCGAATCGGCGGTTGACCCGGCTGCAGGTCGGTGGACCACAGCAGTAGCCCAAGCCCTCATTTGCAGGCAAAGTGACAGGCCATTCACAAGCCCTACAGGCAAGCCAAAGGAGCACAAGCAGGGCTCAGGGCCTCAGGACAGGCTTTGAAACTATTAGGGGGCGCACAGCCCACCATAGCCCCACAGGGCAAGCCTGAAACCACAGTGACAGCTTAGGTTGTCAATTAAGTTTTGTGCTGTAAGTTGTTGATTTTATGGTGCGCCCGGAGAGATTCGAACTCCCGACCTACTGATTCGTAGTCAGTCGCTCTATCCAGCTGAGCTACGGGCGCACATGCGCGGGCTTCAGGACGAAGCCGCGTGATCCTATTCAGATTACCAAGGTTGGAGCTCTTGCGCAATGCGTGCGCGTCAGGCTGTCTGGGCCGCGGCGGCCGCCGCGGGAGCCGCAAGTTGCGGCAGGTCTTGCTCAATCTCCAGTCCGGCTGCACGCACCAGGCTGGCGACCGCGGCGGCGTTCAGGCGCGTGGCGTCGAACTCGACGCGCAGGGTGCGGGCCTGGCCGTCGAAGCTGAGATGCCGGATGCCGTAGACATCGCGCGCGCGGGCCAGCGCCAGCGCCACCTGCTCGGTGGGCGGAGCGGCATAGCGATAGACAATCTCCACCGTAGTCATGGTTAGAGGATAGCAGCGGGTACGGTCGCTCGACCGCTGCCCTTACAGGCTCTTCAGATAGCTAAAGATCTCGGGACTGGTCCAGTCCTGGGGGCCGACGAATTTGCGGCGGATGATGCCGTTGCGGTCGATGAGGTAGGTCTCGGGCCACATATCGGTGTGGTAAAGCCTGGCGGCGGTTTCTTCCGGGTCGCGCACGGTAATGAGGTCCACGTGATGGCGGGCGATGAAGCGGGAATACGCATCGGGGTCTTCGTCGATGCTGACCGCCAGAATCACCAGGTTGGGTTGCTGGTGGTGCAACGTGAGCAGCGACGGCATCTCCTCCAGGCAGGGCCCGCACCAGGTGGCCCAGAAGTTGAGCAGGACTACCTGGCCGCGGTAATTGGCCAGGTGGACGGTGGTGGCGCCGTCGGAGACCGAAAAATCGGGCGCCGGCTTGCCGGTTTGCGCCGGATGCGCGCCGCGATTGCACGCCGCGAGAAGAGCCATGGGCGCCAGAACCACCCAGACGAGGAAACGAGGAAACCGCACATCCTTATAATACGGAGCGAGAGGGCAGGAGGGAAAAGACGAGGCGCGATGGACGCCTTTGTTGATCCAGACCTTGATATCTGCGGCGAGGTTTCCCACCCTTTCCGCCCAGCCACCCCACGAACGAAGACCTGTTCGTGGGGGCCCCGGTCGCGCGGAAAGGATGGGCACGGCGTGGCAAGGAGCGATGAGATGCGGCGGGATGAAACAGGCAGTTGGAAGCCCGTGCTGGGCATCGGCGACCCGGCCGAGGGCGCTCGGCAGCGGGCGGACTGGCGCGAATGGGCGGCCAAAACCGTTCCGGGGACGGTTTTCGACCAGCCGGAGCCGGAGGAGCTGATCGAGTTGACGGTCATCGTTCCGGCGCGGAACGAGGAGGACTGCCTGGGCGCTTGCCTCCATTCGCTGGCCGGCCAGTCGGAAGAGATTTTTGAGCTAGGCAAGGATTGGGAGCTGATCGTGGTGAACGATCGCTCCAGCGATCGGACGGCCGAGATTGCGCGCGGCCTTGCCGGAGTGACCGTGATGGAAGCGGGCAAGCTCGAACCGGGATGGACGGGCAAGACCAACGCTGTGTGGACGGCGGCGCGGCGGGCGCGCGGGCGCTGGCTGCTCTTCACCGATGCGGACACGATCCACGAGCCGGGCGGGCTGCGCCACGCCATGCACGAGGCGGAACGGCACAAGGTGGGCATGTTGAGCTACTCGCCGCGGCAGATTGTGAAGGGATTTGCGCAGCGCTCACTGATGCCGCTAATCTTTTGCGAGCTGGCACTGGCTTATCCGCCGGCGAAGGTCTCCGATCCGGCCCAGCGCATCGCGGCGGCCAACGGGCAGTTTCTGCTGGTGGAGCGCGAGGCGTACCGCAAGCTCGGCGGCCACACGAGCGTCGCCGATAAGGTGCTTGAAGACGTGGAGCTGGCGGTTCTGGCCAAGCGGCGCCGGGTGGGACTGCGCTTCCGGTACGCGGACGAGATCGTCGCCGCGCGCATGTACCGCAGCACTGCTGCAATGGTCGAGGGCTGGACCAAGAATCTGAAGCTGCTCTTCGACAACGCGCTCGCCCTCGCGATCTTCCGAGCCATCGATTTTTTTCTTCTCTTCGGACTGCCGGTTTTGGCTTACGAGCTGTGGAACGCGCGGCTGGGCCCGCATGGATTGCAATGGCTGGGCGCGGGATGGATTCTGGCGCTGCTGTGGCTGCGCACGCTCTTCCGCTTTTACAGGCGCGTGGCCAAGTCGAACTTTCCCTTACTGGATTGCGCCATTGCGCCGCTGGGTTTGCCGCTGTTTGTGGTGCTGCTCTATCGCAGTTGGTTTCAGCACCGGATTCTGAAGCGCGTAAGCTGGAAGGGGCGGGAGTACGGGGGCAGGGACTAGGGACTAGGAAAAGACCCCTCGGGGCGGCTTCATTGAAGCGCAGGCTCTCCCTTCTGGGCTCGGGAAGCCGATCCGTTTTTGAGCGCGTGGTGAACGACCCGCCGATTTTTCGATCAGGCGGAAGAATGCCTCGATTGCCTGAACCTAACAGGCAGTTTGCGGCATCTTTTCTTGTGTAAGAGGTCCCTTATGATCTTCCTGACGCGGCGGGCGGCGTTTTCCGCATCGCACTACTACTGGAACGAGACCTGGCCCGCGGAGAAGAACGAGCGGGTCTTCGGCCGCTGCGCCAATCGCAACGGGCACGGGCACAATTACACGCTGGAGGTGACGGTTGCCGGCGAGCCCGATCCCATGACCGGCTTCGTGGTCGATCTCAATTGGCTCAAGGACGTGATGGAGCGCGAGGTGCTTTCTGCATACGACCACAGACACCTGAATCTCGAGGCGCCGGAGTTCAAGAACGCGATTCCCACGACCGAAAACATCGCCATCGCGGCATGGCAGCGGCTGGAACCGGCGATCAATTCTGGAGGCGTCGGGGCGGCAGGCGGCGCAAGATTGAGCCGGATTCGCGTCTACGAGACGCCGGAGATCTTCGCGGAATACCGAGGTGAAGCGTGAAGGCGTATTTTGGCCGCCGCTACCTGGTCAGCGCCAGCCACCGGCTGCACACCGGCGAATTGAGTACCGGAGAAAATCGCGCGGTGTACGGAAAGTGCAACAATCCGCACGGCCACGGGCATAACTATGTTGTCGAAGTGCTGGTGGGCGGCGCGGTCGATGCCGCGACGGGAATGGTGGTGGACCTGGTGGCGGTGGATGACGCGGTTCGCAAGCAGGTTTTAGATCGCTTCGACCACGCCAACCTGAATCTCGATCCGTTGTTCAGGGATCGCGTGCCCACGACGGAGAATTTCTCCAAGGCGATCTTTTCCTTGTTGAGCGATGCGCTGCCGCAGGGCGAACTGGAGCACGTACGCGTGGAAGAGACGGAAAACAATTTCTTTGAATGTTCCGCGAGAGGATGACGAGCGATGGCACAGCCGATTATTGTGAGTAAACCGGTGCGGAGAGCAGTGGAAGCGGAAGAGGGGCTGAGCGCGTTCACCACCCAGGAGATGTACCGCGAGATTCTCTCGCGCCTGGGCGAAGAGCCCGATCGCGAAGGCCTGCGCATGACGCCGGAGCGCGTGGAGAAGGCGCTGGCTTTTCTGACCAAGGGCTACGACGAGGACCCGGCAAGGATTCTGCGCGGCGCGCTCTTCGAGGAAGATTACGACGAGATGGTGATCGTCAAGGACATCGAGATGTTCTCGCTGTGCGAGCACCACATGCTGCCCTTCTTCGGCAAGGTTCACGTGGCCTACGTTCCCAAGGGCAAGGTGATTGGGTTGAGCAAAATTCCGCGGCTGGTCGAGGTCTTCGCGCGCCGGTTGCAGGTGCAGGAGCGGCTGACGCGGCAGATCGCAGATTCGATCCAGGAGGCCATTGCGCCGCAGGGCGTAGGCGTAGTGATCGAAGCGCGGCACCTGTGCATGATGATGCGCGGCATCGAGAAACAGCATTCGTCCACGGTCACCAGCGCCATGGTGGGCTGCTTCCGGCAAAAGGAGACGCGGTTGGAGTTCCTCTCGCTGGTGCGGCAGCCAGGCGCGGGCGTGGTCTAAGGCGTTCAGAGCTTATCCGCAAGGAGGTACCGCCGGCCTCCAGGGCGCGACACTCTCGATCCGCTTCAAACGCCGATGGCCGGCGGCATGTTCAAGTACCTTCCGCGCAGGGCATTGGCGGCGTCAAGCGCGCGCTCGAATCTCCGCCTGGCGGTTTTGTCGATGCGGTCGAGCAGCGGTTGATCCCGTTCGAGAACCAGAACCTGTTGCGCAATCTCTTTGAACTGCTGCCAGTCGTGCCAGTCGCCGATGCGCCGCTGCGCATCGCCCAGCGCCTCCACCAGGCCGGCATCGGCATCCGCATCCAACTGCAGGGTGTAACGCAGTTCCTTCACCTTCAGCCGGAACTCATGCAGATTCTCTCGATCGAACGGCTGCCAGCCGCCGAGCTCGCGGATCACATCCATAGCGGAGGCGTGAATTTTTTCCTGGTTTTGGATTGCCTCAGTGCTTGAACGCGCGTGCTTCAACGCCGACGAGACAAGCCTGGAATACTCCTTGAGATCTTCCAGCACGGTCTTGCGCCGGCGTTCGAGCACGCGCGCCAGATCTTCGGCATGCTGCTGCCGGGCCGTTTCAAGATGGGCAAGCAGGCGGGTCAGCGATTCTCCGGCGCAATCCCGCGCCAGCTTGCGCGCGATGGCCAGGAGCACGTCCATGTTGCGCACTTCGCCGGCAGCTTTGCGCACCGGCTCAATGGCTTTGACGAGACGCCGCGACTTTTTAGGATGAGCGGTCTCGAGCACAACGGCGACCGCCTCGACCCGTCGCGAGGCGGTGCGCAGCTTGTGCACACTTTGGGGCGAGAGATCGCCGCGCAAGCTCGCGAGGGATTTGCCGAGCTCGCGCAATGCCTTTCGCACGCGTTCCAGTTCGCCGGCCATTCCTCTCCAGTCTCTCACCTGTGCTTCCAGTCTGCATAAACGGAACCGCCCGCTCTAGCTCCGCTACCTCCGCGAACACCGCTAATACCGCCGCCCAAGTTGGCAAGGGGAGCCGCGCGAACTAGAGTGAGGATGTGAACGGGCTTCTTGTCATCGATAAACCGGGCGGCATGACCAGCCACGACGTGGTCTACCGGCTGCGCAAAATCACTGGAGAGCGGTCGATCGGCCACCTGGGCACGCTCGACCCCATGGCTACCGGCGTGCTCCCGCTGCTGATGGGCAAATACACGCGGCTGGCGCAGTATTTTTCCGCCGCGGAGAAGAGTTATTTGGGATCGATCCGCCTCGGGTTTGCGACTGACACCTACGACGCCGACGGCGAGCCGGCCGGGCCGGATCGCTGGCCGGAAGTCTTCGCAGCCGTCACACTGGAGCGGGTGCGCGCCGCCTCCGCCCGATTCCACGGCGAGATGGAGCAGATGCCGCCGCAGTTTTCCGCCAAAAAGATTGCCGGCCAACCGGCCTACAAGCTGGCGCGCCAGGGCAAACCGGTGAATCTGAAGCCGGCAAGGATCCGTATTCTCGCGTTTGAGATTGTGGCTCTCGAAGGCCCCGAGGCCAGCTTCACCATCAGCGTCAGCTCCGGCGGGTACGTGCGCTCAGTGGCGCACGAGCTGGGGCAGGACCTGGGCTGCGGCGCGCACCTGAGCCGGTTGCGGCGCACGCGGGCCGGCGCGTTTACGCTCGAGGATGCGCACACATTGGAAGAGCTTGAGTCTCTGGCAGGAAACGCCGGCGCGGTCAACGCCACGCTTGAGGCCGCATGCCCGCATCCGCGCGCGCTGCTGCCTGAAATGCCTTCCGTTACGGCCGATGCAGCGGCGCTGGGCCGGTTGCGCAACGGCGCGCAGGCCAATCTGCCGGAGTTTTCTCAGGCTCCGCTGGTCAAGGTCTTCGCCGGGCCGCGCGAAATGGCCGGGATCGCCAAGCGCGTGGCGGGAACGTTGTTTCAGCCGGTGGTGGTGATGGGGTGACTCCAGGTTTCAGGTGTCAGGTTTCAGGTGTCAGGTGTCAGAAGGCGGCTTCTAGCCGCTAGCTCCTAGCTTCCAGCCCCATCGAGGTGTGTGGGCAGTAGTTATGGAGTTTAAGGCCAAGGACAGGTGTGACTACTCCCTGGCAGGCGGGTCGGGGCCGATCGCTGACACCTGACCCCTGTCGTAGACTGGTATTTCGCTGTATTCCCAAGGAGCAGACCCGCCATGTCCTATCCCGCGAACTATCGTTATTCCCGCGAGCACGAATGGATCTTGGTCGAAGGCAACACCGGCTCGATCGGCATTACCGACTATGCGCAGAACTCGCTTGGCGACATTGTCTACGTGGACGCGCCCAAGGTCGGCGATACGGTGACCGCCAACGCCACCTTCGGGTCGGTCGAAAGCGTGAAGGCCGTCAGCGATCTCTTCTCGCCGGTGAGCGGCGCCGTGACCGCAGTGAACGAAGAACTGAAGACCGCGCCCGACAAGCTCAATGAGGATCCGTACGGCACATGGATCGTCAAGGTGGAGCTGGCCGATGCGGCGGAACTGGCCAACCTGCTCGACGCGGCGGCGTACGAGGCGTTCATTGCGGAAGAGACGAAAGGCTGAGGGACATAGGGACTAGGGACTAGGGAACAGGAAGTCGAGGTGCAAGCGATGGGAGAGTCATTTAGGGAATTGACCGTTTGGCAGCGCGCCATCGAACTCACGTTGGCGATCTATAAGCTCACGTCGTCGTTTCCCGATTCAGAGCGTTTCGGTCTGACAAACCAGTTGCGCCGTGCATCCGTCTCGGTCGCCAGCAATATCGCTGAAGGTTACGGCCGGGCAAGTAGAGGAGAATACGTTCAGTTCCTGGGGAATGCGCGCGGTTCGATTTCAGAGGTTGAGACGCAGCTTGTCATCGCCAAGGCACTTGGATTTGGATCCAAGCAGGCGTTGGGCACGACAGAGGATTTGTGCAACGAGGTTGGCCGCATGTTGCGAGCGATGATGAAGTCCCTGAAGCCGAAGTCCCTAGTCCCTAGTCCCTAGTCCCTTTTCAAGGTGCCCTGAGCAGCTATGCGCTATCTCCCCAAATCCGACCAGGAGCGCCGCGAGATGCTCGCCGAGATCGGCGCGGCGTCGATCGACGATCTCTTTGCGAGTATTCCCGTGGAGTACCGGCTCAACCGCGACCTGAACGTGCCGCGCCAGCAGGCGGAGAGCGAGATCGTCCAGTACTTCCGCGCAGCGGGGGATAAAAACTCCACCGGCTTCACGAGCTTTCTCGGCGCCGGCGCCTATAGCCACTACCGCCCGGTGATCATCGACGCGCTGGTGCAGCGCGGCGAGTTCCTCACCAGCTACACGCCCTATCAGGCCGAAATCGCGCAGGGCACACTGCAGGCCATCTTCGAGTTCCAGACCATGATTGCCGAATTGACCGGCATGGACGTCGCCAACGCCAGCATGTACGACGGCTCGACCGGCGTCGCGGAGGCGGTGATGATGGCGGTGCGCGTGACCGGCCGTCACAAAGCCGTGGTCGCTTCAACCGTGCACCCTGAATACCGCGAGGTGCTGGCCACCTACGCAAAACAGCAGGGATTGCCGGCGGAGATCATTGGCTACGATGACAAAACCGGCCGCGTCGGTCTCGATGCGCTGGCCGCGGCTGTCTCCGCAGAAACCGCAGCCGTCCTTGTCCAGAGCCCGAACTTCTTCGGCGTGATTGAAGACATTCCGGCGATTGCCGAGATCGCGCACGCGAAAGGTGCGCTGCTCATCGTGTCGATTGCCGAGGCGGTCTCGCTCGGCATCGTGCGGCCGCCCGTCGAGGCCGACATTGTCACCATGGAGGCGCAGTCGTTCGGCGTGGCGCTCAGCTATGGCGGGCCGTTCTGCGGCGTCATCGCGGCCAAAGAGCAGTACTTGCGGCAGATGCCGGGGCGCCTCGTTGGGCAGACGGTCGACGGGGCAGAAAATCGCGGATTTGTTTTGACCCTCGCCACGCGCGAGCAGCACATCCGCCGCGAGAAGGCGACCTCGAACATCTGCACCAATCAGGCATTGGTCGCACTGATGGCGACGATCTTCATGGCGGTTTACGGCAAAGAGGGCATGCGCGAACTGGCCGAGCAGAACCTGGCCAAGGCCGATTACGCGGCCAAAACGTTCGGCAGTTTGCCGGGAGCAAAGCTGCGGTTTGGCGGCGCGCCGCGCTTCCACGAATTTGTTCTCGAGACCGGCGAAGCGCCAGCGGCATGGAGCCAGCGGCTTCTCGACAACAAGATTGTCGGCGGGATCGAGTTGAGCCGCTGGTATCCCGAACTTGCGAACTGCACGCTCTGGTGCGCGACGGAAGTGATCACTCGCGAGCAGATTGATACGGCGGCAAAGGTGCTGGCGGGAGCAGAGGTGGAGGCGTAGAGGGCTTAGTAATCCGCGATTTGTTTGTGGGCGCTTGGTGAGTTTTTGTAACAGGGCACGACTTTAGTCGTGCCGATACGCCACATCAAGAAAGGATCGGGCTTTAGCCCCTGCCATGGCGCAACCCGGCAGAAATGCCTCCCCGTCAAGCATTCTCAATCCCTCGCGTACGTTCTTTGTAACGACGGGAACGGGCATGGGGCGACGGCTCCTGCAATCGGAGCGCAATGCGGAGTTGCTCATTGATGTACTGCGTTCGCTTGTTGCGGAGCGCAAGTTTGAACTGCACGATTTTGTCATCATGCCCGATCATTTGCATCTGCTGTTGACCGTTCACGACGAGATGACCATTGAGAAAGCGATGCAATTGGTGAAGGGCAGGTTTTCGCATCGGTTGTCACATGAATTTGGCTACAAGGGCGAAGTTTGGCAGCGTGGTTTTTCCGAAGTGCAGGTCATGAACCGGGAAAGCTTTGAAATCCATCGCGAATACATTGCGCAAAATCCGGTGAAGGCAGGGATGGCAGCATGCGCGGACGAATATCCATTTTGTTTTCGGTATTTGGCGAAGAGGAAATCGGAAGCGAAGGTTGGCAGGGGCTAAAGCCCGGAAACATTTTAATGGGCGTTTGTGGCACGACTAAAGTCGTGCCCTGTTACAAAGCTCGTTGCAAAGGGGGCCCGGCTGAAGCCGTGCCCTTGTTACAGAACTGCTCTTGAGGCATTGAAAATGGCAGACAATCCCCAAGTCCCCGGCCCGCGCACATTGGGCAAGGTCCGGCAGCATCCGACGCAGAACGAAGCGCTGCTCTTTGAGAAGTCCTCGCCAGGCAAGCGGGCGTATAAATTACCACCGCTTGACGTGCCCTCTGTGAACGCCGGTGCGCTTCTTGGCTCAGCCGTGCGCAAGCACCGCGCGGAACTGCCCGAGCTGAGCGAGATCGAGCTGATCCGCCATTTCACGCGGCTCTCTACTTGGAACTACGCGATTGATCTGGGCATGTATCCGCTGGGTTCGTGCACTATGAAGTACAACCCGCGCGTGAATGAATTCGTCGCGCGCATCGAGGGGCTGGCCGAGGCGCATCCTTACCGGCCCGACGCGCTGGCGCAGGGGATTCTCGAAGTTTTCGATCTGCTGCAGCGGTGCCTGCTTGAAATCACCGGCATGGACGCGATCACGCTGCAACCGGCGGCGGGCGCGCACGGCGAGTTCACGGGAATCCTGCTCACGCGGGCCTGGCACGAGTCGCAGGGCAATCCGCGCAAGAAGGTTCTGATTCCCGACTCGGCGCACGGCACCAATCCGGCCACCGCGGCTCTGAGCGGCTACGCGGTCGAAAACGTTAAGTCGGGTGTTCACGGCGGCATCGATCTCGACGTGCTGGCCAGCCGTGTGGACGAAGACACCGCGGCGCTGATGCTCACCAACCCCTCCACGCTGGGCGTCTTCGAGCATCAGATTCACAAGATTGCCGACATTCTGCACGCCAAAGGCGCGCTGCTTTACATGGACGGCGCCAACATGAACGCGCTGGTGGGCAAGGTGCGGCCCGGCGACTTCGGCGTGGACGTGATGCACCTGAACCTGCACAAAACCTTCTCGACACCGCACGGAGGCGGAGGTCCGGGCTCGGGGCCGGTGGCGTGCAAGAAGTTTCTCGAGCCGTTCCTTCCCGTTCCCGTGCTCGGCCGCAAAGACAGCGGAAAGGGAGCAAGGGAGCAAGGGAGCAAGGGAGCAGCCGGCGAGTTGCGTTGGGAGTACAACCGCCCGCAGTCGATCGGGCGGGTGCGCGCGTTCTACGGCAACACGGGGATGTTCATTCGCGCGCTGGCCTACATTCTCGCCAACGGCCCCGACGGCCTGCGCCAAACCACCGAAGATGCGGTGCTGAATGCAAATTACATTCGCAAAAAGCTCGAAGACCTGTACGAATTGCCGTACAAAACAGCGTCGATGCACGAGGTGGTCTTCAGCGACAAGCGGCAGGCGGCGCATGGCGTGAAGACCGGCGACATCGCCAAGCGGCTTATCGATTACGGATTCCATCCCTACACGGTCAGCTTCCCGCTCATCGTTCAAGGCGCGTTGATGATCGAGCCCACGGAGAGCGAATCGCGCGAGGAGCTGGACCTGTTCATCGACGCCATGCGCGCGATCGCCCGCGAGGCCGAGGAGAATCCCGAGCTCGTGAAAACTGCGCCGCACTCCACGCGCGTGTCGCGGCTGGACGAAGTGCTGGCCGCGCGCAAGCCGATCCTGCGCTGGAGAAAAGCAGGGACTAGGGATTAGAAAACCTGCGCGGGCTGGGAAGCCCGCGCCACAGCCGGCCGGGAGGCCGGCGCTACTTGTTCCCTGTTTCAGGTACCAAACCCGCCATTTCGCGCAGAGAACGAAGTCACCTACACTCGTTGTGGGTATGGCCAGCACTCCTTCATCGCCGGGCTCAAATTATCGCGGACGGCTGGCGCCTTCGCCCACGGGCTACCTGCATGTGGGCCACGCGCGCACCTTTTGGACGGCCTTCGAGCGGGCGCGCGAGGCCGGTGGCACGCTGGTGATGCGCATGGAGGATCTGGATGCCGAGCGCAGCCGCGCGAACTTTGCCGAAGCGGCCATGGAAGATCTGCGCTGGATAGGAATCCGCTGGCAGGAGGGTCCGGACAAAGGCGGTCCCTGCGCGCCTTACGTACAGAGCAAGCGCCGCGCCTTGTATCTGGCGGCGTGGCGCAAGCTGCTCGAGGGCGGCTACCTGTTTGAATGCCGCTGCTCGCGCAAGGACATCGAATCCGCGCTGGCCGCGCCGCATGAGCGCGTCGAAACCGGCACGCGAGGCAGCGAGCTCGACATTCTCGACGACGAACCCATTTATCCAGGAACTTGCCGGCCCGGCACTTGCGGGCCCGGCGCCCGCCGCCAACTGACGGGCCACGCGCCGCACCTGCCCGGCCGGACTTCGGCCGAAATTAAAAAACTCGATGGCGCCCATTGGCGCTTTCGCGTGCCCGACAGAGAAGCGATCGAGTTTGTGGACCGCAACCTGGGGCCGCAGCGATTTGTCGCCGGCAAAGACTTTGGCGACTTTGTGGTGTGGCGGCGCGAGGGCGGGCCCAGCTACCAACTGGCCTGCGTGGTGGACGATGCGGCCATGCGCATCACGGAAGTGGTGCGCGGCGCTGACCTGCTCAAGTCCACCGCGCGCCAGATCCTGCTCAACCGCGCGCTGGGATTCGACGATCCCGCGTGGTATCACTGCCGGCTGGTGGTCGATCATAACGGCCGCCGCCTGGCCAAGCGCCACGACGCCCTGAGCCTGCGCGCCCTGCGCCAGCGCGGACTTACGCCCATGAAGATTCTGGGGGCGGAGCTTCCGGTGGAGGTCTGACGGTTTCTCATCGATCGTCTTGTCCCGCAAGAGCATCCCTCAGGGGCTAAAGCCCCGGATTCTTGTTGACTGTTTGCGGCACGACTGAAGTCGTGCCCTTTCAAAGCGTCATTTGCGGCGAATGTTTTCCTTCATGCAATTGCCTTGGATGCGGAACTAGAGCTGCGTCCCGTGGGCGCGATGCTATACCATCGTTGACGACAGCAATTCACTTCTGGCGCGTCGATTGCATCAGGGCCGCGCCGGATCTGGTTTGCCATCGAAGAGGAGCCGAACGACCACTTGAACCCGTTTCGCAGCGCCCCCAATCTGCTTACGCTCATCCGCATCTGCCTGGCGCCCTTCCTGGTGGCGGCAATCCTTGAAGGCCACT
>Ga0326727_10015362_pt1 | contig 16450 bp, 13 predicted proteins | sample MB2enrmetagenome_FD_207643 | JGI IMG/M metagenome (GOLD analysis project Ga0326727, IMG submission 207643) | Lab enriched peat soil microbial communities from McLean, Ithaca, NY, United States - MB29MY | ecosystem: Environmental > Terrestrial > Soil > Wetlands > Peat | place: USA: New York...
GCGGTGGCGCGAGCTGAATGAGGTATAGGATGCAAAGGAGATAAAGGAGAAAACCGAAGAAGGACGGTAACACAGAGATCACAGAGAGAAGAGCACAGAGGTCACAGAGAGAGGCCAAGAGGAAGAAGGAGTGAAAGAGTAAAACAGTGAAAGAGTGAAAGAGTGAAAGAGTATTCACCACAGAGGACACGGGGAGCACGGAGAAAAGAAGTGAAAGGAGAAGAAGAGATCCCTCGACTACGCGGCCCGACGCGCCATAACGCGGCGCGAAGGAAAGGTCGGGCCGCTTCGCTCCCTTCGACTTCGCTCAGGGCAGGCGGGATGACAATTTTTGGGTGGGGGCGGAAGCTGTAAAAGCGGCGGCCCTTCGAAGCTCCTCTCGAAGATCGGGGCAAGCAGGGTAAAGAAGCCGCCCTTCGAAGGACTCAGGGCAAGCCGCAGTCCAAAATAGGCAAGACGCGGAGATTTTGCCGCGATCCCTCCACTTCGGCCCGCAAACGGCGCGGGCCTGCGGTCCCTTCGACGCCGCTCAGGGCAGGCGGGATGACAATTTGTGGGTGGGGGCTGCGGCGGAAGAAACGCGCCGCTCCGGTCCCTCCTGTGGCGGGCAGGCGGGATGACAAGTGTGGGGGAGTGATAATAGGAAAGGCGCAGGGGACGACGAGATACGCCTAGAGCTGAGGAACCCAAGACCCAGGCACACACTCCGTGCCTGGGGCACCCAAAGCCCGTACGGGGAGAAGAGCGACCCAAGATTCAGATGGGGAGCTATTCGTAGCGGAGGGCTTCGACGGGGTCGAGGCGGGCGGCCTTGATGGCGGGGTACATGCCGAAGAGGAGGCCGACGCTCATGGAGACGGTGACAGCGAGAATGATGGACCAAAGAGGGATGGAAGAGGGGAGCGAGGGAACAGCGAGGTTGATGAGCAGGCTGATACCGACGCCGAGGAGAACACCAATGACGCCGCCAGAACCGGTGAGGACGATGGCTTCGGTGAGGAATTGCCAGATGACGTCGCGCTTGCGGGCGCCGATGGCGCGGCGCACGCCGATTTCGCGGGTGCGCTGGGTGACGGACATGAGCATGATGTTCATGACACCGACACCGCCAACGAGGAGGCCGATGGAACTGATGACGGAAATGAGCAGGGCGACAGAGGCGGTGATCTGGCGAAATTCATCGGCGATCTGCTGGGCGCTGGAGATGCCGAAACTGTCGGGCATGTTGAAGGGAACGTTGCGGCGACGGCGGAGGACGCCGCGAATCTGGTCTTCGGCTTCGGACATGTGACCTTGAACGGCTGCGGCGCCGATCATGACCTCGTCGTCCGCGGGATTGTGTTTGCGGTAGGTGCGAAAGGGAACCAGGACGTTTTTATCGGCAGACTGATCCTTGACGAGTTGGCCTTTGCGCGGCTCCGTAACACCGATGACTTCGTAGGAGACGCTGTCAACGAGGATGGGCTTGCCGATGGGATTGCCATCGGGATAAAGCTTTTTGGCGATGTCCGGGCCGATAACGGCAACGTCGGCGCGGTGCTCATTTTCGGCGTCACTGAAGAAGCGGCCCTCCCGCGGACGAGTGTTGAAGACCTCCTCGTCGGCGGGAAGGGCGCCGTGGTAGTCAACGCCGGAAATTTCCTTGCCGAGATAGCGGGCGGTGACGGGGCCGCGGGCGGGGCCGAAATTTTCAAAGCGTGGGAAGACGCTGGCGGAGACGGCGCGGACGGCGGGGCAGAGCTGCTGGATGGCTTCTGCGTCTTCGAGGGTGAGCACGCGGCGGGCGCGTTCTTCGGGAGAGAGGCCACTGGTGTGAATGCCGGAATTGAAGCGAAAGATGAAAAAGGTGTTGGCGCCGTAATCGCTGAGATAGGAGTTCACATCGCCGTAGACGCCGACGAGGATGGAGACGACGGAGAGAAGTGCAGTGATGCCGATGACGACGCCGAGAACGGTCAGGAAAGAGCGCATCTTGTTTTCGCGCAGGGTGGTGAGGGCCATGTAGGTGTTTTCGCTCATGTTCATGCGCATGGAAGTGGCCCCCTTTCCTACAATTCCTGGCGCAAGGCTTCGATGGGCTGCAACAAAGCAGCCTTGCGCGCGGGATAAACGCCGAAAAAGAGACCGACGCAAGTGGAGAGAATCTCCGCGATGAAGATGGCGCCGATGGGGACGTGCATGGGAACGGAGGTGGTGGCCTTGACGAGGGCGGCGATCCCGTAAGAGACAAAGACACCCAGGGCGCCTCCAATGGCGGCCATGAAGGAAGCTTCAACGAGGAATTGCAGGAGGATATCGCGGCGGCGGGCGCCAAGGGCTTTGCGAATGCCGATTTCGCGGGTGCGTTCGGTGACGGTGGCGAGCATGACGTTCATGATGACGACGCCGCCGATGACGAGAAAGACGGAGACGACGCCAATCATGGCGGTGGCGATGACGCCGGTGAGGTTTTTCCAGAGGTTCATGAGCGTGGCGGAATCGAGGATGCCGAAGGAGTCGGTTTCGTTGGGGGCGAGATGGCGGCGAGCGCGCAGGAGGACGCGGGCTTCGTCCTGAGTTTGTTCCATCCATTCGGCACCGCGGGCCTGGATATTGATGGCCATATCGAGATGAGTGCCATAAATCTTGAGGAAGGTTTGGATAGGAATGTAGGCGAAGTTGTCCTGGGACTGGCCGAAGACGGTGCCGAGGGGCTTGGCGACGCCGACGACGGTGAAAGGGCGGCCATCAATCCAAACTTCGCGGCCGATGGGATCAACGTAAGGGAAAAGCTTGGTGGCGAGATCGTTGCCGATCATGGTGACCATGGCGCGGTTGTGGTCGTCGCCGTCGGAGATGTAACGGCCCTCGATGGGCTCCTCGATATCGATTTCGCCGATGTTGGCGGTGACGCCGCGGATGCTGGTGTCCTCGACGCTTTGCGAGGCGACGCGGACTTTGCCGGAGGTACGGACTTCGGCGCCAACGCGACGGGGGAGCTTGAGCTCGTCGTGTAGGGCTTGGAAGTCTTCCCAGGTAATGACCTTGTTGCGGCGAATGGCTTTGACGTACTCCTCGAGGTCGGTGATGAGGGGAAAGCGCGCGATGAGGAACACGTTGGAGCCAAGATTAGCGACGCGAGTGGCGATGTAGCCGTCCACACCGGAGATGAGGGCGACGACGAGGATGAGGGTGGAGACGGAGATGATGATGCCGAGGAGCATGAGGAAGGAACGGAGCTTGTGGGCGCGAATGGTCTCGAGCGCCACACCGATGGGTTCACGCAGGGGAAAGCCATGGGGCATGCGAAGGTGTCTCCAGTTATAAGTACGCACGGAACGGGGGGATGTTTCAAGGGGAAAGAAAGCTATCAGCGATCGGATATCAGCGATCAGGAGGCGAGAAGGAGAGTACGCAGTTTTAAGTTGTAAGTTTCGGAAAAGGAAAAAGAGCGGGCGGGGCAGTGAGGCGAGAGTTAGTAGGATTGCTTGGCGGCGGGGGACAGAGTTGACTTTGTGTTGATGGGAGAAAGGAATTGGATGGCGATGCCGCGGTGACCGTCGGGCAGATTTTCGATGCGGGCGACCTGGCCGAGGTACTCGAGATCGTGAGGCTCAGTGGGGAAGTGATAGGGAAGAGTGACGAAGACGCGCATGCCTGCACGATAAGTTTGGTTCTTGGAGAGGAAGTAGATGCCGTCGCGGGAAACGTTTTTGGTGGTGGCGGTTTCCTCGAAGTGGGCATCGTGAGGATCGGACGGACTCACTTTGAGGGGCTGGCCGATGCGGATGCGGCGGCTGCGCCGGCGTTCCTGCTGTCTAAGTTCCTGCATGTAAATATCACAACACGGAAATGGGGTTAGTTGTGCGGCAATGTGCCGTAAAAGAATATGTTAACGCCGCGGGAATATGAAGATAGAGTATTTCATGTGGCGGGAGGTGAATTACAGATTGTTGGCGGAGATGGCGGTTGTAAAAGCGGCAGCGAGCCGCCCTTCGAAGGACTCAGGGCAAGCCGCACTCCAAAATGGGCAAGGAGCCAAGACGCAGCGATCGCGCGGACATGGGGCGCAGCAGTGCTGCGCCCCTACAAAGGCGAACCGAAGAGCACGGTCCCTTCGGGGCTCCCCTCGAAGATCGGGGCAGGCAGAGTAGACAAGCCGCCCTTCGATGCTCAGGGTAAACCCTTCGGGGCTCAGGGTAAACCCTTCGAAGCTCAGGGTAAACCCTTCGAAGCTCAGGGTAAACAGCAGTGAGTGTGCCATAGACAAGAAATGGAAAAAGGCGTGGAAAAGCCTCAGGCCTGAAGGCCTGGGTTACACGGCGGCGACGTGAGCAAGACCGCGGAGTGGGGCGGTAACCGATCGGAAAAAGTCCTGTTGCCAGAAGCGGGGGAAACAGGGCACAATCTGACCCAGTAGGCCGGTCCTGTCCCCCCGGTGAATGTGAAGCACGACACGCGCGAGTGCGAGCCGATGCGGCTGAACACAACGATCCCGGGTTCCCTGAAAACAGGTAGAGGAACGCTACTCTTCGGCGTGGTGGGATTTTTGTTGTCCGGATTGGTGTGTGCGGATGGTTTGCACGCGCAGGATGCGGCCGAAGCGGCGCGGCAGGAACAAGCGCGGAAGGCCGCGGAGGCAAAGAATCCCCACCATGTTTATACCGAAGACGATTTGAAACGCGCGAAGATCCTTACGCCGGAGGATCAGGCCAAAGTTGCGGCCCGGAAAAATAATTCAACAGAGAAGAAGGAGGAGCAAGCGAAGGGAAGCGGCGAGAGTGCGCCGGGTGAGGAATCGCTTGGGGAAGTGGCGCGGCGCTACCGAAAAGAGAAAGCGGAGCGGGAAGCGACGCGTGCGACCGAACAGGGAGATCGTTCGCAATTTCCGATGAAGCTGCCGGAAGCAACAATGGCCACGCCAAGAATGTCGATGGAGCCGAAGACGGAAGCGCGTGCGGCGGGAAGTTCGCGGAGAAGTGCGGCGGCGGGGCGCATGTCGCCATTTGCGCCGCGGCCGTTGCATGTGATGCCGAGTGCGCCGCGCAGGAGGGAAGAGGGAGTGCCGTCGAGCGGAGCGGTTGCGCGGGTGGCACCGGTTGTGCCGAGTGCGCCGCGTGAGCCGGGAACGAGCGTGTTGCGAGTGAAACCGGAAGCGGCAACGCCGAATGCGGCGATGGTGTCGCATAAAGTGGAGCGCGGCGATTCGTGGTGGAAGTTGGCGGAGATCTATTTGGGGAATGGAGGGCATTGGCGGGAATTGCGCGGGATGAATCCAACGGGGACGAACCGGCCAGAGTTGCTGCTGCTGGGGAGCACGGTGTTGGTGCCGACGGGCGTTGCAGGCCGTGGGACGCCGGTAGCGAAGAGTGTGACGGTGCGGAAGGGCGATACGTTGTGGGGGTTGGCGCGAGAGCACCTGGGGCGGGGCGCGGCGTGGAAGTGTTTGGCGGAGGCGAACCCGGAGTTGGGGGAGCCGACACGGTTGCAGATTGGGCAGAGAGTGATGATGCCTGCAGAGGGGATGGGGAGAGGGTGTGTTGACGGCGTGGTGGGGAAAGTTAAGAACTGAGATCGGTCCTACCTTGTAATTAATAATCTGGATTTTCATTTGAGGGCGAGGTAAGAAAAGCCGAGAGCGGGGAGGCTTAAGGACTGGGGTGTGCAAAGGCAAGCGAAGCCAAGAGAAAAGCTAACGCAGAGCGCACAGAGGGCACAGAGTTCACGGAGAAGAGGAAGGCAAGAGGGATTTGGCGCATTAAAGGCGTAATGACAATTTCTTACATGTTGCCGAGATGGGGTCGAGCGGTGCTCGACCTCTATAAGAATCGGGAAAAAACCGACCTGAAGGTCGGCCACTACAAACGGCAAAAGCAGATCCCTCTCCCTCTTCGCGGGATCGGGATGACAATTGTGGGAGGTGGCGGGTGGGCGCTTGTCAAAGGGTGACGGGGGCCGTAAAGTGGAGCGACTGCCGAGAGAATTGATGGGAACTTTGGATGGCTCACGTAAAACACAAACGCGCGGCTGCGCCGCGTAAAACACAAGACAAGACGCAGATGAATGGCCTGCTGAAGAAAACCATGAAGAGCCCGCTGAAGAAACAGAAGAAGAGCGCGCGGCGGGAGGCGGCGGGAGCGTGGTTTGAAAAGTTGGTGGGCGTGATGGCGCGGCTGCGGGCACCGGGCGGGTGTCCATGGGACCGCGAGCAGACGCACGCGACGCTGCGAACGTATTTGATTGAAGAGGCGTACGAAGTTTTGGAGGCGCTGGACGGCGCGGACGACGTGAAGTTCGCGGAGGAGTTGGGGGATCTGCTGCTGCAGGTGGTGTTTCATGCGCAGATGGCGGACGAAGAGGGGCGATTCACGATTGTCGATGTGATCCGGGAGATTTACGAAAAGATGATCCGGCGGCACCCGCACGTGTTTGGAGAGAAGCGGGCGAAGGATGCGGCAGAGGTGCTGCGGAATTGGGAGATCATCAAGAAAGAAGAAAAACTTGCGAAGGGTGCGGAGGAAGAAGAGGCGGCGGAGAGCGTGCTAAATGGCGTGCCACGGAGCCTGCCGGCGCTGCTGGAAGGGTATCAGTTGACGCGAAAGGCGGCGCGGATCGGGTTTGACTGGGAAAACGTGGGGGGAATTTTCGAGAAGCTGCAGGAAGAGACGGAAGAATTGCGGCAAGTGCTGGAGAAGCGCGGGGGCAAAGAGATCGAAGGAGAAGTGGGAGATATTCTGTTTGCGGCGGTGAACCTGGCGCGGTTTTTGAAGATTGATCCGGAAATTGCAATGAAGAAGGCCAGCGGGAAATTCAGCAGGCGATTCCGGGAAATGGAGCGGATGGCACGGGAACAGGGGACGACGCTAGCGGAAGTGCCGCGGGGGAGGATGGAGGAGTTGTGGGAGGAGGCGAAGAAGGCGGAAGACAGGAATTAGAAAATAGAAATTAGAAGATGGAAGAAAGAACATAGAAGAGAGCGGGTTACGCAGAATGCACAGAGGGCGCAGAGTTCGCTGAGAAGAGAAAAGCCAACCACAGAGGTAACAGAGTGGCCGCAGAGGAAGCGGAGACGACTTGAGGGAACATGAGCGCGGGAATTGAGATACGGAAGTGCGAGAGGCTGGAGGAATTTCACCGGTGCGTGGAGATTGAGCGCGAGGTGTGGGGCGAGAGCGATCTGGAGACGGAGCCGTACGTGACGTTTGTGTTGGCCAACCAGACGGGCGGGCATGTGCTGGGAGCGTTCGACGGCGAGTCGATAGTGGGGTTTACGATGGCAGTGGCGGGCTTGCGCAATGGCCAGGCGTATCTCCATTCGCACATGACGGCAGTGATTGCGTCGCACCGGAACCGCGGAGTGGGGCGGCTGCTGAAACTGCATCAGAGGGAAGTGGCGCTGGGGCAAGGGCTGCGGCGGATCGAGTGGACGTTTGACCCGCTGGAGACGCGGAACGCGCACTTCAATTTCAACCGGCTGGGAGCAATCGCAAGAAAATTCATTCCGAATTTTTACGGGCTGACGACGAGCCCGCTGCACCGGGGCTTGCCGACGGATCGGCTGCTGGTGGAGTGGGAACTGGATTCGCGACGGGTGGTGGCGGCGATCGCCGAGTTGGTGCGCGATCCGGTGGAGGCTCCGGCGAAGATTCGCCTGCCGGCGGAGTTGGAAGAGTGGAAGAAGACGAACGATGCGCGACTGGCTGAGGTGCAGGCACGGATGCGCGGGGAATTTTTGGGGTGGTTTGCGAAGGGGTATGCAGTGACGGGGGTGCGGGTTGCGGCGGGTGGAGTGGAGTATTGTTTGGCGCCGTGGAGTGATTTTTAGAAGAAGGCGACCAGCGATAAGCGACCAGTGACCGGGAAGCGGGGCGGGGAGGGTTGAAAGTTGAAAGAACCAAGAGAAGAGGGACGGTAACACAGAGTTCACAGAGATAGGAGCACAGAGGACACAGAGAAGAGCGAAGAAGAGGAAGCCAAGACGCGGCGCTTGTGCCAGGATCCGTCCACTGCGCGGCCCGACGCGCCATAATGCGGTGCGGAAGAGAAAGTTGGGCCGCTCCGGTCCCTTCGACTTCGCTCAGGGCAGGCGGGATGACGACTTTCACTGGGGCTCGTGGCGGAAGAGGGACCCGAGACCCAGGCACCCGCCTACAGCGGGCCTGGGGCACGCGGCGGCAGAGAAAGGCGGCAGAGAAAGGCGGGAGAGAAAGGCGGCAGAGAAACGCTTACCACAGAGTTAGCAGAGGAGCCGCAGAGGAAACGGAGACAGTGGGGTAGACATTTTCGGCACAGAGGACGCAGAGTTCGCAGAGAAAAGAAAGGCGGAGCAGGATGCGAGTGCGGGAAGTGACACTGCGGGAGATTCGGATGCGGCTGGTGACGCCGTTTGAGACCAGCGTGGACCGCATGACGGAGCGACGGATTATTTTGCTGGAAGCGGACGTGGACGGCGTGATCGGGTGGGGCGAGTGTACGGCGGGGGAGAATCCGTTTTTTTCGCCGGAAGATACGGAGACGGCCTGGCACATTTTGGAGGATTATTTGTGGCCGATGGTGAAGGGGAAAGAGTTCGCTTCGGCGGCGGAGTTGTGGGAGTTGCTGGGAAAAGTGCGCGGGCACACGATGGCGAAGGCTACGCTGGAGACGGCGATTTGGGATGCGGAGGCGAAGCAGAAGAATCTACCGCTGTGGAAGCTGCTGGGAGGCGTACGGGAAGAGATTCCGTGCGGCGCCTCGATTGGGTTGAAGGAGACACTGAACGACCTAGTGGAGGCGGTGAAAAAGGAACTGGCGGCGGGGTACCAGCGGATCAAGATCAAAATCAAGCCGGGGAAGGATTTGCTGCTGGTGCAACGGCTGCGGCAGGAGTTTCCGCGGATCAAGCTGATGGTGGACGCGAATTCGGCTTACCGGAAGACGGATTGGCCGCTGCTGAAAGAGTTGGATGGATTTTACCTGATGATGATCGAACAGCCGCTGGGCTGGGACGATCTGTATGGGCACGTGGAGGTGCAGAAGAGTTTGCAGACGCCGATTTGCCTGGATGAGTGCATACACACATATGAGCAGGCGGAGGAGGCGATTGCGCTGGGGGCATGCAAGATCATCAACATCAAGTTGGGCCGCGTGGGAGGATTTCACGAAGCGCGGCAGATACAGGATTTGTGCGCGCGGAACGGAATGCCGGTGTGGTGCGGCGGGATGCTGGAATCGGGGATTGGGCGGGCGCACAACATCGCGATGTCCACGATGGAGAATTTTTCGCTGCCAGGAGATGTGAGCGCGAGCAAACGATATTGGGAAGAGGATGTGATCGAGCCGGAGGTGGAGGTGACGGCACAGGGGACGATTCGGGTGCCGGGTGGGGCGGGGATTGGGTTTGCGGTGAGGAGAGAGAGGATTGAGGGGATTACGGTTAGGAAGGAAAGGCTGCGCTAGGCGGAAGAAAGAGGAAAGCTTATACAGAGGACGCAGAGAGCACAGAGTTCACAGAGAAGAGCAGAGCAGAGGAACGCAAGACCTAGGCACATGCGCCGCGCCCGGGGGACACGGCGCCCGGGCGAAATTCAGGATACGAAGCACTTGCCGTTGGGTAGCGATGTTGCCACGATCCCTCCACTGCGCGGCCCGACACGCCATAAGGCGGCGCGAAAGAAAAGTCGGGCCGCTCCGGTCCCTTCGACTTCGCTCAGGGCAGGCGGGATGACAATTCTGGTTGGTCGGTAATCGGGGTATTTGGAGGTGGGGAACAGGTGTGACGTGGGGCACTCCCCAGTCGTGCTAATGTGGGGCATAATTTGACGTTATGACACACACACTCGAAGAACTCATTCCTGATTACATCCAAGGTCTGCCCGCTTACGTTCCCGGCAAACCCGTGGAAGAAGTAGAGCAGGACCTGAAAATCCACGCAGTGAAGCTGGCGTCAAACGAGAATCCGCTGGGCCCATCGCCGAAAGCGATGGAAGCGGCGCGGCAGGCGCTGGGCGAGGCGAACTGGTATCCGGACGGCGGGAGCAAGCGGCTGCGCGAGGTGCTGGCGGCACGGTATGGCGTGCGCGCGGAAGAGATTTTTGTGGGGCTGGGGTCGAGCGAGATTATTGATTTGGCGTCGCGAGTGCTGCTGCGACCGGGGTTGACGGGGATCACGAGCGAAGGCTCGTTCGCACTGTTTGCGATTGCGATCCGGGCGAGCGGCGGGAAGCTGGTGCAGACGCCGATGCGGAATTATTCGTTTGATCTGGACGCGATGGCAGCAGCGGTAACACCGGAGACGCGCGTCATCTATATTGCGAATCCGAACAATCCGACGGGGACGGCGTTTGGCGCGGCGGAGTTCGACGTATTCATGAAGAAGGTGCCCGGGGATGTGCTGGTGGTGCTGGATGAAGCGTACACGGAATACGCGGAACGGCGGGACCTGCCAAAGGCGATGGAGATTTTCAAGGAGTACAACAACCTGCTGACGCTGAAGACGTTCTCGAAGGTGTATGGGCTGGCGGGGTTGCGAATCGGGTACGGAATTGGGCACCCCACGCTGGTGGCGGAGATGAATAAGTTGCGCACGCCGTTTAACGTAACGAGCGTGGGACAGGCAGCGGCATTGGCGGCGCTGGACGATCTGGAGCATGTGCGGCGGTCGGTGGAGATGAATCACACGGAGCGGACGCGGCTGTTCGGGGAATTGCAGCGGATCGGATTGCAGCCGGTGGCAAGCGAGACGAATTTTGTGTTTGTGCCGCTGGCCGGGATGGACGCGAAGGGGATGTGCGACGAATTGCTGCAAGCGGGCGTGATCGTGCGGCCGCTGGCGTGGATGGGTTTTCCGGACGCGATCCGGATTTCGGTGGGCAACCCGGAAGAGAATGCCAAGCTGTTGGCGGCGATGGCGAAAGTGATGGCGCGTCGAAAGCCGGTGGCGGCGCCTGTGTCCTAGTAGACTCCGGGAAAAGATGTCTGTGAAGGCTTCAGGGGCTAAAGCCCTATTTCTTTTGGAGAGGTTGCGTGGGGGCTGAAGCCCCCACCTCCTAAAGAGAAAAAGTTTTCGACATGCGACTAGATCCCGTTTGAGGCATCCAAGAAAACGTGAAAATTCATTTGCCGGATGGGATGAAGGCTTCGGGCGATCCCGTGGCGGAAGTTTTGCGCGCGTCGAAGACGATTGCGGTGGTGGGATTGTCGGCGAACCCTGCGCGGCCTAGCCATGAGGTGGCGGCGTATTTGCAGAGCGTGGGGTACCGGATTATTCCGGTGAATCCGAAGGAGAAGGAAGTGCTGGGAGAGAGGGCGCACGCGCGGTTGGAGGATGTGCCGGAGAAGGTGGACATTGTGGATATTTTTCGACGGGCGGAAGAGGTGGGGGCGGTGGTGGAGAGCGCGATCGGGATTGGTGCGAAAGTGGTGTGGATGCAGTTGGAGGTGGAGAATGAGGTGGCGCCGGAGAAGGCGCGTGGGCGTGGGTTGATTGTGATTGAGGATGCGTGCTTGCTGGTGGAGGACAAGAGGAGAAGAGCGAGTTTTAAGTAATAAGTTTTAAATTGTAAGTTTCGGAGAAGAGAGGATGGGGCGCGGCTTGGGTCGCGCCGTTTTTAGTTTTCAGTGGTCAGTTTTAAGTTTTAAGTAAAGAAAGAGATGAGGATAACGCGGAGGCGCCGACAGGAAGGTTATCAGCGATCAGATATCGGCGATCAGGAAGCGAGAAAAAACAAGAAAACGATAACGCCCCGACGGGGCCGGGGTAAAACGCCGGCGCAGAGGATGCAGAGTTCACGGAGGGAAGAGGAACCCAAGACCCAGGCACGCACTCCGTGCCTGGCACACGGCAGAGGGAAGAGAAGAGCGAACCACAGAGTTAGCAGAGGGGCCGCAGAGAGAACGGAGACGGCGAGGAAGGAGTTTTCACCACCGAGGACACCAAGAGCACGGAAGCAGGAAGGAGAAGAGAGGAAACTAGAAAGGGAAGACTTGGAGGTTGCGTTTGCCGGGGAGGACGATGGCAAGGAAACGGCCGTCGTGGGAGAGCCCGAATTCGCGGACGGTGAGGCCGTGGAGAAGCATGCGCGGGGTGGGCTCGGCGATGGGGACGGATTGCCGCGGGGCGTAGGCGACAAGGGGCGGAATCGAGAATTCCGCAAGGTCGGCGGATTTTTTTTCCATGGTGCGCTTGAGGCAGATGCGGGATTCATCGGCGGACCACTGGAGAACGCCAAGACCAACACGGAGGCGAGCGACTCTGTTGGGAGCGGTGAGGTCGCGAACTTCGAGGACTTCCTTGTCGAGATAGTAGGCGACTTTGGCGCCGGAGGGCGAGAGGGAGAGGCCGCCGGCGAAGGAATCGAGGGTGGCGATTTCGGCGGTGTCTTGCGAGGAGAGCTCGAGACGCTGGAGGCGCGCGGGACCGTCGAGGTTGCGGTTGCGTTCGACGGCGACGGCGGAATTGCTGCCAGGGATGCGCGCGGCGGCGAGAAAGGTGCGGCCTTCAAAAGCTTTTCCGGCGGGGCCGGCGGAGACATTGAGATAGCGCAAGGAGAAGAGCTCGCGGGGGGCGACCTCTTCGGTGAAGTAGACGAGGGTGGCGTTATCGCGGAGCCAGAGGGGATTTTCGGCGTTCATCACGAGAGGTTCCTTGCCGCCGGGACGCAGTTCGTGGCCGGAGTCGTCGAGGAACAGAAGAGCACGGGCCTCGTCGGCAGGGCCGCCTTCGGGATTGGCGGTGATGGTGTAGAGCTGCACGGCGAGGATATGGCCGTTGGGCGACCAGGTGAAGGATTCGACGAGATAGGTGAAAGGCTTGTCGCCGAGAGTGAATTTTTCGCCGGTGAAGAGGCGGCGGCGATGACCGCTGGTGTCGAGGAGAAAGATGTCATCGCGCTGGAGGTCGTATTTTTTTGCTTTGTAGATGCGGCGGACGGAGAAAGCAATGCGGCCATCGGGGGCGTAAGCGAAGGAGGTGACATCATCGTCGACGTTGACGAGGGGCTTGTCGAGGTTTTGGGCGCGAGTGGGGGGGAGGGGAGTAAGAAAAAGAAGGAGCGTGGCGAGGAGGAAAAAGAGGCGCGAGGCGTGGCGAAGCGGTAGCGCCTGGGCGTCATCTTTTTGCGTGAAATTGTGGACCGTCTTAACGCTCATGGTTTGGGGTCATGCGAAAAGCAGATCCCTCACCCGCAAAGGGCGCGGGGTCGGGATGACAAAGAGGCTCAAACCTTGCCGAGATGGGGTGGAGCAATGCGCGACCCCGACAAGGGCGGAGGGTCCCAGTCTGAAGCTTCTAGTGTAACGGGAGTGGCGGGATATTTCGACTGGAGCGAATTTCATTGAGTTTGGTCAGCCTTTTTCGGTGGCGCGAGATTTCAATTTGCGAATCTCGTCCAGACGCAGACGCAATCTTTGTTCGAAGCCCTGGTCTGTAGGTTTGTAGTAGGAGCGGCCGGAAAGGTTGTCCGGGAGGCAGGTCATGTCGGTGACCTTGTCGTCGAAATTGTGAGCGTATTTGTAGCCTTCGCCATAGCCGATGTTTTTCATGAGACCGGTGACGGCGTTGCGGAGGTGAAGTGGAACGGGATCGGCTTCGGTTTTGCGGACATCATCGAGGACCTGGCCGTAGGCGGTGTAGACGGCATTCGATTTGGGCGCGAGAGAGAGATAGACGACGGCTTGCGCGAGGGCGAGGTGGCCTTCGGGCGCGCCGAGAAAATCGAAGGCGTCGCGAGCGGCGAGGGTGAGGGCAAGGGCGCCGGGTTCAGCGAGGCCGATATCTTCGCTGGCCATGCGCACGATGCGGCGGGCGAGATAGAGGCAATCTTCGCCGCTTTCGATCATGCGGATGAGCCAATAGAGAGCGGCGTCGGGATCGGAATTGCGCACGGATTTGTGGAGCGCAGAGATGAGGTTGTAGTGCTCCTCGCCCGCTTTGTCGTAGCGCAGGAGTTTGCGCTGGAGGACATCTTCGAGGAGTCCGCGGGTGATGCGGCGGACGGCGGGCGTATCGCTGGTGGCGCCGCGATCGGCGGGCTTGGCGCTGAGGGCGCAGAGTTCCAGGGTGTTGTAGGCGGTGCGGGCGTCGCCATTGGCATAGGAGGCGATGCGGAAGAGAACGTCGTCGGTGGCATCAAGATGAGTGTTGCCAAGGCCGCGTTCGGGATCAGCGAGGGCGCGGTGGAGGAGATCGACGATTTGCGGGGTGGTGAGGGCTTCGAGGACGTAAACCTTGGTGCGGGAGAGCAGCGGGGAGATGACCTCGAAGGAAGGATTTTCGGTGGTGGCGCCGATAAAGAGGATGTGGCCGGCTTCCACGTGGGGGAGGAAGGCGTCCTGCTGAGCTTTGTTGAAGCGGTGAACTTCATCCACGAAGACGATGGTGCGCTGGGAGGTGTGGGATTTGCGCTCGGCCTGGGCCATGACCTCTTTGATTTCCTTGATGCCGGCGAGGACGGCGCTGAAGGAGATGAATTCGCTGCGGGTGAGGCGCGCGATGACGCGGGCGAGAGTAGTTTTGCCGCAACCTGGGGGGCCCCAGAAGAGCATGGAGCTGAGATTGTCGGACTCGATCTGCAGGCGGAGAGGTTTGCCGGGGCCGAGGAGTTTTTCCTGGCCGATGAATTCGTCGAGAGTGCGAGGGCGCATGCGTTCGGCGAGCGGCTGCAGGGCGGCGGGGATGTCTTGCAGGGCGGGGTCGTTGAACGGGGAGAAGAGACTCATAGAGGTAGTGTAACGCAGCAGGAAGGTTATCAGCGATCAGAGATCAGCGATCGGAAGGCAGCGACCAGTGACCAGGAAGCGGGGGAAGATTGAAAGCCGAAAGTTGAAAGAAAAGGAGAAGAAGGACGGTAACACAGAGTTCACAGAGATAGGAGCACAGAGGACACAGAGAAGAGGAACCTGGGACGCAGGTGCGCACGCTGTGGCTGGGGCAAGCGGCGATGTGTCAATGGAGGTCTTGCGGGGCGCATCGGGCGCGGCCTTCAAAATGAGAGTGCGCCCCTCCGTTTACACCACACTAGAACCTGCAGTTTACGGGGAAGTGCACCTATGGCTTATGGCGCTGGCGGAAGGCCTCGTAGAAGAGGACGGCGGCAGCGGCGGCGGCGTTGAGGCTTTCGACGTGCGTGGCCATGGGGATGTGGATGCGGGCGTCGGCGGAATGGACGATGTCTTCAGGGAGGCCGGCGCCTTCGTTGCCGACGAGGAGAGCGATGGGCTGACACCAGTCCACTTGCCAGGGGGAGAACGAAGCGGCGGCTTCTTCGTGGACGCAGGAGGCGAGGGAGTGGATGCCGTTGAGTTTGAGCTGCGTGAGAAGAATCGCGAGAGACATTCCGGCGACGATCGGGAGATGCAGCGCGGCGCCCGCGGAGGCGCGGAGGGATTTGGGAGAGTAGGGGCTGGCGGTGCCGCTTTGACCGGTGGGGGAAGTGACGGCGGCGGTGGCGCCAAAGGCGGCGGCGGTGCGCAGGATGGTGCCGACGTTGCCGGGGTCTTGAACGCCGGCGAGAATGACGAGGAGAGGAGCGCAGGCGCCGGCGGGTGTGGCGAAGATTTCATCGAGAGAGAATTTACGCGGCTGGACGAGAGCGGCGACGCCCTGGGGATGTTCGGTGTCGGCGATGCCTTCGAAGAGGCGATCGGTGGTGCGGAGGACGGGGAAGCCAGTGTCCGGACGGCCGATGAGCGGGACGAGGCGTTCGCGGTGGCGTTCGCCGGATTCGCTGAAGAGGACGGCTTCGATGCGGCAGGCGGAGCGGAGAGCTTCTTCGACGAGGCGTGCGCCTTCGACGCCGACGGAACCGTCTTCGGTGGGAAGGCCGCCGCGGAGAGCGATGCGAAATTGCTTGAGCCAGCGGTTGTCGCGGCTGGTGAGGAGGTCGGGGGAGACGGCGGCGGATTTGGGAGCTGTGGGCATTGCCGAAAGGTTAGCAAAGGTGCGGGTGGAAAGGCTATGGGGGTTGAAGGTTATCAGCGATCGGATATCAGCGATCAGGAGGCAAGAAAAAGATGCCGCCCCGACCCGGTCGGGCTGCACGCCGGAAATAGCGACGAAGTTGAACAGTTGAAAGTTGAGGTCAAAAGGAACGAAGAAAAAAGATTACGGAGAGATCCCAGAGGGCGCAGAGTTCGCAGAGAAGAGAAAAGCAAGAGGGTAGCGATTGGCTGGGATAGTGCCGCGATCCCTCCACTCCGCGGCCCGACGCGCCAAAAGGCGGCGCGAAAGGAAAAATCGGACCGCTCCGGTCGGGATGACAAAATAGGGGGAACGGCGCGGACCTCCGGTCGGGATCAGAGAACAAGAAAAAGGGGAGAGCCATAGGGGTTGAAAGTTGGGGGGGAACGGAATTCAAGCGAGTGGCGGGGAGAGTGTTCCATTGCGGAATAGTGGAGGCGTGTGATACGGTGCGGGCAGAGTGGCGCGGGGGAGAGTGTCGCCGCTAACGAAAAACAGGTCAGGTACGGTCCTTGTCTGCTGAAGTTCTGCCAA
>Ga0326727_10015363_pt1 | contig 16449 bp, 6 predicted proteins | sample MB2enrmetagenome_FD_207643 | JGI IMG/M metagenome (GOLD analysis project Ga0326727, IMG submission 207643) | Lab enriched peat soil microbial communities from McLean, Ithaca, NY, United States - MB29MY | ecosystem: Environmental > Terrestrial > Soil > Wetlands > Peat | place: USA: New York...
TGGTTCACGCTCCGGCCGAGGAACTGGTGCGCACCCGGGGCATTGTTCGGGATCAGACCGAATTGATCGAGAATCAAGCCGGTGGTGCACGGTGGAGTTTTCACGATGGCCAGATTGATCGCCGAACAGGGCAGCGGCGCCAAGTCGCTGTCGGTGCGCCCGCTGTCGCGCACATAATTTACGCCAATACTGATGTTGAGGCTCGGAAACAGATTGAACGTGTCGCCCACGTACCCCTCGAGGCGGGTGTCGAAGTGTCCGCCGCCGGGCCGGTTGAAGGCCGAGTGCTCGCTGAAATTTCCGAGGCCGTTGAAAATCGTGACCGTGCCGACGGGATAGTTCAGCGGATTGTCGGCCGCTCCGCGCGGATCGTTGGGGTAAAGGGGCAACAGGTTGGGATTGCTGTCGATGGCCGTGATCACATCCAGTCCATTCGAACTGGTCACCGACGGTCCATAATTTCCCGGCGCGTAGAAATCTCCCTGCGCGATGCGATGAATCGCTCCGCCGAAACGAAACGTGTGATTCATCCTATAGATGGTGCTGCTGTCGTAGCGCCCGAAAAGGTCGCGCTGAATCGTCTGCCGCGGACCCGCCACGCTCGGCCCCAGGGCATACGATCCAATTTGCATGTGGAACGGCGCCGCGGCAAAAATCGCCGAATCCTTCAGGTCGGGAGTGATAGCGTTCACCATCTTCTGATAGCCGAAGCGTGCGCTGTTCACAAACCGTCCGCGGTTCCAGTCCAGCCCGAAAACCGCAGCCGGGACGTTAAGCTGATTGCGGAAATTCGACTGGCTGTCGGGTGGCCCGATTTCGTTCGCGTTGTCGTAGCTGAACCGCGCGAACCACTTCATGTTTTCGTTGACGTCATAATCCAGCCGCGCGGCCAGCATGTTCTCGCGAAAATAGCCGCTCCGGAGGGCGGTCCCGTTGAAAGCCGGAAAACCGTACTCGATCGGCAGACTCCCATCTTGCTTCGTGCGCTCCCCGCCGACAAATAGAAACGCCTTGTCCTGGATCACGGCGCCGCCCGCGCCAAATCCATACTGCTGCCGGCTGTACTTCGGATCGCCCGACGGAAAACCGGCAAGGCCGGCGCTCCGGTCGCGCAGATTGCCAAACAGATTGCCGTGCCATTCCTCTCCACCGGAGCGCGTCGTAACCCGCACCGCGCCAGTTGCGTTCAGCGACTGAAACACCTCGGGCGTGGCTCGCGAGACAATCGCCTCGCGCACCGCCTCCGCCGGCAGGTTCATCGTAGACGCGCCCTTGGTCTCGTCCATCGCCTCGACTTCGTCAAAGTCGTAGTGCGTGGTTCGTCCCGGTTGGCTGTTGATCGAGAGCGATTGGATCCCGCTCTTGCCGGGATCGTAAATCCTGCCATCGACCGCCTGCACGCCGGGCTCAAGCCAGCCCGCATTCAGATAGTTCCGGCCGTCAATCGGCAATGCGTCGCTGGCGTCGCCACTGAACTTACTCTCCAGCCGCACCGGCCCCGGGTTGATCCATTCCAACTTGAAATCCGCAGTGGCCGCCGCGCCCAACACCACGTTCACGGTGCTCTCGGCCGGCAGCATGTCGCGGCCTTCCACCCGCACCACATAGGCGCCCGGCGGCACCGTCTCGGAAACGTACGTGCCGTCCTTGCCGGTGCGCGTCAGACCTTTGGTGTCGGTGGCCGCCGAGCTGTATAAAACCCGCGCCCCTGCCACGGGGCTGCCGACGTCATCCCGCACCGTGCCTTGAATGGTGCCGGTTGTCGGATTTTCCTCGGTCATTTCCTGCGCCCGCAACGAAACGGCGGGTGCAACAACCGTGAGCGCAACAACCACGAGGAGCAATGGGCCCCTAAGCAGAGAACGCCGAACAAGCAATCCAGACCAATCGAACAAAGTGCCACTCTCCTGGGGGCAGAACCTCAAGTAGAACCTGGAAGCGATTCTGCGCTTAAGGGTCCTGGTTTCCACTGCAATGGTTTTCTACTGAAATCGAATAAAACAGTTTACTAGATGCAGACACTTCAGCGGCGCGATGTACGCGTTTTTCTGGACCAGGCCGAGCGATCTTGAGAGTTGAGGTTTGTGTAAGAGCAAGCGCAACCTGAGCCGCCGATCAGCTGAGCCCGCCAGATCGAAGAACGAGCGGAAAGGATTCAGGCGGATGGCTTACCAGGTCACGAATGCAAGATATCAGCCAAGGTTAGTCTGGAGTTGTTTTGGTAATTCAGCGAAGAGTAATTCGACGGATCCGCGTTCTAGGCGCCATACAAAAAACCATATTGTCGCCCGACAGACAATTCTAAAGAACGTATGTCACCGCGTCGGACTCGCAGGTTTGTCTTTATTTTCATTCACTTCAAACGGCATCTCGCATGCTTACCGAGGTCTTGCGCGGGGGATAATTGCTCCTGGCCCGCCCGACTAATACCCTCCGCCGCATTCGGATTCTGAGGTCAAGAAATGCTGTCATTATAGGTGTCGCACATCGGCATTTTCATAGTTGCTGACTCGGTTGACCGCGGGCGCAACACGGATTAATTGCCCGCAATTCAGATAAAGCAAAACAAGTGAACTCGCGTTCCAATTTCGTTTGCAGGGGGAGTGCAATGTCCGCTACCGAAAAATTGTCGAGATTCTTCACCGCAGTATCTAACTTTACAACCCCCAAACCAAGCTATCAACACGCGTACTTCGCGATGGCACTGCTGGTGTTCTCGATGTGTGTGGTCTTCAGCGCGAGTCCCTGTGCCGCTCAATCGGCTAGCACCGGGACGGTTGTTGGGATGGTGAAGGACCCCTCGGGCGCAGTCATCAGTGGTGCGAACCTCACGCTCACCGAAAAGGCGACCAACACAAGACGCACGACTACCACCAGTGATACCGGAGGCTACGTTTTCACCAATATTCCACCAGGGACCTATGACCTCACGGTCAAGCATCCTGGGTTTTCCCAAGGTAGGGTTACCAACCTGAAGGTTGATGTCGGCCAGCAAGTCACGGCCAATGTTCCGCTACAAGTTGGCGGAGTCACAGAAGAGGTTGAGGTTCAGGTGACAGGCACCGAACTGCAGACGCTGAGTGCCACACTTGGCAATACTGTCACCGCCGCCGCTTTGGAGAACTTGCCGACCCTTGGCCGCGACACCAGTTCGTTCGTCACGCTTCAAGCCGGCGTCAGTCCTGACGGCAGCGCTGCCGGCACGGTGGTGGACCAAACCGTTTTCACGCTCGACGGTGGCAACAACAGTAACGACATGGACGGCAGTTCGGGAGTCTACAACTCGAGTTTTGGAGACGATCCGGCCGGTGGGTTGTTCTCGAACAAATATAATCAGATCAGCGGAATAAATCTCGGGATCAACGGTGGCCAGCCCTCGGGCGTGATGCCAACCCCGGTCGACAGCGTAGAAGAGTTCAAAGTTTCGACTACTAACCAAACCGCCGACGTCAACAATTCTTCAGGCATGCAGGTGGCGATCGTCACCAAACGCGGCACCAACACCTGGCATGGCACGGCTTACGAGTATTATTGGGACAACAACTTTTCCGGCAACACATGGGAAAACAATTCGGCAACACCAAAGATACCGGTGCCGGACTGGCACAGAAGCTGGTTCGGAGGGGCGATTGGCGGCCCGATCATTCCCAAGGAGATTCTTGGCGGCAAAACCTACTTCTTTTTTAACTACCAAGGCGCGCGTTGGCCCAACTCGGAGACCATCACCAGGCTTGTCCCAAGTTCTGACATGCGCAACGGGATCCTGCACGATCTCAACAACCCTTCCATAACCTACAACCTAAACACCCTTGATCCGCGGGGCATCGGGATCAATTCCTACGTGCAGCAGTTGTGGAACAAGTATATGCCGCTCCCCACTCCAGGACTCGGTTGCGGCGGGCTCACGGGCGACACCTTCTGCGACGGCGTCAACACACTCGCATTCAGCGCGAACCTGGCGCTTCCGCAAACCGACAACTTCGCGGTGGTGCGCCTTGACCACGACTTTGGACAGAAGTGGCATTTCCAGTCGAGCTACCGCTACTACCATCTGACGCGCGCCACCGACGATCAGATTGACATTGGAGGATTCTTCTCTGGCGACAAGTTGGGCACCCCGGCTTCCCTGACCAACCGGCCGCAAGTGCCCTGGTATCTCGTCCTGGGAATGACTACGAACATCAGTTCGCACGTGACCAATGACTTCCGCTACAGTTTCCTGCGCAACTGGTGGCAATGGGGATCGGCCGGCGATCCGGCGCAGTTTTCAAATTTGGGCGCGGCTCTCGAGCCGTTTGGCGAGCAGCGGGATGACGTAGCCGCTCCCTACAACGTCAACACCCAGCAGACACGGACGCGTTTCTGGGATGGGAAGGATCATTTCCTCCGCGATGACGTTTCATGGCTGAAAGGCAACCACCTGATGCAATTCGGCGGCCAGTACCAGCACAACTGGAATTACCACCAGCGGACTGACAACGGCGGGGGCATCAATTACTACCCTGTGTACCTGCTCGGCGACTCCGCTGGTTCCGGCTACGTAGACATGACCTGCGGCGGCACCTGCTTAGCTCCCGCTTTCAGCGGCACTATCCTTGCTCGCGAGGCGGCCGCAGTTCTGGGTATCGTGACCGACTCGCAGCAGGCTTATACGTATTCTGGTTCCGGCGGACAATTAACCCTGAACCCGGCGCTCACACCGGCAACCGATAAGGTCACCATTCCGTACTACAATCTGTACTTCAATGACACTTGGCATTTGAAGCCGTCCCTCACCGTCACGTACGGTTTAGGGTGGGCTTTGGAGATGCCGCCATCCGAGCAACATGGGGAGCAGGTCATGTTCGTGGGTCCAGACGGCCGGGAACTCGATACTCAAACCTACCTGGCAAACCGCAGGGCGGCGGCGCTCGCCGGGCAGGTCTACAACCCGACAGTCGGGTTTGCCATGATCGGCAATGTAGCCGGACATCCGAGTCACATGTTTGACCCGTTCTATCACGCGTTCAGCCCACGCATTGCCGTAGCCTGGAACGCAGTAAAGGACACGGTGATCCGCGGCGGTTACGGGCGAATCTATGGACGTTTGAACGGCGTGGGCCTGGTGCTGACCCCTCTCCTAAGCCCCGGCCTGATCGAGGCGGTAAGTTGCTCCTATGCCTTTAGCAATGGAACCTGTGGTTCATCTGGACCCATCGACGCTAGTGGCACCCCCGGCATCGGGGCCTTCCGTATTGGAACTGATGGCACAACGGCTCCGCTTCCAGCTGCAACTTCCACGTTGGCGCAGCCATTATTTCCAGGGGTAAACGGTGTTGAGGCTACCACGGCCTCGCCCCTGGACCCGCATACCCGGCCGAATACTGTTGACTCGTTCGATTTCACCGTTCAGCATCAGTTTACAAATAAGATTTCACTGGAATTCGGCGGCATTAGCCGTTGGATCCACAACGCACTTGTGTCGGTCAATCTCAACTCGGTGCCGTACATGATGACTCTTGGTGGGCAGCAGTTCAAAACTGCGTATGCCAACGTCGAAAAGGCGATGGGTTGTGCGACCTCAATCGCCGCCTGCAATTCAGCGACTGTAGGAAGTATTACCGTTGCCCCGCAGCCGTTCTTTGAAGCCGCACTCGCAGGAACCGGCTATTGCACGACCGGCAATTGCACGGCGGCGTTGATCAATGACCCCACGGCTTTCGGCTACTTGCAAAGTCAAAGTGTCTGGTCGCTGTGGAATTACCTGGACCACGGAGGAACTGCGCCGGGATTCAACTTCCCCGTCAGCACGATGACCAGTGCAGGGCAAATCGGGAGCAACGTCGCCATGGCAACCAGTCTGGGGCATGGTAATTACAACGCCGCTTTTGCGACGCTAAAAATCGATAACTGGAATGGCATTACCCTCCAGAACAATTTCACTTGGAGCAGAGCGCTCGGTACGGGAGACGTCGTTCAGGCCACTAGCGGTCAAGTGTCCGTGGACTCATTCAACCTTGATGAGCAGTACGGCGTGCAACCATCGGATCGCAAATTCGTAGAAACGTTCTTCCTGGTTTATCAGTCGCCCTTCTATCGCGGCCAGCACGGCGCGGTGGGTCATATTCTGGGGGGATGGACTCCTTCGTTTGTCTTCGCAGCCGGCAGCGGCGCACCACTGTTCTGCGCCACCACTTCAGGTTATGCTGAAGAGGGTTATAGTGGCGGACAGGATTTTGGCGCGGCCGATGGCATCTACATGAACACCGACGCGAACTGTATGAATACGGGAGCGGTCCCGTCGGCGGCGGTCCGCAGTAATGGGACCATCTTCGCAAATCCCACCGCCGCGTTTAACGCGCTCCGTCCTCTGATTTTGGGGGTCGATAACAGAAGCGGTGGGTACGGGCAGTTCCGCGGCCTGTCGTACTGGAATTTGAATTTCGCGATAAAGAAAAATGTCCGAATTACAGAACGGGTCAATGTTGAGGGCTCCCTCAATGTCAACAACGTCCTGAACCATGACCAATTGCTGGATCCAATCCTTTCCATTACAAGCCCGGCAACAAGTTTCGGGGCGCTCGCGCGGGAGGGAACTCTGCCGCGAGCAATGGAGATGGGCATTCGGGTCAACTTCTAATTCGGTGGTTGTTTGAGAATTGTGGGGCGCCCTTCGGGGCGCCCTTTCTTCTGGTGCTTCGTTTTCACGGTCCTAGAACGTTCCTTTGCGCGTGTAATACCCGGCGCGATAGTGGGACTGATAAGGACCACCCGCCGGCGCGTTCGCCAGGTCCACCCGCAGTTGACGGAATTCCGAATTCGAATGGCGCTCGGACGGATAGTACGCCAGCAGATACTGCGTCCGCAGTTCGTCGCTGATCTGACGGAAGGCGTCGTCCAGTTGCGGCAGCGACGCGGCGCAATAATATTTCCCGCCCGTGTCCGATGAAATCTGAAAATGAACCTGCCCCGATCTAGCGTCTGCGTTCAGCCGGCAAGTTCCGTTCCCCGCGTACCATCCATTTTTCCATAGGAAGAAATGCAGGATTTGGGATCTGCGCGCCCGAGTGGGCTGAAGATATTGGTTGGCTGCGGAACAAAGTTCATGTAAGTAATTGAAAACACATGCGAATAATCCGAGTCATCCGCCTGGTGCGACTCTGGATGACAAATTGCTTGTTTGGACCCAACAACAGGTAGCATGCGTGTTTCTTGAATCCGTCATCCGACATTGGTCCAGGCCTTCAAGGGTGAAACCTCGGGCTTGGATTCTCGCGTGGAGTAAGCCGCCACGACGTTCTGTTTAGAAAACTTGTGATTCGATTCGCAGCAAGAACGAGCTCTCAAACGACAACATTTGTTATGAATATTCCGAAAGGAAGGTGGACGATGTTGAATCTCAGCTCTCCTCGACGGGGCACACGATTTGGCCTGCGGGCGCTCGTCACCGTTTTCGTACTGCTTTTATCAGCCATAGCATTGGCCCAGACCACGGTCAGCACGGGTAGCATCGTTGGCACCGTCATCGATCCCAGCGGAGCCGTGCTTAGCGGCGCCAAGGTTACTATTACCCACATCTCTACGGGGCAGGTCACCAGCCTGACGACAAATTCTTCCGGAGCATTCAGCTCGGGCGCGCTTACCCCCGGTGAATACAGGGCACAGGCTTCCGCCAAGGGTTTTAGTACGGTGAGCCAAGTCATAACCGTGCAGGTCAATAGCACTGCGAGCTTCAATCCCAAGCTACAGGTCGGCAGGGAAAGTGAAGTAATCGAGGTGCAGGCCACTGCGGCGCAGGTCAACACCGAGCAGGCGGAAGTGCAAGGCGTCATCACGAGCGGCCAGATCGAGAGCTTACCGGTCAACGGGCGCAACTTCCTCGATCTCGCGCAACTCGAACCCGGTGTTCAGATTCAGGATGGCGCGAATTTTGACCCGACCAAAGTTGGCTACTCTTCGATCTCGTTCGGCAGCCGTTTTGGCCGCACCGCCCGCATCAATGTCGACGGCGTGGATATTAGCGACGAGACGGTCGGCACCACGACCGAAGATATTCCGGCCAGCTCGATCGAGGAGTTCTCGCTCGCCCAATCAAGCCTGGATCTTTCCAACGATTTGACTTCGTCCGGCGCGGTCAACGTGACCACGAAGTCGGGCACCAACACGTATCATGGCGAAGCTTTTGGGACCTACCGCGACAGCACTGTCGGCGCGGCGGGCCTGCCGTCACCTTCAGCGTCGATCACGTCGCCGTACCAGCGCAACCAGGAAGGCGCGAATTTCGGCGGCCCGGTCATGAAAGACAAGCTGTTCTTCTTCCTGGACGGCGAGCGTACCCTGCAGCACCTGGCCGCACCGGTCCTGGAAGGGGAACCGTTCCAAGCCTATTCCGGAACCTTCCCGGCTCCTTTCAAAGAGGAAGAGTTGACGGGCCGTGCGGATTATTCCCTGACCAAGACAGCCCGTTTGTTCTATCGCTACAACTATTTCCAGAACAAGGTCTACGCGACCTTCTTCCCTTCAAGTTTCCAGGTTTACCAAAACAAGGACTACACCCGGAATAGCGTGGTGGGCTTGGACTTCAGTACTGGCAGCTTCACCCACACCATTCGCTTCTCCTACCTGAAGTTCCAGAACGAGATTCAGGACGCCACGCGGGGGTCGGGTCTGGCCTTCGCCGATTATCCGGTCAGCATCAACATCGGAAGCTTCACCGTAGGTCCGAATTTGCTGGCGCCGCAGAGCACTCCGCAAAGCGATCACCAGCTCAAGTACGATGGCAGCAAGATTCTTGGCAAGCACATCATCCGTTTCGGTATTGGCTGGAACCACATTCAGGGCGGGGGCTTTGCCAGCTTCTTTAAGATCGATCCGCAAGTGTACGGCGATTCCGCCACCGCAAGCGACCCAACGTTGGACACTATGTCGGAGGTTGTCATCGGAAACGGACAGGGCTTTTCGACCACAAAATCTGCGTTCGGGTTCCCCGCCGGCGGCTTGGGTCCAGACAACCGGTTATCGCTATATTTTGGCGACGCCTGGAAGATCCGGAAGAATCTGACCGTCGCCGCGGGCTTGCGTTGGGAACGCGACACAGGCAGAACCGACAGCGATTTGGGCGTCGTAGATTGTTCGGGAGTCGCCAGCTCCATCCCATGTGTCCCAATGAATACCGCTTTCCCGGGTTACGGAAATCCGGTGAAGGAGCCCAACAAGAACTTTGCTCCGCAGCTGGGAGTTATCTGGGATCCGAAGGGCAATGGCAGGACCAGCGTTCGTGGCGGCATCGGGCTATACTACGAGAACGTGATCTTTAACAACGTTCTCTTTGACCGGCCCCTGCGCGAGAAGACCGGCGCGTTCCTGCAATCTCCCACCGCTTGCTATAGTGGCTCTGCGCAACCGGTTTCTGTTCCGTCCGGGACGATAACGGTGGATTCGGTGGAAGGGCTTGATCCCGTCACCAATCAGAGCTATTGCGCCGACACCATTGGTCAGGCAGCTAACGCCCTCGCGGCCTTCCAGACCGCGTATCAGGCCGCCATCCCGTTCAGTCTCACGGCAGCGAACCCAGGTTACATTGGTACGCTTCTGGCCGAAGGTCTCAACGAAGGCGCGAATATGTTCACGCCCAACTACAAGAGCCCGCGCTCGGTGCAAATTAACTTGGGAGTCCAGCATGAAATCCGCCACGGATTGATTTTCAGCGCGGACTACTTGCGGAATGTGGAAACCCACGCCCTGCTCGGTATCGATCTCAACCACACCGGCGCAGCGCGCTACTTCAATCTGGCTTCGGCGCAAAGTGCAATTGCGAACACCAATAAATCTTTTGGTTGCGCAGCGACCGATACCAGTTGCGCGATTACCGCCGGCGCTACAATTTCCAATTATGTGGCTTATGGCCTGGGATCTCCAGGGGACGTGGGCTCTTCTTGTGTCGATGCGGCTAATCCGTCGGTCCCCGGAGCTACGCTCGGCTATGGTTGCGCTTTTGGCGGTCTCAATTCGAATTATGGCCAAATGTCGATGCTGGAGCCGATTAGCCGTTCGGTGTTCAACGCCCTGCAGATGACCTTGAAGCAGAACGTTGCCAACCCGATACGGGGAGTCAAGTCGTCAAACTTCGAGATCTCCTACCAGCTCGCGCGCTTTGTCAACCCCTTGGCGGCCCAAGGCGATTACGCGCCGTCGAATCCGGTGGCCTCCAACGATCAGGACTTCGTCCTGGCAGCTGGGGACAACGATCACCCGCTCCGGTACATGGGGCCGTCGCTGCTCGACCGGACGCATCAAATCTCATTCGGCGGGTCGTTTGAAGTGCCCTATGGCTTCCACTTCGGGATCATAGCTCACTTCTACAGCCCACTCTCCAGCCCGGCAATCGTTGGGGACACGGGCACAGGGGGACAGATCTTCCAGACGGACTTCACGGGAAGTGGCGTCTGGAGCGATCCGCTGCCCGGCACGAAGAATGGGACATTCATGCGTAGCTACGGTCTCAACGGACTGAACGCAGCCATCAACAACTACAACACGACCGTGGCCAATCAGGCGACACCAGCGGGACAGGTTCTCATCGCCAACAACCTGTTCAACTTGTCACAGTTGCAACAAATTGGCGCGGTTGCTCCGACCCTCACTCCGGCTCCCTCCAACCAGCTGCTGTTCCCATGGATCAAGGCCTTCGATTTCAACGCGAAATGGGATTACACTATCCATGAGCGGTTCACCATCGAGCCGAGTGTTGGTATCTACAACCTGTTCAACTTCGCCAACTTTAACCTTCCGCCAGGCGTGATGACCGGGTGGCTTAACGAGGGAACTGGCTCGATTAACAGCGCTCCCAAAGGAAGCGCAAGTGCGAATACATTCCGCGTCGGCGCCGGAACCGGCGTGTTTGGTTTGGGCGCGCCCCGGGCAATGGAGTGGGGTCTGCGTCTGACCTTCTAGACACTGCTGCAAACTGCATTTCGAGCCACCAGTCCCGGACTGGTGGCTCGTTTCTTTTTGTAATCACTTGGCATTCGATCGAGAGGCTCCGCCGGACGCTTATGGATTGATTTGGCTGCGCAGATGCCTGGAGAGTTTCTCGATCTGCTTGAGCTTCTCGATCACGTCCTTCGGCAACTTTCCTTCTTGAATGCTTGCGACATCGGGAGGGATGGTTTGGGCAATCCTGGCTAGTTCGTCGGCCTCCTGGCCGAGCTTGGCCAAGTCCAGATGAGCACGCTGCGCCATCGGAGGGGGCACGTTCTTTTCCGTCTGGGCCTCGGCTTGATCAGCCTGCCGCACTCCGGGCGGGATCCGTGTCTGTGCCAGAAGTAAAAATGCCGCAAGCAAAACGAATGAAATAGAAATAGCAAGGAGTTTCACGGCGGACCTCCTACCGTGGGGAGCAATTTCTCAGCCGATTGTACATCCAACATCCCTGCCGAAGGCTGCGGTTGCTGCAGCGCTTAGAACGTCCCCTTGTGCGTGTAATAGCCGGCGCGATAGTGCGACTGATAAGGACCACCCGCCGGCGGGTTCGCCAGGTCCACATGCAGTTGACGGAATTCCGAATTCGAATGGCGCTCGGATGGATAGTACGCCAGCAGATACTGCGTGCGCAGTTCGTCGCTGATCTGACGGAAGGCGTCGTCCAGTTGCGGCAGCGACGTGGCGTAATAATATTTCCCGCCCGTGTCCGATGAAATCTGAATCAGCGCGTGCTCGCCGCCCGTGTCTCGCCCCGCGCTGGCTTCGATGGGCACGATGATGATGCTGTAAATGATGGCTTCCGACTCCTGGGCCGCGCGTAACGCCTGTTTGTAGTTCATCTGGCTGACCGTGTCTCCGCCGTCGGTGATCACGACCATCACTTTTCTTCCCTGCCGCCGGCTCAGCGCCTGCGATCCCAGAAAAATCGCGTCGTAAAGCGCCGTCGCCGAGCCATTGCGCACCCGGTCGATGCCGGCGTCGATCTTTTTCAAATCGGAGGTGAACGGCACCACTTCGTTCACTTCTTCGCTGAACTTGTACACGGCCAATCCGTCCTGCGGACGCACAATCGCGTGCGCAAATTTGCGCGCCGAGATCAGCTCCAGCGGCAGATCTTTTCTGGTGCTCAGGCTCGTATCCACGGCCAGCACAATCGACAGCGGCAACGCGGATTCCCGGCTGAAGATCGCGATCTTCTGCTCTTTGCCGTCTTCCTTCAGCAGAAAATTTTCTTTCTGGAGGTTCGCCACGGGAGCCCCGCGCGCATCCGTGACCGTCACGAACACGTTCACCAGCCTCACGTCGGCCTTGAACGTGGTTTCCGGTTCCTCGGCCAGCAACGGAGAGACGCCGACAATTAAGGCGCACACCACCAAGCACGCCACGAGCTTCGAGCTTCGAGCCTCGAGCAATAAGCCCACCCCGGCCCTGCTTGCTCGCAGCTCGTAGCTCGTAGCTCGCAGCGCCTTCCAGATTCGCGTCATATGGGAGTCAACTATTAAGATGCTGTCCGCCCCCCCGCTGTGCCTCCCGGCCGCCGGATTTCTTCGGGAAACGCCTCCCCGTCCGCCCATACCGCTCCATCTTCAAAGTATTCTTTCTTCCAGATCGGCACCGTCTTCTTCAGCGTGTCGATGATCCAACGGCAGGCCTCAAAGGCCGCGCCCCGGTGCGCCGCAGCCACCACGATCAGCACGCTCGTCTCCCCAACCTCCAATCGCCCCAGTCGGTGGACGATCGACGCTCCTCGCACCCCAAAGCGCGTCCGCGCCTCCAGCGTCAGAGATTTCATCTGCTGCAGCGCCATCGCTTCGTATGCTTCATAGTCCAGGTAGAGCGTGCGCCGCCCACGCGTGTTGTCGCGCACCACGCCGTCGAAAATCACCACCGCGCCATCCGGGGGACGCTTCAACCGCGCGACCACAGCCTCCGCATCGATGCGCTCACGCACAATCCTGACTTCGTCCCGAACTTCGTCCCGGACTTCATCCCGGACTTTGTCCCGGCCTTCGCCACCCTCCGCCGACCCGCCGCTCACCGGCGGCAACAACCCGACTTCATCGCCCTCGCGCAGGGGGCGGTCCGCGGTCGAATACTCGCGGTTCACCGAAATGGCCAGCGACGGCACCATCGCTTCCAACCGCGGAGCCTGGCGCGCATAATAGAAGAGTACGTCCCGCGCCCGCGCTCCTTCCGGCAGATCGACGGTCTCGCCCGACCGTCCGACCACGTCCTTCAACACGCCAAAAAAAAGCACGCCGATCTTCATCAGAATGAGTTTTCCCGTAGAGACGCGGATTGACGGGTCTCCCGCGCCATCAGTGTAGCGCGCCCGCACCCCAAAGGGCCTGTCCCTCAGTGTAGCGACCAGCGCTGCCCCGCTCGTTCGGTTCAATTACCTCCGTAATCGTGCATTAGGTCACTTTCCCGCTTAGGCTTATTGCCAACGCTCCATGTACTGAGAGGAGGCCGCTATCGTTAACGCCGCTCAAACCGACGCCAGCCGCAGCGCGTCCGCTCGGTCCTTCCTTCACAGCCTTAATATTTTGATCAAGTACACCCGGCTGTATGGAGTCAACCACAAGCGCACCGAGGGCCAGTTCCAGACCGCCTGGAGCGAACTCCAGCAGGCAGTGCCTAAAACCGGTGACACTGGTTTTCTACTCGGCGTCTCCGACAACAAACTACTTCTCGATGGCATCCCGCTCGAAGCCGGACAGGCCGAGCGCAGCTTCGCCCAGTTGCTCACTGCTGCGGGGCTCTCCAGCATTCTGTTCTCGAACCAAGTTACGATCGACGACTTTACCCGTCTGGTCCGCGCCTTTGCCATGGGTGGTACCAAAGCACAGGACTTCGCCAAGCAGATCAAGGAAACCCTCGGCGACAACAAGGACTCCTCCATCCGCATCAACGAAGTCAAGTTTGTCGCCGCCGATCCCGCGACCGGCGAATATTCCATCGCCGCCCAACTCGCCGCTCAGGCCCTCGGCCCTGAATTCAAGCAGTGGCTCAATGACCCTCAGAAACTTCTGCAGTTGATCCTCGCTGCCCAGGGAGCGAGCAACGGTGGTTCGGGCGGATCCGGCGGCGCGCCTCTCGGCAGCGTCCCCAACGTGCCCATTGCCGGCGGCACGGGCCCGGGCGAACCATCGTCCGCCGGATCATCGTCCCTCGGATCATGGACCGGCGGCGTCGTTGCCTTGCAGGAAGAGGAAGTCATCCAGACCATTCGCCTGCTCACTCATTTTGGCCAGGCAATGCAGGATCCCAACGCGTCCCCGGAAAACCTCAAGGTCGAACTCGGCAACGCGCCCGAAGGCGCCAAGGTCAATCTCGCCCAGTTGCTTGAAAGCCTGGCCAAGCAGGCCACTCAGAACAACCCCAGCGACACCAATGACACCCCGCTGCTGATGAAGGCCGCCGAAAGCATGGCCATCAAATTCGCCCTCGACCGCTATCAGCGCGGCGAAGTCAAGGTCAACGCTGTCCACGACATGATGGAGCACATGAGCCGGCAGATGGACACGCTCCGTCAGATCCTGCGCGTCCAGGAAGATAAAATGTCCAAGGCCGGCATCCTGGTTGAGTCCCACGCCGACATTCTCGACCGCATGTTCTGGGCTGAGATTCCCGAGGCCGGAAAAAGAAGCGTTCTGCTCTCCAGCGAAGCCGCCTGCGTGCCGCCCCGCAATATTCGCCAGTTCGTCGAACTCCTTTTTGAACGCGACGACCATGAGATCGCCGCCAAGATTCTCTCCAACTACTGCAGTGGCCTGGACGCCAAAGATGCCGAACCCCGCCGCAAGACCGCTACCGGACTGGCTCAACTCGCCGATCTCTATGCCACCGCGCCGGATGAAGTCATGCCCAATGCCCTCGCCATGATCGGCGAGAAACTGGGTAAGGATAGCGATCCCGAGATCCAGAGCCTGCTGAGCGCCGCCCTCGCGCGCTTCGGGCAGGAGGCCTGCGCCCGCAGAAAGTACAAAGCCGTAGCCGAACTCTGCGACGCGCTCGAAAGAGTAGCCCAACAACGGCCTGCCCTGGCGCAGGATCTCCGCTCCCGCGTCGGCATCGAAAATCGCCTGCCGGAGATGATCGAAGAAGCCATCAACGCCGATCAGGTGCCCGAGGATCTGGTCAACGTCCTGCAGCAGCTTCCGAGAACTTCCGTCGAACACCTTGCCGACCGTTTCTTCCGCGCCCAGAGGCGTGTCGAATGCGATCGCATTGTCGAAATCGCCGGCGAACTCGGACAACCCGCCATCGACGATCTGCGCGACATGCTGCGCACCGGCCAACCCCGCCAGGCTGCCTCCACCGTCGGCCTGTTGAGCCGCCTCGCGGTCACCACGCTACTCGAGTTGCTGCCCTCCCGCATGGGTGATTTTAACCGTTTCTATCAGGACATCATCGTTCGCCAGATCGCCTACGGCGCCGCACCCGACCGGGGACGCACCTTGCTCGAACTGCTCGAACTACTCGACTCCGTCATCCTGCCTGAAGCCATCGACGAGATCGGCATGAGTCAGGACCGCAGCGCCAGTGCCAGCCTCATCGCCCTCGCCACCGCCGGTGAAGCTCAGAACCGTCCTCCGTTCGTGCAACTGAAAGCCATCGAGTCGCTCGGCCGTTTGCGCGAGGTCGAGTCCGTCTCCGTTCTGCGCACCGTCATCGAAGACAAGAAACTCTTCGGCTACAGCCAGCACCGCGAATTGCGAATCGCCGCCATTCAGGCGCTCTCCAAGATCAATCCTCTCTACGGCACCCAGGCTCTCGCCGACAGCGGCCTCGAGGCCGGCGAACTCGCCATCGCTCCGCTCGATTCCGGTCCCGGATGTCCCTGGGTGCGCCAGCGCCGCTATGAACGCATCATCTTGCCGCGCGCGCTCTCCGCCACGCTTTCCAGTTCCTGGGGAAAGTCGAACATCATCATGCGCGAGATGAGTCTCGGCGGTGGCATGGGCACGCGCAACGACAATCTCCGCGTCGGCTCCGAAGCCCACGTCGAAATCTCTCTGGGCGTGAAAAAAATTCGCGGCGAGGTTCTGCTCCGCCGCGCCCGCGTCAATGAAATCGGTTTCGAGTTCGTCGCCATGGATCTCGACAGCCGCTACCGCCTCCGCCGCATCTTGATCGAGGCCCTGCAAAAAGGTCCCGACAGTCGCGTTGCCGACTGGACCGGCGAACGAAAGGTGTAGAGCAAGTTCTCAGCTCTCAGCTGTCAGCTCTCAGCCCTCAGTGCGCAGTCTCAATGAGTCACCGCGGGCGCTCACGTCATAAGCTCACGTCACAAAAAGAAAAAGCCCCTGCACACAGAGGCTTCTTCCAAACCAACAAATCACAAACCCGCTTATACCACCTTCACGAAAATGATTACCAGCGCGAACAGCACCAGCGACTCGATGAAGGCGAGGCCAAGAATCAGCGCCACCTGAATGCCCGCGCGGGCGGCCGGATTGCGTCCGAGCGCCTCGCACGCCGCCG
>Ga0326727_10015364_pt1 | contig 16448 bp, 19 predicted proteins | sample MB2enrmetagenome_FD_207643 | JGI IMG/M metagenome (GOLD analysis project Ga0326727, IMG submission 207643) | Lab enriched peat soil microbial communities from McLean, Ithaca, NY, United States - MB29MY | ecosystem: Environmental > Terrestrial > Soil > Wetlands > Peat | place: USA: New York...
TTTTACCGGATGAGGGTAAAAAAGCAATCATCGAGTGGATGACGGCTTTCAAGCGTGCACGGGAGGATTTCAAGAAGCGTGTGGACGAAAATTACAAGAAAGTGGAATCATTCTTTGCAGGAACTTCAAAATAAAAGGTTATTATGAAAAATCCTTTGGAAGAGGAGGAAGGCAATGGGAGACAAGGGGAAAAAGGATAAGGAAAAGAGTCAGAAACATAAAGCCGAAAAACAGCAACAAAAAAAAACAAGCTTGATAAGCAACCCCAAAGAACCTCCTGACAGATAGCATGATACAGTTTGCGTTACACTCAACAGGGTCAAAAACAGTTTACAGAAAATGAACTGAGGCAAGTCTTAGGCAGTGGAATGGATTCTTAAAGTTGAAGCATCGCTTTCTTCCTTGTTTTTCAACTCCGCCCTTCTATGCCACATGACAAATTCATAATCGTTATATTTTTTTATTTGATGAATTCTTTTTTTCAATTCTTTTGAAAGGGGGTCCCCTTCAATGATATGTAGTTTTCTTTTGATTTCCATATGAAGTGATCTGTGAATGTGGTCGTGGTGAAAGAGACGAGGCAGCTATCGGTATGCGATGCCTCCTCAAAGTATGAGTCCAAACCAATATGAAAATGGAGACGATTGGTTAACATCCTTCAAAGTAAACGTCACAGCTAAAATCACTACATTATTAATCCGGCATTTGAAAGCTTTTTAATGTGAACCAATCATCATTAATGGGGAATTCTCCCCTGCCTTTCTTCGGCTTTTTGTAGACTGATCATCCTATCCATCAACCTCAGTTGTTGATCTTTCCAGCGATAAAAATTACTGACGTTTTGATTATGAATATCTCTTATTACCTCACCATCATTAGATCCACCAATCTTCAAATAAATGCGAAACAAATTAAATAACGTTTCGGGGTTTTTGACATTGCGGAAATTGAAGGGACTTATATTGATCGATTGTAATAAATTCTTACTCAAGGATGGCAACAAAGATTTGTGAATTAAGACGGCAGCTTTTTTATCAACGAATAAAAGTCGCCAATCTTGGTCAGGATAATCGAGTATATTAATGATTTTGCCCGTCCAAATAAGATTAATCAAAGCTACTCGAAACGGGTATTTATCATTAAATCTTTGGAAAACTTCTCTCGAGGGACTATACATTACCTCTCTATAATCCTCACCCACTTGAGTTGTATCATAGGGCCCCCCACGCGGATCTATGAATACCTTGTATTCCGGATACATCGCCCATATCATGTATCCCCCAGTACGATAGTCATTAAATAATGGTGGGGGAAGCTTAAATTTTTTAATCAATTCAACTTCTTTAACGGGAATTGACTCTTCAAGGTTCATTCCGAAATAATTTAAGGAACCTCGTTCTGTTAATGAATATAAATCAGTAGCACCACAGAATAAAAACAGCACGATCGAAAAAAGCGTAAAATGCTTTACCGTCAAAACAAGTCCGGCCTTCTCAATGACATAAAAAAGTGTGAAAAAGGAGAATATAGGAAAGAAGATACAAGCTCGAACAGTATTCATACCGTAATAGAAAAGGAACGGGTTCAAGAATATAATGCTTAGGTCAAAAAATCTTTTCTTCTTAAATGCCGCAAACATAATTAAAATGAAGAGACATAAAATCAAAACCATAATCCACGCCGTCATTAGCCATCTCAGATCGAAGAGATTTAAAAGGGACGGCCATAAAGCATGATGCAAGATCATGGTTGACATAAACAAACTTCTATTTCCGGTAATCTGATTAAATAGAGGATAATTCTGAACAATGGTATTCCAAAGATAAGCCCAGCCATATGGATTGATAAAACATGCCAAACAAACTAATATGAACGCACAGCCTAGATGAACAAGGCCTTGCGCCGAAATAGAATTTCCTCGGACAATAATATAGTTTAAACATTCCGTCATGAACAAAACGGCCAAAACGCTCAAGCCCACGATAAAACCGCCATGTAGATTCACCCAAAGAATAAACATAACAGGATACAAATAAAAATATTGAGGTGATATATTATTACGTTTGATAGAAAAGAAAATATAGATGAAAGCCGTGAAAAACAGAGGCGTAAAAAGCTCTGGCTTAGGATATACCAGCACAAGTCCTTCAGCAAGAAATATCATGAATATAAAAGCGATGGCATTAACGTCCAGTTTGCCATGAATAGAACGAACAAATGAAATAAATAAAAGAAAAATGCTCGAAAATATAACCCATTGAAATACCCAAAGCCCAAATCCTCCGGCTATAGAGTAAATAAGATAGTCAATGGTACTACCCAACCATGTGTTATAAATCCAGTGAGGGTCTGCAGGCGTCCACGAAAAAATGGCATGATTTATTTTCAGCGTATGGTGAGTAATGTAGTACTTACCAAGAGCAAAATGCCACCATACATCGTAGTCACCCTCGAAGGCAGGGTAATATAGAAATGTCAGGATGAAAAACAATCCTAAAAAAAAACAAGTTAACGCTCTGTTTTCAGAAAGAGTCGACGAGGTATTTCTCAGTCGATCGAATAATGAATTTTTTTGAATAAATAGGGGTGCACCAATTTTCTTTCGATTTTTTTTCTTAGTCATCGATTGAAATGGTTGGATATAATCTGTTTTACCATACTACTTTTAATTTTCGACAGTGCTAAAACGATTCATTATTTTCAGGATTCGAGAGTCTTATTAATGGGGGCAGTAAATAGGTTGCATTTTCTAAGGGGGATATGCCACTTATAGCTCAGATGATGAACCGTTAGTGCATACTTTGAAGAATATCACCAATTCTTGTGTAAACTATTTTATGACCCCATTAATAACTATATATTTTATAACATGGGAAACCATTTTATTCAATTGTTGTTGTTCAATTGGTCAATTGAATGTTGGGATAGTGCCAATAATTGTTGGTAACTCTTTTACATGGAAAACCAACTGGACACAACCATTATAGAGCGGCCGATAGAGCTGATGGAGGCTAATATAGTATTACTCAGCCACCAGAATCAGGAGCATGCAGAGAATGAAGAGAAGCTGTCAACAAATCTCCGTAATCAAATTATGCCAGATATTTAGCCCGAGTTTACCTTAAAAAAAGCCCGAATCAAAAGCATTACACTCTCGATTTGGGCTCGCTAGTCCCAGTTGAATACAGGCCACTGAGAGTACCCGTATCACATTATTTAGTGTTTGAATTCAATTATAATAATCGATTATGGTGTGCTGGTATCCAAATCATCCGAGATATTTTTTGACCTCTTGTGGCCATTGAGAAGCCTTTGGGGTTCGATCTTTTACGATTTGGATTGCAATGGGTATACTTGTCATTGTTTCTTATTTTCTGATTCAGACTTGGTTAGGCTTGGATAATTATAATATGGAAAAGAAATGAAGGAATTAAGAAAGGGATCCCGTATAGCAACTTCCCTTGAAGCTTATTACTGGAAGCGAGGTTCATTAGATATTTTTGGAAAAGTCCAAAAGGGAATGGTCCTTAATCTTTCATTAGGAGGTTGTTGTTTACTCGTACCCAAAAATAACATGATTAATCTTTATTGCAAAATTCATTTGGCTTTTTTGTTGGATGACAAGCAGCATACCAAAATAGAGAGGGATGCAGTCGTTTGCAGGGTCACTGAAAACCAGATAGGTTGTAAATTTACTTCTGAGGTCCATGGAGATGAACCTAAGTTGGTATCCTATATAAATGAGAGCTATGAGCAGCTCATACGAAGATTAAATAGGTATTTAAATAGGTAATTATAATAAAATAAAGTTTTTTGTTTCATTTTACTCACTTTCCTCTGTCACCATTAATCTTCTCTAACTATACTCTCTGCGAATGATATATCTCGAATTGCAAGCTCAATAGGTGGTAGTGTGACTGAAATTCAATACAGGGCTATTCCTGATTCAATAACTGACTTCTGCCGCTGGTATTTGACTTATACCGAGTTTTTTCCTGAAAGATGATAAGTATTGGCAATACAAATAGATAGGATATTAACATTTTGGATTAGTTTGTAATTACCTTGACTAAGTTAAAGGTTGACACCTAATATCATGTCACATACACTCCGAATGAGGTATTGATTTTAACCATATTTCATGGAATTAATTTTAGGGTAATCTCTTCATCATCTACATAGATTTGAAAAGGGAGCTTCTATGCCAAGAGGAGAGAAGTCCAAATCACAAAGCAAGCCGAAGAAATCTCATGTTCTAAAAGAATCGGCTGAAAAGATGGAGATGGTCTTTTCGGAAGGCCACGAACTGTTTACCAAACTCATTTCTGTCATACCAGATGCTGTTCTACTGACGGATATGAATGGGAAGATTATTTTTGTCAATGACATTGGCGTCAACGTGATAGGATATTCCAGTGCAAAAAAACTCATCGGAAAAGATGCACTTTCATTTGTCATTCCTAACAATCAACAAAAAGCGAAAAAAAATTTGGCGCGTATGTTAAAAACGAACATCAACCCTAATGAGTATACAATCATTACTGAAGACGGCAGTCATACACCGATGGAGATTCATGGGAGTGTTTTAAGAAATGCCGATGGCTCACCGTTTGCCAGAGTGCATGTTTGTCGTGATATTTCAGAACGAAAGAAGGCTGAAGACGCTCTCGCCAAATCTGAATATAAACTTCGTGCCATTTTGGACAGGTCACCTGATGCTATTCTAATTGCAGATAAGAATGGATACGTTGTCGATTCGAATCTAAATGCCCGAGAGCTTTTCGGATATTCAAAAAAGGAGTTTTTGGGAATGCACTTCTCCAAACTCCATCCTCGAGAAGAGTTGGAAAGAATTCGAGCGGGAATCAATCGTGTTGCCCGTAAAAAAATGAATCGTCTCGGCGATGTTCATATTCAGACCAAAAAAGGACCCATAATAGATGTCGACATCAATGGAGCCTATATTGAATTAGAAGATCAGCCATTATGGGTAGGTATTTTCAGAGAGATGACCGACTATAAGAAAAAGCAGGCATCATTAGAAAAGGCTAAAAAAGAACTCGATGCTACTATATCAGAACGGACGATGGAGTTGATGGAGGCAAATACTGCCCTCAAGGTATTGCTAAGCCACCAGAATCAAGAAAAGGCAGAGAATGAAGAAAAGTTATCCATGAACCTCCGCAACCAGATTATGCCGTATCTCCAGGAACTCAAGAAAAAATTACCGAGCGAAAAAAGGAAAGCCTATATCCAGTTGATTGAAAAGAATCTGCAGAGTGTCATGTCTGAATTCTTGACCCATCTGAAGTCGAGTGCTTCAAAACTTACGCCCAAGGAAATTCAGGTATCCAGTCTGATCAAAGAAGGTATGTCCACGAAAGAGATTGCAAGATTCCTGAACGTATCAAGGAAGACGGTGGATATTTTCCGGTATAATATTCGGAAAAAACTCGGCCTGAATAACCGTAAAGAAAGCCTGATGGTTCACCTTTTATCGCTCTGACTCAGATGATACATGATATTCGCCCATTTTGACGTTTTTGCTATAATTTATTTAATCAGTCTTTAACCCAAGTTAATCTGCACCATCATTTAACTTGATCTACAACTAAAGTAGTAGTATATGACATGTACGGGAATGCACTATGTCTGAAGAACAACCCATCCGTGTGGCCATCATTGATAATGATGAAGATTTCTTTAAAGACAGCATGGCCTTGCTTAGAAAAGAGAGGGACATTCAGATATGTGCGTCTCACCTTATAAAGGATGCTCTTAAGAAAACTGCCTCAGCAAATATAGCTGCCAATGATGTTTCTCGCTGCCAACCCAATGTCCTATTTCTAGGCCAGAAAGTTATCAGGGAAGCAGCGGCTACGGATCTGAAGTCCATATTTACTATTCGTGATAAAAATCCTGACATGCACATAGTGATCATCGAGGATATATTCGTTGAGGAAGTGACTCTGATTATAATCCGTGAGGGGATTAGGGGGTTCTACAAAAGAAAATTGGGGCCTTCAAAAATAGTATCATGTGTGCGAAACATGGTTAAGGGAGGGATCTGGATGGAAGAAGCCCTTATTAGCCGAGTCATTGAAGAATTCTCAAGGCTCTACAAACACATTGACAGTCTTAGACCTCCAACCAAGAAAGATGAGGCCAAGTTATCACTTCTGAGTAAGCGTGAAATGGAAATTCTGGGACTTGTTTCGAAAAGCTACACCAATGAAGATATTGGTAAAACACTTTTCATTAGCGAAAAAACGGTGAAAACCCATATCAAAAATATCTTCGAAAAGCTGGGGGTAAAGAACAGAGTTGAGGCGACGCTTGTTCTCGTGAGAAGTGGTCTTGCTCACTGAGATGAATACATTTTTTTACCAGTAATTATTAGGATCTTTTCTCCTTGAAGTTTTGATTTTCTCAAATGATGGCAATCCATGCAACATCTCAAGCAGAGAGATGTTGCACATACCACCAGTGTCTTTCCATTTTATCTAATACTTAATCCAGATAGGTAACATATAGGAAAATATTTATTATTGCGTGATCTAATGTGCTGCGTGATAATAATTTTGTCAGCAACTTTTATACATTGAGCCATTGGATTAAGACAGCTATGAGCAGAAACTGTTGCATGTCCACAATCCCGATGGACACACCCATCCGACCGGTTTTGAAGGGCGAAGGATGGGCGTTGCTGTCGAGTATAGCTTATGTCTAAAACATTATAATCAAGGAGTTTGCTGTGGGTTCTGCAAAGAAACTTATCATTCGAGATGCTCATTGTTCCGTCATTGGGGATAAAGTGACTTTAAAAGGATTGCGTGTTTCATCAGCTGATAACCCTGAGATGGCGAAAACGACTTGCACCAATGTAGTAAAATGCATTGAGGATAATGGTGGTACGCATCGGATTGCCAAGTGTCTCCTTCATAACTTTAAATAGATAAACTCAAAAGCAGAGCCATTTCTGACTCTGCCCCACCATGGTAAATACCATGATGAATAAAAACCGCCCGTTAAATCGGGTTAGTTCTTAAACTTTCTCCTGACTCCTGCAACCCCCATCAGACCAAGACCAAGAAGGAGCATGGTTGTGGGTTCGGGAACCGAAGACTGCGTGATAGTGACCCCAATATCGGTCAACTTAAAAGAGCAATCTAAGCCTATATCAAAGGCGCTCAGTCCATTGAGTTGGGGGTAGCTTGAAGGAGTTAAAGTAATAACTTTAGTGAAACTACTAGCCGGAGTAAAAGATGCAATTTCTACCGAATTTGAAGAATTCCAACCACTAGTGACATTGCTTAACGTACTTAACCAGGTTTGGATGCTGTATCCCGCTGCAGCGTTAGTTCCGGTAATAGTGACCGAAAATGATGTCACATTGCTCGTGTTATATGGGGAAGGAAGGTTAATTTGAAACCAGTCGTTCGCTATTGATGATGGTAATGTTGAGCTTGCATCAGCAATCGTAGGGTCTTTAATACCTAAAACATTTGTATTTTGGTAAATCGAGTATGCCGAGGCTATGCTCGACATAGACAAAAGAAACACCATTACTGATAATGCGATCAATACTTTCTTCATTTCCCTTTTCCTCCCCTAAAATATTTTATTTTAATATTGCGGAACAAGTGTCCTGCTTAACCTTATTCTCGTTCCATCAAGAGCTTTTGACATTCAGTAATTCAAATAGTGTGCCACATGTATAATATTGTCAGACAAATGTATATATCCATTTAATATCATTTATAGTTTTATTATTAGGCAGGATCAGAAGAAGATATTTTTTGTCTGCATCGCTGTTCCGAGTTGTAAATATTTTTGACAGTTTTAGCGTATTACGCCCACGGTTAACGGGAAAACCCTTGATACTACGGTCACTTACATATGCCGTCATTTTTGTAAAGAAATTTGACACTCAGCCTAACGGTCCGTTATCGCTTGTAAATGCCGTACTTCTTTCTTTGGGGATGTCAAAATGGGAACGCAACGACGATGTCAGTCGCGATAGTGATAAACGCGGGAATAGAAAGGCAAGCCTCAGATCAGGTATTTTTGGAGGACTTGGCAGCTCTGGAAATCGGAGTCCACGAAGGCCGAACCCACCTGGACGTCCTCCCCGGACTCGGCAACCCTCTGGGGCTGGCAGACCATGGTGACCGGGCGCTGAAACTCGGGCAGGGTGAAAACGATGTGAAACCCTCGGTCCTTGCTGTCCCCGGACAGCGCCAGTTTCGCCCCCTTGGGAACGGAGATGAGAAGGCCGCCCAGCGAGACGTCCAGGATGGTCCCGGTCTGGAATTCCCCGGGATTCTTCGTATCTTCCTCGTAAACGAATGCCGGCAGGGAGACCTTCTTCCGGTTGAACGCCCGGCGCTCCTGCTTCGACTCCTTGAAGGCCTTTTTTTCTTTCAGGTGATAGTAAAGGACGTCTTCAATGACGGAGGATAATGTCTGGCGCTTGATCTTGGCCAGCTTTTCCAGGGAGTTTTTAATCTCCCGGCTCGTACGAAAGCAGATGGTAATATCTTTTTTCATGTCTCGCCCCTTGTACTCCAAATACCGGAATTATAGCAACAGCTTTCGCACTGCTTGATCTATTGCGCCACAGATGCTGGAACTCTTCCTGCTTCAGGGACCATCGCCTCCTTGGCGGGGTGGGCCCCGATCACGGAACTGCCTTCTATTATAAACCAACGGCGCCCATCTGTCCACTTTAGTCTGCAACAATACACCAATAGGAATAAACGGGATCCTTCCCGCTTGGCTAAGATGACACGCAAAAAGAATGCCAATCGATTAACTATATAATATAAAAAGCTATTTCTTTTATTGTTCGTTTTTCGAAGCGTTCGGATTGTAAAGAATCCGGACAATGATCCACGAGGAAGGCAGGGGTCATATTACAAATTACCGTTAAAAATCGTGAGGATAGTGACCTCTTGATGAAGAGTAAAAAAAATGGACAGTTTTGTATGCCCGAGACGAAATCCGCATGGAGACCGGGAAGACATAGCGCGGCACCCATGGCCGGGATCAATTTTTTTGTTCCGATTTCCGTGTTGCTGTTCACGGACGGGGATGGTTCGTCAGACCTCAAGTTTTACGGGCAAGGTGCGGGAAAATGCTTCCTTGCGATCCGCATGAGTTTCTCACAAACCGATCCAAAGAGCCAGGTGGTAGGCTAGGGCCCCGCCGAGGTAGGAGATGGCGATCATTGTGCCGAGGGAGGCGGCAAACCATTTCCAGCTCTGCATCTCCCGCTTCATGGCCACCAGGGTGGCCGCACAGGGGATGAACAGCATCAGGACGACGAGAAAGGCCAGGGCGGAGGCATGGGTCACCGCCAGGGGCAGGACCTGGATCAGGCCGCGATCGCTGACATTGTAAAGGACGCTCAGGGTGGCAACGGCGTTCTCCTTGGCGACGACGCTGGTCAGGAGGGCTGTGATCATCCTCCAGTCCATTCCGAGGGGTGTGCCGATGGGTTCGATGGAGTGGCCGATCCTGGCCAAAAAGCTGCTGCCGACGGCGGCTTCCGGAAAATAGGCCAAGGCCCAGACGGCGATGGAGACGCTCAGGATGACGGTGCCGGCCCGTCGGATGAAGGCCAGGGTTCTCATCCAGATGACCGTGGCGATGAGCCTCGGGTCCGGCTTGTGGTACAGGGGCAGTTCCATGATGAAGGGGACGGGCTCGCCCTTGAGAAACAGCCAGTGGGCCGCGATGCCGACGAGTCCCAGCACGAGTATGTTGGCGCTCAGCAGGGACCACGTCACGAAGGTTGCCTTGTTAGAGAACATGGCGGCGGCCACGAAGGTCAGCACCCCCAGCTTGGCCGTACAGGGAATGAACGGCGAGAGAAATACGGTGAGCAGCCTTTCCTTTTTTGATTCGACGATCCGGGTCCCCAGCACAGCAGGAACATTGCAGCCAAAGCCGAGGCAGAGGGGAAAGAAGCTTTTGCCGTGCAGGCCGATCACGTGCATGAATCGGTCCATGACATAGGCCGCTCGCGCCATGTACCCCGTATCTTCCAGGATTGCCATGAAGCCGAAGAATATCAGCAGGATCGGCAGCAGGGTGATGACCGAGCCCACGCCACCGATCACCCCGTCTGCGACCAGGCCCCTGATCCATGACGGGGCGCTTATCAGGGCGGCGGACATCCCCTTTCCCAGGTAGCCGACGCCCTGTTCGAGCCACCTCTGGAGTGGGAAGCCTATCGTGTAGGTTGCGGAGAAGATCAGGCCGAAAATCCCGATCAGGGCGGGGATGCCGAAGATCGGCCGGGTCAGGACGTGGTCAATCCGGTCCGTCACGAGGATCTGTCCCAGCTTGTAGCGCGAGACCGCCGCCCTGGTGATTTCTTCAATCCAGTCGTAACGGCCCCCGACCACCGCGTGGTGCGAATCCTCATGCTTGAGCAGGAGGTTCTGGATCTGCGCCCACCGGTAGGCAGGGATGATATGTTCGACCGTTTTGAAAACCTCGGAGTCGCCCTCCATGAGCTTTATTGCGATCCACTGGGGGTTGTAGGTGGATCCCTGAGAAGAGGCCGTTTCGCGGAAGCCCTCCTGGACCAGCGATAGCAGTTCGTCGTGGATCGCGCGGTGGTCCTCGGCGACATAGGGCATGCGGGGATCGTAGACGGTCTCCCCGCGCAGGAGGGCCGATATTTGCTTGACCAGCTCCCGGATGCCCCGGTTTTTCGAGGCGATCATCGCCACGACGGGAATGCCCAGGGATCTCTGGAGGGCCTTGGTGTCGATCCGGATGCCCTGGGCCTCAGCGACATCCATCATGTTCACCGCGGCGATGACGGGAGGGCCGAGCAGAAGCAGCTCCGCGAGCAGGTAAAGGCTTCGTTCCAGCGCCGCGGCATTGACCAGCAGCACGATGACATCGGGATATTCCGTGATGATGAAATCCCTGCTGATTCGCTCCTCTTCGGACAGGGCTGACAGGCTGTACGTGCCGGGCAGGTCAACGATTTCCATGTTCATGTCTTCGAAGACATGGGCCCCGATCTTTTTTTCAACGGTTTTGCCGGGCCAGTTCCCCACGTGCTGGGAAAGTCCCGTGAGAATGTTGAACACCGTCGATTTTCCAACGTTGGGCTGCCCGGCTAGGGCCACCAGGTATTTCTTGCGCTCCGGGGCAGGGGCGGTGCCATTCACGGGGGTCACGGGAAGCACCAGGATCTTTTCCGCCTCTCCCGCACCCAGGGCGACCCTCGTGCCGGCGACATCCAGGATACTGAGTCCGCCGCCGCTGCGCAGGACCCTGATCCGGGTGCTGCGGGCGATGCCCATGGAGGCAAGGCGGCTCACCAGGGACCGCCCTCCGGCAATCGTTTCGATAATGCCTTCGTCCCCTTCTTTCAGAAACAGGACGGGTACCAGCTTGGGAGGATCCATAGGCGACCCTGCATCATGCGCATGATCCGGCGTTGCGGGTAAAATACCCGGGATTTCTGTCTGTTCGATCTTACCGCGGGGAGGGAATGACGGCCCGGATCCGGGGTTCAGCGTGGCAGAAGTCCGTCGTTTTCCCGAAGCCATCGCTGGGCGTCCTTGTATGAGGGCATAATGGATTCGACAAATTTCCAAAACGCGGGGGAATGATTCTTATGCCGGATATGGGCAAGCTCGTGGACCACGATGTAGTCGATGGCGTACCGGGGCACCATGATGCACCGCCAGCTGAAGAAAAGTCGGTTCTCCACCGTACACGACCCCCACCGGTATATGGCGTGGCTGACGCGTACGGATTTGGGCTTCAGGCGGATCTTCTCACTGTAATAGGCGACCCGTTCCGGGATGTAGCGGACGGCCTTTTCACGGCACCAGTCGCGAAACAGGTCGAGCACCTGTCTGCTGCGGGAGCGCTGCACCACAAAGTTCCCGCCGGTGAAGACCAGCGGATTGGCGTACTGCCGCCTGTCCGACAGGCACACGGGGCGCGCCGAGCCCAGGTAGAACAGGGCCTTCGACGCCCCTTTGGAGGCATGGGGTGCATGGGCCTGAAACCATTCCTGCTCCTTTGTTTTCTTCGAAATCCACGATGCCTTGCGCTCAAGGAAGGCATCAATTTCCCCTTTGGGGGTATGCCAGGGGGACTGGACGATGATCGCCCCGTCCTCCATCACCCTGAGGGTGATCGTCCGGCGTCTTTTTTTACTACGGATCAGGGTGTAAGTTATTTTAATCACGGCATTCTTTCCTTTCAAACGCCCTGGTTTCCAGCTGTCTGTTTACCTTTTCCGGAGACACCTTTTCTATAACAAACGCGGCCGGATGGCAAGAAAAACAGTCGGCCCGATCCCGGGCCTTTCTATCTCGGGCCGGATGTGCTACGATAGACATCCGCAGACAGATTGGCATCATGGAGGCTGCATCGCATGGAAAAGGATGACCGCCCCTGGGGATTTTATGAGGTTCTCGCCACTGCACCCAACCACAAGGTCAAGCGCATTACGGTCCATCCCGGCGGTCGCCTCAGCCTGCAGCGCCACCAGAAGCGTTCCGAACACTGGTATCTGGTCAAGGGTGAGGCGGTTGTAACGCTGGATCGCCGAAGGATTGCCCTGAAGGAAGGCGAATCGGTCGACATTCCCATCCGAATAGCCCACCGTATTGAAAACACCGGCAGCGGCGATCTCGTCTATATCGAGCTTCAGACCGGCACGTATTTCGGGGAGGATGACATCGAGCGCCTGGAGGATGACTACGGGCGGACATGATGGCCGTGACATGCTTTCCCGATCCTTTGTTCTTCCTTGCTCCCGCAGGAGTCTGGATACGATATCCCCGCCTCAAAATCTATCGCTCCTTGGAAGTACGTTTGTTTCAGATTATCAATTTCAGCAATAATATCATGTCGCTCAATCTCGACTTCCTTTAATCTTTCTCGTGCTTTTTGCAACAACTCCTGAATGTCTTTGAAGTTGTGACCATCCATATATAGCCCGTGAACATGAAAATATATAATATAGATTAATATTATTGCATATTTCAGATCAAAATTCTATTATCTTAAATGTTAAACATATGAATAAAAGTTTATAACCTTTCTTAGTAACTAAATGTATGGTTAAAACATACAATTGTATGGTATAGACATACGTCATGGGTGTCTTAGCTGAACTATTATCATCAAAAATCAGGGCGGAAATTTTTCGCAACCTATTTGGGATTGCCCCCAATACGGCGCTTTATATGCGGGAGATTGAACGACAGACTGGTTTTGCAATTGGCACTGTACAGACTGAACTGAGGAAACTCCAGCGTCTTGATATCATTTCAAAGGTGAAGGACGGCAATCGTGTTTATTATCGGGCTAACACCACCCACCCTCTTTACCCGAACATTCGAGAACTCGTCCTCAAGACAAGTGGCTTGGCGGATGTAATCAAAAATGCCATCAGTAATGAAAAGGGCATCAAGGTAGCCTTTGTATTTGGATCATTTGCCCGGCAGGAGGAAAAAGCCAATAGCGACGTTGATCTCATGATCATTAGTGATATTGGTTTGAGAAAGCTAACAGGGCTGCTAATAGATGTCGCTGGGAAAATCGGCAGAGAGATTAATCCTCATATTTTCTCGGAGAAGGAATTCATCAAGCGGAAAAAAGGACAGGATCATTTCCTGAGTCAGGTTCTTGAGTCACCAAAGATTTTCATTATCGGAACAGAAAATGACCTTACAAAAATGGCTTGACTACGGCTGGCTACGTTCCCATAAGTCCAGCGAGAAGGAAATTTCAGATCTTTTACGAATCGTTGACCGTGATTTGCAGGATGCCACCGGAGACATTTCTAGCGACTGACGGTTTGGAATTGCCTATAATGTTGCTTTGAAACTCTGCACAATCTTGCTTTATGCGGAAGGCTATCGGCCTGAAAACCCCCTTCAACATTATCGTACAATTCAAGCATTATCTCTGATTTTGGGAAGTCAACATAAAAATGATGTTAAATATTTGGACACTTGCCGTAGTAAAAGAAACGTAGTGGAATATGACTACGTGGGCGGGGTAACGGAAGACGACGTAGAAGAACTCATTACGTTTGTGAAAGAATTGCGCGAAGAGGTTATTCAATGGCTAAAAATAAACCACCCGATTTTATTTTGAGTTAATTGCTATTTTCAGATTTTCATCGCTTGACTGTAACTAAATTGTAACCGTCATAACCAAAAATGATCTAAACTGTGCCAACTACTTCCAAGATGCCACTTGCAACTAATTGATATCTAAGGTACTAAAAAGTAATGGAGAATCGCCTACTTACTTTTCCCCTCTCAAAATCTCATTACAAAAACTTTTTCAGTTTTAATCAAAATCACTCATACAGTATTCAAATCAATACGCTTCAACTTTTCATATTCCTCTACTTTTTGAACTTGAATTGAGCATTGTAACCGAAATGTAACCGTGAATTATTTTTCGTTTGATGAAAAAGGAAAAAAAGACGTGATCTAACGAATCTATTTTGTATCTAAAAAGTTACTTAGTTGTTTAATTTCAATTTACCCATCTATAGCAGATTTGATCCCATAATCGTTTTTTACAGAAAAGGCAGAGCCATTTCTGACCCTGCCGTACATTGATAAAAGCCAATGCTATGATTTAATTAGAAGTAATCACCCCCTAATTGATTCTTGTCTACTTGGTGTTGAACTCCAGTATTTCCCTTAGGTGGTGGTATTAAGGAAAACACAATCGCCGAAGTTGTTATAAAGATGAAAAATAATAATAAAAACTCCTGTATTGTGAAAGGTTGCATATCCATGGCAATCCTCTTTTAACACACATCCCTAAATCAGATTAGTCCTTCAACTTCCTCCTGATGCCATCAAAATTGCAGAATTCTGAACAAGCGCTTGCAGTCTGCAGGACTTGAAAAATTTTAACCGTCGTAAACTGAAAAGTTACTTCAATGTTGTTTTTTAAATTTGTCCATTTATCCAAATACTACGATCTATAAAAATCAATTTGACCCATCTGTAACCTGTCTTGCCGCACATGGGTTAGATCACATCTGCTAACCGTGTCAAGAATTTTTAAATACAGGATTTTTAAGTACGTGCCTTGGATATATTCTTCTCAGTTGGATACCAGACTGGATACATCCTATCCAGTATTCTCGGTGAGTAAATAAATAGGTTGAAAATGATATCAACGTAACTGATTGAAATTATATATATATATGATCTATTCTTTTTGCGGTACATTTCTTGCTTTCTTGACATTGAAAACAGCATGAAAGGAGCACAGCAGCATGAAAAAAGTCCTCACCCTCTTGATGGCCATTGCCTTGGTCTCGGCCATGGCCATAACCGCGAACGCCGCCGACAGTGGCAAATCATGTGTGGATGCACACAAGAAATTCGATTTTGCCCAAAAACTCAACCTCTCAAAAAGCCAGTTGGAAAAGATGAAAGATTTACATGACCGTTTTCGGAGTGAGACCCGGGATCTCCGGTATGATCTCGCGATCAAACGGATAGAGATGCGGAAGCTTTTCACGGATCCCAAGACGGATGATGCGGCCCTGACCGCCAAGCAGATGGAATTGAGCAACATCCGCCAGCAGCTGCAGGAGAAAAAAGACCGTATGAAGATTGAATGGCGGAAAATCCTGACACCGGAGCAGATCGTTCAGCTTGGAAAGATCTCCCATCGATGGGGTCACAAAGGCTGGGCCATGAAGGGGCATTGCCGGCATCACGATGAATTTGAAAGCTGAAGTAGGAAGCAAATCTAGACGTGAAGCTTCTGTAACTGGCTCAGGTTGGCTTTACGGCTTTAGTTATGTTACATTGAGGAAAAGAATATAATAATAGGTGAGAGTTCATACACAATTTAGAGTGTTCTTGTTTAAGTTGTCGGTATTTCTTGAGGAGGTTTGTCATGGTTGTCAGGTTGATCCGAGGATATTTGCCGTACATGCTTATTGCAGCGATCATGGGATTGGTTTCCTGTTTCCCACCTGAAAATCGAGTGGTCGCTCGCCCGGTTCCAGAAAGCGGTGGTGCCACAGCGCCCAGTACCCAGGTCTATTTTTACCCGACGGCCGGCCAGACCCCTGAGCAGATGGACCGGGACCGTTATGAATGTTACAATTGGGCCGTGAAGCAGACCGGTTTTGATCCCGGCACGTCATCGCTTCCGCCAAAGCAGCGCATTGCCGTAGTCCCGGCCGTGCCACCCGGACAGGAAATAGGCGTTTCAGCCCTGGTAGGGGCAGCGATTGGCGCAATTGCTGCCGGTCCCAGGCACGCACTTGGAGGGGCGGTGGTGGGGGGCGGCGCCGGAGCCCTGGTGGGTGCGGTAGACTCATCGGCGAAACAGGAATCGGCGAAGCAGCAAGAGGAGGCATTAAACGCGCAGGAAGAGGCACGCTATGACCGGGATGTTGAAAGAAGAGCGAG
>Ga0326727_10015366_pt1 | contig 16448 bp, 18 predicted proteins | sample MB2enrmetagenome_FD_207643 | JGI IMG/M metagenome (GOLD analysis project Ga0326727, IMG submission 207643) | Lab enriched peat soil microbial communities from McLean, Ithaca, NY, United States - MB29MY | ecosystem: Environmental > Terrestrial > Soil > Wetlands > Peat | place: USA: New York...
CGACGCGGTGATCGGAGCGGTGCTCGATATCTGGATGCTTTATCCGGGGTTCGTTGCCGGCTCGACGCCGAACACAGTCGTCGATCTCAACGATCTGGTGAATCACATTGACCATATCTGCAAGTTGGCGGGGAACACACGGCACGTGGCGGTGGGCAGCGACCTTGACGGGGAATTTGGAACCGAGCAAACGCCACACGACGTGAATACCATTGCGGACCTGCAAAAGCTTCCAGCCTTGCTGCGGGCGCGCGGCTACGCGGAGCCGGATGTGGAGGCGATCATGCACGGCAACTGGCTGCGGATTTTGCAACAGGCGTTGCCGGCTTAGGCCGTGGGGGAATAGACTGGATCGGCAGTGACTCCAACCACCACCTCACGGCGCCCCAGCCGGCGCGCATACTTGCTGATTACCGGATTCGCTCTCCTGCTGGTGCTGTTTCCTTTTCTGTTCTGGTACGAGACCTGGTTCGGCCGCCGCCTCACGGATGACGAAATCACCCAGTACCTGGACAACGCGGGCGCCAAGCCGCGCAAGGCGCAGCACGCGCTGGTGCAGATCGGCGAGCGTTTGGGCCGCGGCGATCCACGCGTGCGCGAGTGGTATCCGAAGATCGTCGAACTCGATTCCAATCCCAGTCTCGAGTTGCGGCAGACGGCGGCGTGGATCATGGGGCAGGATCACACCTACGAACCATTTCACGCGGCGCTGGTCAAGCTGTTGGCGGACGCGGCCCCGATGGTTCGGCGCAACGCTGCGCTTTCACTCACGAACTTCGGCGATGCGGCGGGCCGGCCGGAACTGCTGGCCATGCTGCACACATACTCCATTACGACGCCGGCCGCGGGGCAGGTGCGATACCGATTGAAGGTGGGAGAGTACGTGAATTCGGAGACGCTCGTGGGGCGCGTGGGTGGAACCGAGATTCGATCGCCGCTTCCGGGAGAGGTGCTGGATTTGAGCCGTCAGGACGGCGCGATGGTTGCGGCGGGAGACGTGCTGGCCGAGCTTTCACCGGACAAAGAGCACGCTTGGGAGGCGTTGCGGGCGTTGCTGCGGGTTGGTCAAAAAGGTGACCTGGAGGACGTGCAGCGGTATGCGCGTGGTGTGGCCGGCATGCCCGACCGGGTGCGCCAGCAAGCTGTGCTCACGGCGCAGGAGATCCAGAACCGGGGGCAGTAGAGAACCTATCCGTCGGGCCGCACGGCGCGCTAAGTGCCCCCTCTCGCATCTGCGCTATGCTCGTGTCTTATGGCGCGCGCTGCGGTTTTCGGTTGCTTGGGGCAACTGGGTGTGGAACTGGTCCGGGAACTTCGGGAGCGTGGGTATGAGGTAACTGGTTGGGAGCGCTCCACCGTGGATATCACGGATGGCGAAAAGGTCGAGCGGGTTCTTGCCAAACTCGACCCTCGCATTGTTTTCAATGCGGCGGCGTACAACCAGGTGGATGTTGCAGAGAAAGAGCCTCAGGCGGCTTATATCGCGAATGCGCTGGGTGTTCGCAACCTGGCGCTGGCGTGCCGCCAGAGCGACGCGCAACTGGTGCACTTCTCGACCGATTACGTTTTCGACGGCAGGGCTCAGAGCCCTTACCGCGAGGACGACGCGACGCACCCTCTCGGCGCCTACGCGGTTTCGAAGCTGGCGGGTGAACTGTATGCGCAGGCGTATCTGGAGCGGCCGTTGATCGTACGCACGTGTGGTGTGTTCGGGCTTGCCGGGCTGACCACCAATCGCGGCAACTTCGTGGAGCTGATGTTGCGCCTTGCGGCCGGTGGACAGCCCATCCGCGTGGTGGAGGATCACATCGGCTCTCCCACGTTCGCGCCGCTACTGGCCGCGCGAACCATCGAGCTGGCGGAGAAGGGCCAGCACGGCATCTTTCACGTTGGCGGCGGCACACCCATCTCCTGGTTCAATTTCGCCAAGCTGATTTTTGAAACCGCCGGCTTGAAGCCCTCGCTCCTGCCCACGAATGAACGCGAGTACCGCACTCCGGCGCGGAGGCCCAAGTATTCGGCGCTCTCCAACGAAAAGATGGAGCGCGCCGGCCTGGCGCCCATGCCCTCGCTGGCAGAGTGTCTGAGGACGTACCTGGCGGGGCGGGAAAAACTGGCGAGCCCAGTGAAGGCCTAGTCCGGCTCCTTGTATACTTGTTGATAAGTAAGAGATGGCTCCGCGCCTCGTTGGACTCGTCGGCCTTGTGTCCTTTGTGTGCCTGGCTGCCGGTTCCTCGTTTGAGAGAACCGTTGAGCCCTTCCTGAAAACAAACTGCGTTGTGTGCCACAACGCGAAAATGAAGGTCGGGGGTCTGAGCCTGGATGGCTATGCGGACTCCAAGAATCCGCTCAAGGATCGCGACGTTTGGGAAAAGGTGGTGCAGAAGCTGCGCACCGGCCAGATGCCGCCGAAGGGCCGGCCCGTGCCGCCGCCGGAAGAAGTGGCGGAAGTCACGGGCTGGTTTGATGTGCGGTTTGCGCGCCTGGATCGCGAGACAAAGCCCGATCCCGGCCGGGTCACCGCGCGCCGCCTGAACCGCGCCGAGTACAACAACACCATTCGCGATCTGGTAGGCGTGGATTTCAAGCCGGCGGCCGATTTTCCTGCCGACGATTCCGGGTATGGCTTTGACAATATCGGCGACGTGCTTTCGCTTTCCCCGGTCCTGATGGAAAAGTATCTGGCCGCGGCCGAGAAGATTGCGCGCAAAGCCATTGTGGCCGATCCTCCGCCCAAGCCCACGCGGGAGAGAATCGAACACGCTCCGGTGGCCGCGGAAGAGCCGCCGGCGAGAGATCTGACGGCGCGGCACGATTTTCCCGTGGAAGGCGACTATGTGATTCGGGGTCTCATGAGCGGGCGGCATGATGCCGAATTGATCACCCTGTGGCTTGACGGCAAGGAGCTCAAGACTTATCCCATTACGACCGACGATGAGGCGCCGCGCGTGGGCGAACTGCGCCTTCACGTAACCGCGGGAGAGCACGAGCTAAAGGCGACTCTGCTTCATGACGATTCGCGGCCGGATGCCCAGCCCGATCCCGACGATGCCAAAGTGAAAGACAAGAAGCCGGGCCGCGACCCGTACGTTGACCGCTTCGAGATCAACGGGCCCTACGATCCGCATGCGCGCCCGCTGACGGAAAGCCACAAGCGCATTTTTATCTGCGGCCATGCCCCCGGCGAGCATCGTCCCGAGTGCGCGCGCCGGATTGTGGCGGCGCTTGCGCGCCGCGCTTACCGCCGGCCGGTCACGGAGCAAGAGGTCAACGGTCTGGTCCGCTTCGTCAGCATGGCGCAGCAGAACGGCGATTCGTTCGAGCAGGGCGTTCGCGTCGCGCTCGAAGCGATTCTGGTATCTCCGCACTTCCTGTTTCGCATCGAGAATGATCGGAATCCCAACAACCCAGCGGCGTCGCACCGTTTGGACGATTACGAGCTGGCTTCGCGCTTGTCGTACTTCCTGTGGAGCAGCATGCCGGACGAAGAGTTGTTCCGGCTGGCCGGGGAACGCAAGCTGCACAGTCCCGAGGTTTTGACGGCACAAGTGCGGCGCATGCTTAGCGATCCGAAATCCGTCGCGCTGGTTGATAATTTCGCCGGCCAGTGGCTGGAATTGCGCAACCTGGACAGCGTGAAGCCCGACCCCGACCGCTTTCCCAATTTTGACGAAGACTTGCGCAAGGCCATGAAGGAGGAGACGCGGCTGTTTTTTGAGGCGGTGATTCACGAAGACCGCAGTATCCTCGACTTCATCGACGGCAAGTTTACTTTCCTCAACGAACGCCTGGCCAAGCACTACGGAATTCCGGGAATCACCGGGCCGCAATTTCGCCGCGTGGAGCTGACGGGCGAGGAACGTTCGGGAATCCTGACGCAGGCGAGTGTGCTGGCGGTGTCGTCATATCCCACGCGAACCTCTCCCGTGCTGCGCGGAAAATGGGTGCTGGAGAATTTTCTCAACGATCCGCCGCCGCCCCCGCCGCCGGGCGTCCCGAACCTGAATGAATCCGCGATCGGCACCAAGGCTTCGCTGCGCCAGCAACTCGAACAGCACCGGGCCAACCCAGCCTGCGCCACTTGCCACACGCGCATGGACCCGCTCGGGTTTGGCCTCGAGAACTACGACGCGATCGGCCACTGGCGCACCGAGGACGGTAAATTTCCAGTGGACGCGACCGGCACGCTGCCCGGCGGGCGTTCGTTTCACAGCCCGCTCGAACTGAAGCAGATCCTGAGAACTGACCGCGACGCCTTCGCCCGCTGCGTCACCGAAAAGATGCTGACCTACGCACTGGGGCGCGGTTTGGAAAAATACGATAAACCTGCTGTAAACTTGATCTGTAGCCGTTTGGCTGCCGGCGATTACCGGTTCTCCCGGATGGTACTCGAAATCGTGCAGAGTATGCCTTTCGAGATGCGCCATGGGGAGGCACCGGGCAGTGCGCCGCAACAGTCCGCCGCTTTGGCTGGAGGGAAGCCGTGATTACAGGCAAGCACCTTGCTCGGCGCTCTTTTTTGCGCGGGATGGGCGTAACGATGGCCCTGCCTTTCCTGGACGCGATGACTCCTGCCTTTGCAGCGGCTGGCCGCATAGGCGCAACTGACGCTCCGCGCCGCATCGCTTTCGTCTACGTGCCGAACGGCATCATCATGAAGGACTGGACGCCAGCGGTGGAAGGGACGGCATTCGAGTTCCCGCGCATTCTGAAACCTCTCGAATCCTATCGCAAGGATTTGATGGTTCTCTCGGGCCTGACGCATAATACAGGCCGCGCGCTCGGCGATGGTCCCGGCGATCATGCCCGTGCCGCCGCCAGCTTCCTCACCGGCATCCATCCCAAGAAGACGGCGGGCGCCGACATTTCACTCGGCGTTTCGGTGGACCAGATTGCCGCGCAGAAGATCGGTAGCGCTACTCGCTTTGCCTCGCTCGAATTGGGCTGTGAGGACGGGCGCCTCGTTGGCAACTGCGATTCCGGCTACAGTTGCGCGTACAGCAATAGCATTTCCTGGCGCACCAGTACCACGCCGTTGCCGCCGGAGGTCAATCCTCGCGCGGTGTTCGAGCGCCTGTTCAGCGATGCGAGCGAGACGCCCGAGGTGCGCGCCAAGCGTCTGGCGTATAACAAGAGCATTCTGGATTTCGTCTCAGATGATACGCAACGCCTGAAAGGCGATCTCGGTAAAACCGACCGGCGTAAACTCGACGAATATTTGGACGCCGTGCGCGAAATCGAGCGTCGCATTGAAATGGCCGAACACGATTCCAAGCAGTTCACGCCAACGATCGACAAGCCCGAAGGCGTGCCCGTCGAGTTCGCCGACCACGTGCGCCTCATGTTTGATCTCATGACGCTGGCGTCCAGGCCGACTTGACGCGCGTTTCCACGTTCATGATCTGCCGCGAGGGTAGCACACGCACCTACCGGGAAATCGGCGTTCCCGACGCGCACCATCCGCTGACGCATCACCGCGGCAATCCGGAGTGGATTGAAAAAGTCGCAAAAATCAATTGCTTCCACCTGGAGCAGTTCGCCTATTTCGTGAACAAGCTGAAATCCACGGCGGATGGAGACGGCACGCTGCTCGACCGCATGATGGTGGTCTACGGAAGCGGGCTAGCCGACGGAAATGAGCACACGCACAATGACCTTCCGGTGGTGCTCGCCGGTGCCGGCAATGGCGCGCTACGCCCGGGCCGCCACGTTCGCTATCCGAAAGAAACGCCCATGACGAACCTGTACGTCGCGATGCTGGACCACATGGGCGTCACGCCCGAGCACATCGGCGACAGCACGGGCGAACTGCAGCACCTGACGGATCTCTAACTTCAACGTGGTTTTCACAGGTTGCAGCCTCGGCCGACAGTCCTAGGCTTTTGCTAGACTATCCCTAGGAACTTCTATGGCGACCCTTTACGTCGAAAACGTCCCCGACGATCTCTACAAGGCCCTCCGCGAGCTTGCTCGTCGGCATCGTAAGTCCCTGACGGCAGAGGTTCTCTCACTTCTGGAGGAGAATGTCCCTACGGCCGCGGAATTGAAGCGCCGCCAACAGTTCTTTCGCCGTATCCAGCGAATGCGGAGTGCCGGCCGCCTGGGCGCCTTCCCCTCCACCGAACAAATGCAGCGCGAGGACCGCCTGCGGTGACCACGGTGGTGGCCGACGCCAGCGTCCTGGCCAAGTGGTTCCTGCCTGACGAAATGCTTCGCGAACAAGCTATGCAATTGCTCAGCCGCTATACGTTGGGCGAGCTGCGCCTCATTGTTCCTGACCTCTTCTGGCCCGAGTTCGGAAACATCTTGTGGAAAGCAGTGCGTCAAGGACGATGCTCGCAGCAATCTGCGAATACGGCCGTGTCATCGATTCGCGAGCGAGACTTGCCCACGATTTCTTCCAGGGACCTGATCGCCGATGCGTTTGCCATCGCGAGCAAATTCAATCGAACAGTCTACGACGGCCTCTACGTGGCCCTTGCCATGGCCTTTAACACACAACTGGTCACCGCTGACGAACGGCTTGCCAACGCCCTGGCGGCATATCTACCCGTCAAATGGCTCGGGTCCATTTGACGCGGCAACCTTAGGTTACAACGCCGCGCACCCGCTCCCTATACCGCACACATTCCTCCAGCACCCGCCGGTACTCTGCCACATCAATATCGCGCTCGCAACACGCGATCATGAGGTTCCCGTCATCGCGAAAATTGCCGTCCCACTCGATCACACGCCCGTCGTTCCAGGCAGCCGAGTACTGCCGCATTTTCTCGTCATCCATGCGGTCAAAGTAGGCGCGCAGATTGATCGCCGTTTCGTCGGGAGGTTCCCCGTACGGTTCCTGCTCGAAATTCCAAACTGGCTGTATCATGCCCGTGTGGAACAGTGTACCGAAGCGCGGGGCAGGTTCGTGTAGAATCAAGAATCCTCTGATGATCGCTCCGTCTGCGGTGGCAACCCGCCTGTCGCGAGTGCAGTGGGTGGTGCTCGGACTGCTTGTCATCTCGATCGGTGTGAATTACATCGACCGGGGTACTCTCTCGGTGGCTGCGCCGTTCCTGGGCACGGAACTGCATCTCACCAAGACACAGCTCGGCGCGCTGTTCTCCACCTTTTTCTGGACCTATGCCGCATTTCAACTCGTTGCCGGATGGCTCGTCGACCGTTACGACGTGCGCTGGGTGCTGGGCCTGGGATTTCTCATCTGGTCCGCCGCGACGTTGCTGACCGGGCTCGTCAACTCGTTTGCCGCTCTCTTCGCGCTGCGGTTGCTGCTTGGCATGGGTGAATCGGTCGCGTATCCGTCTTATTCGCGCATTCTCGCGGGAAATTTCCCCGAGCGCCATCGCGGCACGGCCAACGCGCTGATCGACGCCGGATCAAAATGCGGCCCGGCGCTCGGCGTGCTGATTGGCGGCCTAATGGTCGGCCATTTCGGCTGGCGAGCGCTGTTCCTCGTACTTGGATTCGGAGGCCTGCTTTGGCTCGTCCCGTGGGCGATCTGGGGCCCGCACCCGGCATCTGTAAAAATGCCCCGCAGCGAGGATTGCCCCGGCATCCTGCAAATCCTGGCAAAGCGCGAGGCGTGGGGAACCTTTCTCGGCCTGTTCTGCGTGAACTACGCGTGGTACTTTCTGGTGTTTTGGCTGCCGTCCTATCTCGTCATGGAACGGCACTTCTCCGCCAACATGATGGCGACTGTCGGATCGGTGCCGTTCTGGGGCGTAGCCTTGTCATCAACCGCCGGAGGCTGGGCTTCGGACCTTTGGATTTCCCGCGGCGGAAGCCCTACGCGCGTGCGAAAAACATTCATGGTTGGCGGAATGTTGCTGAGCACCCTGATTCTTCCCGTGGCGATTGTGCGTGACCCAACCGTCTCGATGGTGCTGCTCATCACCGCCAGCTTGTGCTTCGGCCTCTTCACCTCCAACCTCTGGGCCATCACGCAGACGCTGGCCGGGCCCGAAGCCGCGGGCAAGTGGACCGGCTGGCAGAACATGTTCGGCAATTTCGCCGGTATCTTCGGCCCGTGGTTTACGGGAAAAATCATCGACGCTACCGGCCAGTTCTTGCTTGCGTTTGTCGCCGTCTGCGGAGCGCTTGTCCTAGGGGCTTTCGCTTTTGGCGTGATCATTCGTGACCTTAGGCCCGTCGAGTGGCGAGCGCGCTGACCACTTCGGTTCCGCAAACTGCTTTTGGATGCTCCGAACGAGGGCTTTGACCGCCTCTCGGTCCGCGCTCTGCCATCTCGCCACAACGAAATAATGCGGCGTGTACCAAACCACGGTGTCCGGAACCGGCCGCCAGTTCTGCATGATTTCGAGCCCGACGCCGGGTGCAGCCAGTTCGTACAGCTCGACCGTTACCGACCCCGGCCCTTCGTACGTCGCGCTCCACGCGCCGCGCATTCCCATCTTGCGGACCAACTCCGGCGCGCTGTCTGCCGCCAAGGTCCGTGATGCTTTCAACTTCCAAACGCCCGCCACAACCGGCGAGAAAACCGGTGCTGGAAGGTTTCGTGTGCAGCCGGAAAGGGCCAGGGCTACGAAAATCCAATGTCGGCGCTTCATCGTGAAAGCCGATTGTACCGATTCCTGCTACCATCCGTAGTTGGCCTGCGCGCGCGGGCCGTCTATGGCGAAGTTCAAACCGGTTAGGCCCAAGAAAACTAAAGCTCCCCAAGTGCAAGGCGGCGTCCCTTGCTTGATTCTCTTGTTCTCGGCGATGGCGCTGGTAGGTGTCGTGATGTTCCTGGTCCTCAAATATGCGAACGGATAACCGGCGTGCCGATCAAATGCGCCCGGTCGAGATTCAGACTGGATACCTGAAGACCGCGGAAGGCTCGGCGCTGATCACGGTGGGCAATACGCGCGTGCTGTGCGCCGCATCCGTGGAAGACGGCGTGCCGCAATTCCTGCGTGGCACGGGCAAAGGCTGGGTGACCGCCGAATACGCCATGCTGCCTCGCGCCACGCTGAAACGCACGCCGCGCGAGGTGCAGAAAGGCAAACCGTCCGGCCGCACGCACGAAATCCAAAGGCTCATTGGCCGCTCTCTGCGCGCCGTGGTCGATCTTGATCTGCTCGGAGAGCGCTCGGTCCTTGTGGACTGCGACGTGATCCAAGCCGATGGGGGCACGCGCACAGCGTCCATTACGGGAGCTTACGTCGCGTTGGCTCTGGCGATCGGCCAGCTCCTGAAGTTTGGCGCTCTCAAGAAATCACCATTCGTCGATTCGGTGGCCGCAACCAGTGTCGGTATCGTCGGTGGTGAACCGATGGTCGATCTCGATTACGAGGAAGACTCCCAAGCCGATGTGGACATGAACCTGGTCATGACGGGCTCGGGTAAGTTTGTCGAAGTGCAGGCGACGGCTGAGCATCACCCATTCGACGACGCCCAGTTGAGCCGGCTCATTGAACTGGCGCGCCATGGCATTCGCGAGTTGCTGGAAATCCAGAAGCAGGTGATACCAACGCAGTGACGGTTTACTGCGCCACCGGCAATGCCGGCAAGCTGCGTGAATTCCGTCAGGTTGCGCAGCCTTTCGGTATCGAGATCCTGGAACTGCCAGGCTTCGCGCAGCTCGCTCCGTGTGAGGAAACCGGGCGGACATTTGAACAGAACGCGATCCTGAAGGCGGTTTACTACGGGAAGCACGCGCCGGGACTTTTGTTCGCTGACGACTCGGGTCTCGAAGTGGACGCTCTCGACGGAGCACCGGGCGTCATTTCGGCTCGTTACGCCGGCCCTGGCGCTACCGACGCGCTGAACAACGCACTGCTATTGGGAGACATGCGGGGTAGGGAAGACCGGCGGGCGCGCTTCGTGTGCGTGATCGCCCTCAGCAACCGTGGTGAACTGATTCGCACCTTTCGTGGCGTGGTGGAAGGCAATCTGCTGGAGGAGCCGCGCGGCGCGGAGGGCTTCGGCTACGATCCGATCTTTTATTACGCGCCGTATGGCCGCTCGTTCGGTGAAGTTTCGGTGGAGGAAAAGATGGCCGTGAGCCACCGGGGGAAAGCGCTTAGGGCGTTGTTTCGATCGTTGGTGGACACCGCTTCCTGACGGCCGCGGCTCAGCGGTATTTGCCGGGCCCCGGCCGTCAGCAAGTGAAATTAATGCTTCGTGGTCTTCAGCTTTTCGCGCTGCTCCCGCAGCACAGCCTTGCGGCTCAGCTTGATCTTGTTGCCTTCCATCGCGAGGACTTTCACCAGAATCTGGTCGCCCTCCTTCAGTTCGTCCCGCACCTCTTTGATGCGGTTCTCGGCGATCTCGCTGATGTGCAGCAAACCGTCGGTGCCTGGGAAGATCTCGACAAACGCGCCGAAATCCACCAGCCGCACGACCTTGCCCAGATATGTCTTGCCCACCTCGGCGACTGCCGTGATGTCAGAGATGATCTGGATGGCTTTGTTGGCGGAAGCTTCATCTGCCGACGCAATGTGGATCGTGCCATCGTCGGACACGTCGATTTTCACACCCGTCTGCTCGATGATGCCGCGAATCACCTTGCCGCCTGGTCCGATGACGTCGCGGATCTTATCGGTCGCGATATTCATGGTGTAAATGCGCGGTGCGTACTGCGATAGCGCGGTGCGCGGCGCGGCGAGCGCCTCCTGCATCTTGTCCAGGATGAACAGCCGCCCGCGCCGTGCCTGTGCGAGTGCTTCGCGCATGATGGACGCGCTGATGTTCGGCACCTTGATGTCCATCTGGAGCGCGGTAATGCCTTCGCGCGTGCCAGCAACTTTAAAATCCATATCGCCGTAGTGGTCTTCCGCGCCGGCGATGTCAGTCAGAATGGCGTATTTGTCGCCCTCCTTGACAAGGCCCATCGCCACGCCGCCTACCGCCGCAGCAGTCGGCACGCCCGCGTCCATCAGCGCCAGGCTCGCGCCGCAAACCGACGCCATCGAGCTCGACCCGTTGGACTCGAGAATGTCGCTCACCACGCGCAGCGTGTAGGGAAACACCGTCTCATCCGGGATGAGTGGCAGGAGCGAGCGTTCCGCGAGCGCCCCGTGGCCGATTTCGCGCCGGCCCGGGCCGCGCATGAAGCCCACCTCGCCGACGCTGAACGGCGGAAAATTGTAGTGCAGCATGAAGCGCTTGGACGCTTCGCCGGGCTCGAGCAGTTCGATGCGCTGCTCATCGTCCTTGGTGCCCAGCGTGACAGTCACTAGAGCCTGCGTCTCGCCGCGCGTGAAAATCGCGGATCCGTGGGTCCGTGCCAGCACACCGGTTTCGATGGTGATGGGCCGGATCTGGTCGAAGGCGCGTCCATCGGGCCGGCGGTGGTCGCCGAGCATCTGGTCGCGGAAGATCCGTTCTTTGAGCACCTCGTACAGCTTGCCGGCTTCGTCGCGTTGCTCTTCCGGCTGCCCCTCCAGCAGCTTTTTCTTGATCTCCGCGATCTTGGCGTAACTCTCCAGCTTCGGGTACTTCTCGGTGTTCAGTGCGTCGGTCAGTTCTTTGCGGAACTGTTTTTCAATTTGTTTGTAAAGTTCTTCATTGATGGCCGGAGCTGTGAAAACCTTCTTCGGCTTGCCGGCCACTTTGACCAACTCCCGAATCACGTTCCCGATCTTGCGGCAGCACTCGTGGCCATATTCAATCGCTTTGACCGCGTCCTCTTCCGAAACCTGCTGCCCGCCAGCCTCCACCATGACGATTCCTTCTTCGGTACCGGCCACAATGATGTTGAGCTTGGATTCGCGAGCCTCTGAATAGGAGGGGTTGGCCAGGCACTGCCCGTTTACCAGGCCGACCCTTACGCCGCCCAGAATGTGGGCGAACGGAATGTCGGAGATGGCCAGCGCCGCTCCGGCGCCCACCACGGCGAGCGATGCCGGGTCCTGCTCGGGGTCGGCCGACAGTACCATGGCAATGATTTGCGTTTCGTTCAAATACCCTTCGGGGAACAGCGGCCGCACCGGGCGGTCGATCAGGCGGCTGGTGAGAATCTCCTTCTCCGATGGCCGCCCTTCGCGTTTGATGAATCCGCCGGGAATCTTACCGGCGGCGTAAGTGTATTCACGGTAATCCACCGTGAGCGGGAAAAAACCAGCGCCCGGTTTGGCTTCCTCAGCCGAACAAGCGGTCACCAGAACTGCCGAATCTCCGGAACGGACAACTACCGCCCCGTTCGCTTGCCGGGCGATCCTGCCCGTCTCCAGCGTAAGTTTACGTCCGTCTAAATCTACTTCAAATGTATGCATCTTAATCTTCTCCAGGGCCGGGCTTTAAACCACGGCCGGGTATCAATAGGAGATGGACAGGACCTGCGGTAGGCTGCAAACCGGGAGGGAAACTCATTCCACTCCCCTTAACGAGCACTCTCTCTAGTGGCGGATGGCGAGTTTTTGCAGAAGGCCTTTATAGCGTTCTGGGCTGGTGTTCTTCAAATACGTCAGAAGCCGGCGGCGCTTGGCAACCATCATTAACAATCCTCTACGCGAGGCGTGGTCCTTCTTGTGCGCCTTAAAATGGTCCGTGAGTTGGGCGATCTGCCCGCTCAGGAGTGCAATTTGAACTTCCGGAGAACCCGTGTCAGATTTATGGGTTTGATTCTTCGTGAGAATCTGCCGTTTTGCGTCTGTCGCCAATGCCATTCTAGAGCTTACTGCTCCTTGTCTTCTCTTTGTCTCTTTTTGATACGTTTAATAGGATAACACAACCAGGTTACGCCCGTACCCTAATACACACGGAAACAAAAGACCACATCCGATTCACGCGGTGTGATCGAATATTCTCCGTTGGGCAATTCCTGGTTCACTTCGATCTTGTACAGGTCGTCACCCACCTTCGTCACCGAGGGTATGATCGGTTTCGTGACGGGCTTGTTTTTGTGGGACAAGACCACTTCGCGGTGACCGTTCTTCACTTCCATCTTGTAAATTTCCAGCGCTTCGGCGTTGATCTTGTCGGCGCGAATCAAGAAGATCGGGCTGGCCAGCGGCGTAGCGGCGGGCGAAGTTGCTCCAGGCACCACGGCCACAACGTCGTCCTTGCGTTTTTCCTCTTTGGCGTCACCGGCCTCGGTCGCAACCAGATTGTCGGCGTGGACCAAGTACACCAGGTCGGCCTTTTCGGGCTGCGGACCTGTATATTTTTGGCCGAACAGGCTCGCGGAGCACATCAGCAGCAGAATGGATCGTCGCAGCATTTGTCTTTGATTCTATCTGTTTGCGAGCCACAGCTCCAGTTTGGGGCTGTGGAAATCCCGGATCGCCAGATCCACGCCCGGCAGGTTGTCATGCGTGGTAGTCACCCCCACGACCGCCATTCCCGCCGCCCGCGCCGCCTCAATTCCGGTGAAGGAGTCCTCGAAGACGACGCAGTCGCGTTGCGCTGTGCCGAGCTGTTCGGCAGCTCTTAAGTATATGTCAGGGTGCGGTTTAGGGTTCGGCACTTGATGCCCATCCACCACCACCCGGAAGTAGGGGCGCAGATGTGCTTCGTCAAGGACGAAATCGACGTTCGCCCGCTCGGCATTCGTCGCCAGACCAATCGGCAGATGACGATGCCGCCCGAGAAACTCCCGGACCCCCGGCACCAGCGCCTCATTCACCGCGGGACGGATCATTTCGCGATAGAGCTGCTCCTTGGCCGCCCCGTGCGCGTGCACTTCCTCATCGGTCAAGTGCGCACCGAAGAAATCCCGCACGATGTCGTCATTGCGTTTGCCATACATACGCTGCAGCATGGCCTCGTCGGTCTCGATGCCAAACCGCCGGTTGTACTCCGCCCACGCCTTGCGGTGCCACGGATTGGAATTGATAATCACGCCATCCATGTCCAGAATCAGTGCCAGTTCACGCGCCAAGTTCGCCGTCCATCCAGCTCAGATAATTCCGCGCGCCGGCCACGACCGGCATGGCGATTACTTCGGGGACCTCATAGGAATGCAGTTTCTCGAGCAAGGTGCACAGTGCCTCAAAATGCTTTTTGGTTGACTTGATAACGAGCAGGAACTCGGCCGAGTCTTCAAGCTTCCCTTGCCATCGATAGTAGCTTCTAAGTCCGGGCACAACGTTGACGCAGGCAGCCAGGCGCGCGTCCACGAGGCCGTGGGCAATTTTCTCGGCCTCTTCCGCGCTCGATACAGTGCTAAACACAACAATTTTGTCCGTCATATTGAATTTTGCTGAAGAAGAAGCTTACTCCGATGGTACTATTTATTTTTTAGGCTATTTCGTGCGATCCTCCTTTGCCAAACTCGGCTACACATTAGCGGTCTTAGTGGCCGCCGGTTATGCATTGGTCACGTTGCAAGGGCCAAAGGGAATCCCGGCATTAGTAGAGAAGCAGCAAGAGATCAGGGCGCGTGAGAAAGAGAACGCCGACCTGGCGCGGGAGATCGAGGCTCGTCGCGAGCGCATCAAGCGGTTACGCGAGGACGAATCGGAACAGGAACTCGAAATCCGCCAGCGCTTGAAACTGGTTCGCCCCGGTGAGAAGGTTTTCATCCTACAGGATCCCATTGCTCCGAAGAAGCCCGCCAACCAGCCGTAGCCGCTTCCTCTTATTGTTTGCGCTGCTACTTTCCGTTTCGCGGTCTGCCAAGTCGCAGGAAGCTGCTGTCCGCTCTGACTCGATTGTGGTGACGGGGACGTGGGAGCCTGTGGAACTCGACGATCTGGACCGCTCGGTGAGCGTGATCCCGGTTTGCACGGAGGAAATACTGCTGAATAGCTGGATGGACATGCTGCGGCTTGATCCGTCGCTCGACCTTCGCGAGCGGGCCGCGAATGGCGTGCAGACCGATATCTCGATTCGCGGCGGCAATTTCGGCCAAACGCTAGTTTTATTGAACGGCATCCGCGTGAATGACCCGCAGACGGGCCATCATGACATGGATTTGCCGATTCCGCCGGATGGGATCGCACGCGTCGAAGTGTTGCGCGGCTCAGGTTCGACATTGTACGGCTCCGATGCCGTTGGCGGCGTCATCAACGTCATCACGAACAACCCCGAGTATTCGGAATTTCACCTGCGGATGGCCGCCGGAAACTTCGGCGTAAATCAGGAGCGAGGATCGTTATCGCTGGTGGACGGCAGCCTGACGGAGCAACTGACGTTTTCGCGCGATTTTTCGAGCGGTTTCATGCCTGACCGAGACTACCGTAACCTGGCATTCGCCTCGTCCACGCATTGGCAGTCATCGCTGGGCGCGAGCAATGTAACGCTGGGCTGGGATGACCGTCCATTTGGTGCCGATCAGTTTTACGGTAACTTCCCTTCGTGGGAGGACACCAAAACCTGGTTTGGCTCCTTTCAACAGACGTTCGGGACGGACACGGAGGCTGATCTTTCGTTCCGGCGCCACAGCGATCTTTTTGTTCTGTATCGCGACGACCCGGAAATTTACACCAATCATCACGCGGACGAAAGCTATGTGGCTTCCCTGCGCCACAACCAGACGATTTCCTCCAACGTCACTCTGCATTACGGCGCCGAGTTCTTTCGCGACACCATCGTGAGCAACAATCTCGGCGACCATCAGCGCGACTACGAGGCCGGCTATCTATCGATCGACGTGCGTGCGCTGCGGCGCTTTTCCTTCTCGGCTGGAATCCGCGAGAACGTGTACGGGGCGCATTCGGTGGAGAGTTCGCCTTCGGCGACGGGCGGTGTTTGGCTTAACTCGCACTTGAAGCTGCGGGCCAGCGCAAGTCATGCCTTTCGCCTGCCGAGTTACACGGACCTCTACTACAGTGATCCCGAGAACATAGGCAGCCCGAATCTGCGTCCCGAGCGCGCCTGGAATTACGAAGGCGGAGTGAACTGGACGCCCGCGCCGCGCGTGCGCGTGGACATGGCGATTTTTCAGCTTCGCGAACGTGACGGCATCGACTACGTGCTCGAATCGGCGAGCGACATCTATCGCGCGGAGAATATCGACCGCCTGCGCTTCACCGGAGTGGAAGCGTCCGTGGACACGCGGATCTCGAAGGAGCAAACGCTCGCGGTTCGCCTCACTGCCTTACACGGCGCCCAGGCGGAGTACGTGAATCTGGTGACGAAGTATTCGTTCAATTACCCATCGCAGAATGCCGTGGTGGAATGGAACGGCAGCTTTTCACACGGACTGATGGCGCGCACGCGCGTGGGAGCGTTGAACCGGCGCGGGGAGGGCCCGTACGGAATCTGGGACTTTTACGGCGCGTGGGGCGAGCACGCCTTTCGCCCTTTCCTGCAACTGACCAACATCACATCGACACACTACTTTGAAAATGCGGGTGTCATCATGCCGGGGCGGGCCGTCGTAGGTGGGGTGGAATGGTCAATGCGCTTGAAATGAGCCACTAGCGTTGAAGAATTCGGGTGTAAGGGCAGAACCGGACCAGGGGTCCGGCGCGGACGAGGGCGTCCGCCCATAAGCGCTAAGATAAGCGATGGCATTGGAAGCACCCCCGAATGGCCGAATTGAAGTACCGCCCGTG
>Ga0326727_10015368_pt1 | contig 16447 bp, 11 predicted proteins | sample MB2enrmetagenome_FD_207643 | JGI IMG/M metagenome (GOLD analysis project Ga0326727, IMG submission 207643) | Lab enriched peat soil microbial communities from McLean, Ithaca, NY, United States - MB29MY | ecosystem: Environmental > Terrestrial > Soil > Wetlands > Peat | place: USA: New York...
GTTCCGAATCTCCACGGTCTCTTACCGATCCCGAACACCCCCCAGGGCGTTTGCGCGGTAACCCAAAACATGGTCCACTGCCCGTCGCTAAAAGCGGTATTCACTCCGGGAGCGTCTTGGGTGTGGTAATTGGAATTAAGCGGAACACCATACGTACCTAGCCGATATTTGCCGAGAATCCTTATAGCCGGGTTAATCTGAAATTTCGGATTGAATTCGACCAAGAAATAGGACCATCCCGAGTCCGCGCTGGTCGTTATGTTTGTGTCAAACTGCGCTCCGTTCCAATGGTTGAGATTCGCGGTTGTGCCAGGGCCGTTGTCCACATTGTACGGTCCAAAAAATCCCTTGTGTCCGGTTTGGTTATACCATTCGTATTTCCAAGTGAATGAAACGCCCAAATCCGCAAGTTCCCATGCATAGGCCGAGGTCCCCCCTTGGGCCAGGCAAACACACAATCCGAGGGCCAGCACCGCGGACCAAAATCGCCCCATAACCCATCCTCCTTTAATCGCAGCGAACATCAGCACAGTCATTTACGGTGACAGTGTGAAACCAAAATTTTCCTTCTGACGCGAATGAGAAGCGGCAGAGTAACGTATCTTCTCCCCCGATGTTACTGCGTATTACTGCCTTCCGCATGATATGGGGTATTACCAAAACGTGTCAAGAACTTTTTCCCGGCATTCCTACCGCGACCGACTTTGCTTCCGCGGACCTTGCCTCAACCGGTGTCCGGTGATATGATCCGTTTCCCAAGAAGAGCAGAGGAGATATCTACCCTGGCAACGCTCCATTGGCCACACCAGAAGACGATTCTTCACAATCACCGCCACCTCGAACCAAATCTGAGTAATGGGCAGCGGACCAACTCCCTGCATGCCATCCCGCACCCCCAGGCTGCCGCGGGTTCCTCTGCGGCCGAAACAGCCGCCATCATGTTCGAGACGGTGGTTCTGACATTCGCTCTGGTGGTTCTCGGAGCGGGGATGCTGACTAGAGACCCCCAAGTTCGCGACCTTGCCATCAATTTTGTTGCCATTATATTGGAAGCCGCCCCGTTCATGATGGTAGGCGCGGTGATCGGCGGAATCATTGAAGTATTCGTTTCTCAGGATTTTGTCCAGCGAGTTCTGGCCGGGCGTACTAAAGCGGCAGTCTTCGTCGGGGCGGGCCTGGGAATTATCTTTCCAGTCTGCGAGTGCGCAATTGTGCCCATAGTGCGTCGCCTGATCAACAAAGGGGTGCCTCTGCCAGCGGCCATAGCCTTTCTTCTGGGCGCTCCGATAGTGAATCCTGTCGTAGCCGCTTCCACATGGCTGGCCTACCGTGGAAACTGGGGAATCGTCACTACCCGGCTGGTCTGCGGGTACTTTATAGCAGTGGGCGTATCACTGGTAATGAGCGCAATTTACGGCCGCGACAAGCGTGCTCTGGTGTCCGGTGAAGCTTCGTGCGAACACGGCTGCTGCCACTGCGAAACTGAGGACCACGGCGGAAGGCCGTCAGGCTTCCTGTCGAAGATCGCAGATGCAGTGAGCCATGCCCGGGATGATTTCTTCACCTATGGCAAGTTCCTGATCATAGGTGCATTCGTGGCGGCCCTGGCCAGAACCACCATCGACGTGGCTGCCTTCAGGCAGCTTTTTGCGTCACCGATTCTCTCAATATTAGCAATGATGTGCCTGGCCGTAGCTCTAAATCTGTGCAGCCAAACCGATGCGTTCATAGCGGCGGGATTTCGATCGGTATTTCCCGAGACCGCACAGATGGGCTTCATGGTGCTCGGCCCGATGCTGGATATGAAACTCGTGCTCCAATATTTCACTCTGTTCAGAGGCCGCACGGTTGGAGTGCTGGGCTTGGTGACGTTCGTGACTGTCCTAATAGCAATGATAGCTCTGCAATACGGATTCGGAGGAATTCCGGGTGGCAACTGAGCCAAAGGCGATCAGACGCCCGAGAATACTACATGCAGTAGTTGTTATTGCCTGGATAGCTGCCTTTGGGTGGCTTGCGCACGGGCAAGGAGAAGACTCCCTGTTGGGTCAGTTTATCCGCAGCGACCTGTGGTGGCTGGTATACTCCGCCATTGGCATTCTCGTAGCCCTGGCAGCCTCCTTGCTGGTCAGGCCGCCGCATCAGCACGGGCAGGGCCGCCTGAGAAGCTACCTCCAGACCGGCATCCTTTTTCTTCCACTCCTCTATCTTCCTCTGGCTGTGGGGTCAGAACTGAGCACCGACGCAGCGGAAAAGCGTTCGCTGTTTACTCCACGTGTAGCAGTGTCGCGGCCGCAGTCATCGAGCGTAGTCCGACTTGAACCGAAGCAGAAGACCGCTGCCGCCACGACGAAACCCGATACGCCCTCCGTTAAGCGTCCAGAGCCGACCTTGCTGGACCTGGTTTCCGATCCCGAAGATTTCGAAGGGTCGAATACGACGCTGGTAGGAATAGTGCACAGAGACAAGAGACTTCGCTCCAACGCCTTCTACTGTTATCGACTAGTCATGGTCTGTTGTGCTGCCGACGCAACCCCTGCCGGCATTATTGTACAATGGCCGGAATCCCCAAAACTGAAGAACGGGACATGGGTCAAGGTGCATGGAAAGGTAACGCTCACCACGTTCGAGGGTAGCGAATATCCTGCCGTCTCCGCGGTAAGCGTGGAAAAGACGACCAAGCCCAAAAATCCGTTCATTATTCCGCGATAGAAAATCCAGCTGCTCTCATTGCGAATTCGCATCAGTTCTCCTGCCAGGCCTTTATCGCGTCTGCGAACCTGACAAACTCGGCAGGAGAAAGCGTTTCTCCGCGTCTACCAAGGTCTATTGCCGCGTCATTCGCGGCCTTGGCCAACGCTTGAGCCCCAATACCGGGGATGGGCGTATTCCGCAAGGTGTTCCTCAAGGTCTTGCGACGTCCGGCAAACGATGCTTTCACAAGATGTCCCAGCAATCGCCTGTCCTTCACTATGAAAGGCGGAACGTCCGGGAAAAGGACTCTTACCAGAGTTGAAACCACCTCAGGGGCCGGGAAAAACGCTCGTGGAGGGATGTCGAAAACCAATTCGACGCTTGCATTTATCCCGAGCAACACGGTTAACATTCCGTAATCCTTGGTGCCGGGTTCCGCTGTCAGCCGCTCGGCCACCTCCTTCTGTAGCAAAATGTGAAGCGAAGTGAAGATGTCGCGATTCTCCTGAAACATGAAGAGCAGCCGGCTTGATATGTTGTACGGTAAGTTTGCGACTACCCGGAGTTTTCCTATTCTGCCGGCAAGTGACCGGAAATCGTATTTTAGGGCATCCGCGTGTATGAGCTCCACATGAGGGGAATTCAAAAACCTTTCCTGTAAGACTCTGTAAAACCCTGAATCAACTTCCAGAGCGCAAACCTCGGCACCTCGATTGACAAGCGCTTCGGTCAACACCCCCAAACCGGCACCAACTTCTACCACGGTTTCTCCGGATGTGACTTTGGCAGCCTGCACGATTTTGTTCAGGTAGAGTGAATCCACCAGCAGATTCTGCCCCAGCCATTTCTTGGGAGCCAGACCGTAGTCTTTGAAGATCCTTTTTATTTGAGAGCCGTTTGACATGATTTATGGATTGTGAGCAACCAAGGGGCGCCCGAAATACCGGCCGGTCGGCGGATCATCATCTGCAATCTATCTGCACAAAAGATCGTTTGCAGATTGGGACTTCATTGGTCCCGGCGTCCGATGCTGCTTCCTGCAAGACGAAGGGACGAGACTTGATGATAAGGCAAGGTGACTCGATTTTGCAACCCCGTCAGTGTTGTTGAAGGGACGCGAGCCGGCTGGGAACGCGAGTTGGCGTAGGCATTCATTTGCGTGGGGGAACAGGTAGCATTTCCTAGCCTATCTGAACGCTTACCTCTACTGATCGGCCGCGTTGCGCTTGACTCATGACGGCTCCGATGTTACAGAAAGCGGATTACCTCGTTTCGTTTCACAGAAAGTCTTGGTGGAGAATCTCTTGTGATGAGGCCCGGTTCATGCTCACATTTCAGGAATTGATACTTTCGCTGGAAAAATTCTGGTCCAGCCGTGGGTGCGTGATTCAGCAACCCTATGACATCGAAAAGGGCGCTGGGACAATGAATCCCGCGACATTTCTGCGGGTCCTCGGCCCGGAACCGTGGAACGTGGCTTACGTGGAACCTTCGCGAAGACCCACCGACGGGCGGTACGGCGAGAATCCGAACCGATTGCAACATTACTACCAATACCAGGTAATTCTCAAACCGTCTCCTCTGGATATTCAGGACATGTACATCAAGTCCCTGGCTGCCTTCGGCATCGATCCGCTGGCCCATGACATCCGTTTTGTCGAGGACGATTGGGAGTCCCCTACACTTGGCGCCTGGGGAGTTGGATGGGAGGTCTGGCTCGACGGCATGGAGATCACACAGTTCACGTACTTTCAGCAGGCCGGTGGTGTGGATCTGAAGCCAGTGTCAGTGGAGCTCACTTATGGTATCGAGAGAATCTGCATGTATCTCCAGGGCGTTGAGAGCGTTTATGATCTGAAGTGGACACGGGACATTACATACGGGGACGTCCATCATCGTTCAGAAGTGGAAGGTTCGATCTACAATTTCGACAAGGCGAATACTGAAATGCTCTTTAAGCTCTTTGATATGTATGAAGCCGAAGCAGATGCCCTCCTGGACGCGGATGACCCCCTGGTCCTCCCCGGCTATGACTATTGTTTGAAGTGCTCACATGCGTTCAACATATTGGATGCCAGAGGTGCGATCAGCGTTGCAGAGCGTACCGCGTATATTCACCGCGTGCGCAATCTAGCTCGCAAGGCCGCGTCGGCTTACTTGGCCCAAAGGGAAGCTATGGGCTTCCCACTACTGGGCAAGTTCAGCAAAGGTGGGGCTGCATCATGAAAGGCGAGTTCCTCCTCGAAATAGGTACGGAAGAAATTCCGGCAGGATACATTGATATCGCGACCGAATCTCTTTCGGAACTCTTTACAAGGGCTCTGGGCAACGCTCGTATTGAGCACGGACAAATCGAGACCTACGCTACGCCTAGACGACTGGTCTTGTGCGCTTCAAAGGTGGCACCACGCCAGGCGTCCATAGAAGTCGAAAAAACCGGTCCACCCCTGGCCTCCGCGTTCGACGAGAATGGAAACCCCACCAAAGCGGCAATAGGCTTTGCTCGAAGTCAAGGTGTCGAAGTTACCGAACTGGTCACGGTGAAGACCCAAAGAGGAGAACAGGTAGCAGTCCGCAAAATTGACGAAGGACAATCCACCATGCAGGTGCTGGTCGATATTATGCCTGGACTGCTCGAAAGGATTTCTTTCCCCAAGACCATGCGGTGGATGGATTTGGACGTCCGCTTTGCCAGGCCGATTCATTGGATTGTCGCTCTATTCGAAGGGAAGGTCGTGCCATTCTCTTTCGGGGATATCCGCACCGGCAATGTGAGTTACGGCCACCGATTCAAAAAGCCAGCCACTTTTCGCGTGACTGGACTTAAGGGCCTCAGGAAGTCCTTGGAGAAGCAGGACGTAGTGCTGGATCAGGCTGAGAGACGCAGGCAAATAGACGCGCGCATCAAGGAGTTGGCGGTAGGCTCAGGATTCCAGGTCTTCGACGACCCGGAACTACTGGACGAGGTCAACTTTCTTGTGGAGAGCCCGTACCCAGTTATGGGAGAGTTTTCGGAAGAGTTTCTCGAGCTTCCGGCCTCAATTCTGATCACCTGTATGAAAAAGCATCAACGTTACTTTTCGATTCAAGACAAAGAAGGGCGAATCACCAACAAATTTATCGCCGTAAACAATACACCGGTCAAGGATCCCGAGGTCTCGGTCCGAGGGCATCAACGAGTCCTGAAAGCGAGGCTGGAAGACGCTCGTTTCTACTTCCGGGAAGACAGAAGAATCCCTTTGTTCGACCGCTTGGAGGCACTCAAAGGGGTGGTTTTCCATTCAAAGTTGGGGACGGCTTACGAGAAGGTCGAACGATTCACGCGGCTTGCAGCGAGGCTGGCCGAACAATTCGCACCCGACAAGCTTGAAGATGTCAAACGGGCCGCGTGGCTATGCAAGTGCGACCTGGAAACAGGTATAGTTTATGAATTTCCGGAACTTCAGGGTATCATCGGCAGCTTCTATGCCAGAATGGACGGAGAATCGGACGACGTAGCCACAGCGGTAAGAGAGCACTATCTGCCTGCATACGCGGGGGACAGCCTCCCGAAAGGAATTCTGGGCTCCCTGGTCTCCATCGCCGACAGGATGGACACCATAGCTGGTTGTTTCAGTGTGGGCCTAATTCCTACCGGTGCCGCAGATCCTTACGCTCTTCGGCGGCATGCTCTCGGCATTATCCAAGTTCTCATACAATTGGATCGCCCGCTCGACATCAACTGGCTCGTGGCAGAGGCGGTAAATCTCCTGGCGGAGAAACGGACCCGAGATCTGGAGGTAGTCCAAGCCGATGTCCTGGAATTCATCCGGACGCGGTTCGTAAACTTTCACACTTCGCGAAATTTCCCGCTGGATGTGGTTGAAGCTGCAGTGAGGGCTCGATTCGACGACGTAGTGGATGCTCGCAAGCGCGTGGAAGCGCTACATCAATGGAAGATCCGCGAGGACTTCGATTCTATAATAATAGGATTCAAGCGCGTGGTTAACATCCTCAAGGACACGGAACCCCAGTCAATGTCCAGCGAGTTGTTCGTGCAGGATGAAGAGAAAAAGCTGTACGCGGCCTTTAAGGACGTGTCCGAGCGGACGGGTTCACTTATCCGCAATGGGGAATACCACAAAGCGCTGGAGATGATAGCTGAACTTAAGTCCCCCATCGATGAATTCTTTGATGCAGTGATGGTGATGGTTGACGATGAGCCATTACGCAATAATCGTCTCGGCCTGCTCCGTCAAATAGCCTCATTCTTCGGGCAGATAGCCGATTTCTCGTTTGTCGGCTCCACCGCCCAGAGCAAGTAAGCCGACAGCAGTGTGCTGTCACAAATTCGCCTTGAGAAAGGATGCGAGGTTCTGGTGAGATTTGGACAGAACCAGCTTCTTTCTGATGTTCCTGCGGTGGACGAGAACAGTCTGCGGCGATATTCCCATCACCTTGGCAATATGCTTGGACGACAACCCCGACCGGATCATCTCACATATCCGAATTTCTCGCGGCGTCAACAGATGGCCTCTCTTTACTATATTGAAACCAAATGATGAAAGCATGTTGGCCAAATTGAATTCAAGAGACTTCAGAAGGAAATTTACTGTTTCCGGGAATTCCTGGGACTTCAATTGATCAAGTATGGGCCGCACTGTAAGATTCAGGTTGTGGGAAATCTTCTTTTCAAACTCTTTTTTCTGCTCTTCAATCCCCTGTATAATAATCTTTAAGGCCTCATTGGTCTTCTCCAGGCTCTCGGAATATTTTTTGAGTTCACTGCGTGAGTTTTCAAGGTCTTTGGTGCGTTCTTGCACCTTGGCTTCAAGTGAAGTCGAATACTGTTCAAGTGCCTCGTGTTTCGATCGCAACGCTTCTTCGGCGGCCTTTGCGTCGCTGATATCTCGCAGTGTCACGATGACTCCGACAGGATTGTTCTCGCCATCCAGAAGAATTGAATTGTGCATGAGGCCGGGAAAGACAGACCCATCAGCGCGGGCATGGAGGATTTCAGTACTGGTCTGGTGCTGCGATTTTACCTGTTGCAGAGCCCGGGCCACTGAAGCGGCCTGTTCGGGAGGGTGAAACCGTGCAAGATCCTTCAATGCCATCTGCTCACGTGTTGCCCCGTGCATAGCTGCAAAAGCTTGGTTGGCAAACATCAGCTTGCCCTTCAGGTCTGCAACGGCAAGACCCTCCGAACTCTGTTCTATTGCCTCTGAAAGAAGTCTCAGCTGTGCTTCCGCTCTTTTGCGTTCAGTGACATCGCGAAAGACCAGCACGATACCGGAAATGTTACTTTCAGCATCTCGAATCGGAGCTACGTTGAACTCAATGTCCACCTCGGATCCATCTCTGGCTTTCAGTAAAGCCTGCCTGCTGCCGACTGGTTGACCATCTTCTCCCACTATTGCAGCGGCTAGTTCTCGAGGCTGAGCCTTCGATTTGCCCTGGACGATGCTAAAGACCTCTGTCAAGGGCCTCCCATTTGCCCTGTCCGCGGTCCAACCGGTCAACAATTCCGCCACGGGGTTCATAAGCTTGACAAAACCGTTCTCATCCGTGGCAATAAGGGCGTCAGCAATGCTGTTCAGCATCACTGAAAGCCATTCCTGATATTCTCTGAGTTTTCCCGCGGTTCTATGTCGAAACAGGGCCATCTCTATGGTGGAGTGCAACTCCCTCTCGCGAAATGGCTTTATCAGGTATCCAAAGGGTTCGGTGATTTTTGCTCTGTCTAATGTTTTTTCATCAGCGTAGGCCGTCAGATAGACAATGGGGATCTTGAAGCGGCTGTGAATAAGATGCGCGGCCTCAATACCATCCATGTCTCCTTGCAGAACAACATCGACCAGGGCAAGGTCCGGCCTTTCAGCTTCAACTCTGCTGACTGCTTCCTCGCCCGTGGCAACTGCAGAGCAAACTTCGTAGCCCATTTCCAGAAGGCTCATACGGATGTCCTGAGCAATTATCCCTTCATCCTCGACGATCAATATCCTCGCTTTGGGCATGACTCGAACCCCCTAATCACAGGCTGTCCTCATACAGAGCTTTATAGCATTTGGCGGGGTAGGGCGGAATAGAGGTGGTATGATGAGAAGGGGCCTCAGCTAGCTAACGTAATGGCAACATGGGGAGGCTCACGTAGGTTGGAATCGGGTTGCCTAAACTTGCCGTTGCGTCTCCATCCCTACGGACTCACATCAAGCGTCAGATATCGAAAGTCAACCCACCCCGCGCGGCCGGAAGGAGTGATAACCCTGAACCACATATTATCGTTGAGAAGCCGCTTTTCCGTGACCTTGACCCGCTGTCCGGAAAAAAGCTTTTCAATGACCTCGGCATCCTGTTGAGGCCGCTTGCGCACGCGCAGCTTTTCGGCAGCAACGCGGCCCTGACGGCTGAGCCGCATTGAGTAAATTTGCTCATGCCTATCGGCGTCGATCTTGAGCCTCTGCTCCGCAGCCTTCTGAACGTTTGTGACTGATGAGGCCTTTGCCTCCTTGCCGAACCCTCCTCCTTCACTCCGTACGCTTCCAGCCTGACGGTTTGTCCCGGCCAACTCGTCCGACGATCCATCCGTGGGAGAGCGTCGACCATCCAGGCTTTCCTGGTCCTTGAGGTCGCAGCCTTGCTCCAATTTCCTGACAAGCAAGAGCCTGCTGTTGGAAGCGGTCTCTTTCCTAAGGCTCTCAATAATTCCTTTCAATTCGTTAATGGCTTTAATATTCTGGGCTTGCTGCTTGTCCATGTACGAGATGGGGGCATTTTTTTCGCGGATGGTTGAGGAAGCCCACAGGAGGTAGATTTGAGAGATGCTGGTGAGGAAGACCAGACCTAGCAAAAGCCGAAAAACGCGTCGGAACGACAGCAGCCCCTGGTCAATATCATCAGAGTAGCGAGCGGAGCGGAGTTTTTTCTTCACCCAAAAGTACCACAATATGAGGAATGCGGCCAGTGCGGTTAATTGAAGAGCGGCAGCAGTTATATGGATCTCCATGAGGGTTGGACCTCCCGTCATAATCGTAACTTTATTTATCATTAAAAACAAATAATTGCAATGATTATTTAAAGTAACAATCAGTGTGGCGGGAATGAGCGGTGGGATATTGAATTCAGAGTCAGAAATTTGGCACGACACTTGCACTTTTTCACAATAACGAAACACGTATAAATCCATACCCTTTGAGCCCTATACCAAGGGCTCTTTTTTTTGGGCGCTTCAGACGGCCCATCCGAAGCGGGTTTGCTCGAACAGCACGACGGATGGAACATCTCTTATGACCGAGTGAACCCTGTTAAAGGTAATCCGACTAGTGAGTAATAATTTCGCTTTACAACAAAAGAGGGTAATTTCTTTCGCAGTGCCTAGCAAAGAAGGTCTTGACATCTCCTGAAGCATCTGTTTAGATGTTCGTTTCAGAGGTTTGATCGTAACGTCGGGGATCACCGTGAAACGAACATTTCAACCGGGCAACACATCTCGTAAAAGAACTCACGGGTTCCGCATTCGGATGAGGACCAAAGGTGGTAGAATCGTCCTCAAGCGGAGAAGAGCAAAGGGACGTATGCGTTTGTCGGCCTGATGACCAAAGGTTCAGGCTGACTAAACAGGACAGAATTCGCCGGTCTTCCGACTTTCGGAGGATCATGAGAGACGGTGTCCGTTTTTATACGCCTCATTTCCACATCCGTACGCTCGGGAACTCGCTGGGCATAACACGGTTAGGGATCACTGCTGGCAGGAAAGCTGGGAAGGCTTGTGCTCGAAACCGGATCAAAAGAAGGCTAAGAGAATACTTCAGGCTGAATCGGGACAAAATTCCATCCGAAACGGATATAGTATTCATCGCTTCTCAGGGAGCCGCGGCCCTGGAAACGAAACAGCTATTCGCAGAATTGGACCGGTTTTTCGAAACGAAATTTCGAACCTTGCAAAACACGCCCTTGGAGGGGTGATTCGACTCTATCAAATCTTTATTTCCCCTCTCTTCCCTTCGGCTTGCCGCTTCTATCCCACTTGTTCAGAATACGCCAGGGAGGCCGTACTGAAATACGGTGTGCTGCGAGGAGGCGCTCTGGCAGTCAAACGTCTTGTGCGGTGTAGGCCACTTGGCCCCGAGGGCTTCGACCCGGTTCCTTGAAGACACCTGGGGCCCGGAAATGTGTACGTTTGGAGATCATTGCCAATAATATTAGTGCCCCACGTCGGGGGAGAGAATAATGGATCGCAACCTCGTTCTGGCCATCGTTATATCCATAGTAATCATAATTGGATTTCAAGTCCTTTTTCAGTCTTTTACCCCGGTGCCTAAGCAACCGCCGGCTCCTCCACAAAGCACTCAGCAGCCGGCTCCAACGCCTTTGGCACGTCAGGAGCCACCCGAAAAACAGCGGCCTCCTTTGAAAGAAGCTGCTCCTGTGGCGAGGCCGGAAACCGCTGTGCCGGCCCCCGCTGCTGGTGTAGGGGCCGCGCCGGCTGCGGAAACGCTCGTCAAGGTGGACAGCCTGAAATATGAGGCAACCCTGTCCTCGAGGGGCGGCAGAATTGTCTCGTTTAAGCTCAAGGATTACACAAAGTCACTGAACGAAGGTGAGCTTGTTAATTTGTTCGACCCGACAGGTCCTGACACTGCCGGCCCGTCAGTCATGTTTACAAGGCGTGATGAAACATTTAATGACGCGTCATTGGCGTTTAATAATGACTCTCCGACCAACTCTGTCAGCTTGAAAGAACCAGGTGCGAAAAAATCGATCACGTTTAGTACCACCACCCCGGCCGGAATTACGATCACGAAGACCTACACATTTCGTGCTGACAACTACGATGTGGGTTTTTCGCTGACTCTGACCAACACGTCCGGGGAAGACAGGAATTATCTGATTGCCTTTCCGTGGCGGAAGATTTATACCGGAGAACAGGGCCAAAGGTTCAGTTGGAACAGCGCGGAAATCCTTCTCAATGGCCAACTGAAAGATTATTATTTCAAGGATATCAAAGGAGACGAGGAACCTTCCGGACAAGTCGAATGGGCCGGGCTCGGTGATGTTTACTTTTTCAAGGCCCTAGTTTTCGGGAAAAAGCCGGCCATCAAGGTCACACTCTTCAAGCCTTCAAAAGAGGGGGTTGCCGAGATCTCGATAAAGTACGGGGCTGTGGATCTGCCACAAGGCCAGCCCGTACCGGTGGACCTGTCTATTTATCTGGGACCCAAGGAGGAACGCTCACTGCTGGCCGCGGGCGAAAGTCTTACTCGCGCCCTTTTTTACAGCAATTACAGGATACTTGACATAGTGTCTGAGTATCTCATTGCATTCTTGAGATTTTGCAACTCCGGCTTCACGCTGGGAGGAATCAGAATTCCGGGAACTCACAACTATGGCTGGGATATCATAATCCTGACGGTTCTCATCAAAATCCTTTTCATACCACTGACGCACAAGAGCATGAAATCGATGAAAAGGATGCAGGACATTCAGCCGCAAATCGCCAAACTCAAGGAAAAACACAAAGATGACAAAGCGGCCATCAATAAAGCCACCATGGAGCTGTTTCGGGAACAAAAGGTAAACCCACTCGGAGGTTGCTGGCCAATGTTCCTCCAGCTTCCGGTCTTCATAGCCTTGTACCAGGCCCTGTCGTACGCCATAGAGCTGAGGCATGCGCCGTTTCTCTGCGTGCCCTCCATCTATCTGTGTATTAACGATCTCTCTGCGCCGGATCCGTACTACGTGACCCCTGTCCTCATGGGAGGGACAATGGTACTCCAGCAGTGGATGACTCCGTCCGGCGGAGATCCCACTCAGAAAAAGATGATGCTTCTGATGCCTGTAGTATTCACCTATCTCTTCCTTAGCTTTCCATCAGGCCTGGTGCTCTATTGGTTGGTCAGTAATGTGCTGTCGATAGGGCAGCAACTTATTACCAACAGAATGGCCGCTTAAGGAGGGACGTGAAGATGTCTTCCTACGAATTTACGGGGAAGTCGGTAAAAGAAGCCATTGCCAGAGCATGCGAAGAATTGAACTTGGACGAAGAACTCCTGGAAGTGGAGGTGCTCGAAGAGAGTACGAGAGGATTCCTGGGCATAGTGGGGCAAAGAGACGCTCGTGTCAGAGTCAGAAGGCGGGATGTGCCCGGAGATGTCTCAGAAGCCCTTGAAACCAAAGCTAAAGAAATTGAAGAGAATGAGCCGCCCAGTCAATTGCTCCAGGAGTACGAAGTGTCGGCGGACGAAGATGCGTCCCCGGTCCCTGCCCCGCAGCAGCCTGTTTCTGCCCCTGTAGACCCGGCTTTAGTCGAAGAGGCGCGTACTGTCCTCGAGCAAATTCTCGCGAAAATCCCGGTGGAAGCAGAAGTGGAATCGAACATTGAAAGCGGAGCGATCTATCTCAACATAAAAGGTGACGGGTCCGGCCTCTTGATAGGAAAGAAGGGGCAGACCCTGGATGCGCTCCAGTTCCTGGTTAACAAGATTATCAATAAAGAAAATGCTCCGGGCGACAAGGTTGAAATTGTCGTTGATACCGAAAATTACAGGCTTCGCAAGCAAGAAAATCTTAAAGAAATCGCCCTAAAGACCAGCCAGAAGGTTAAGAAGACGCTCAAACCGGTCTCCATGACGCCCATGCCGCCTCACGAACGTCGCATTATCCACATGATTCTGGCTGAAGATCGAGAGGTCTATACCAGGAGTTACGGCGAGGGCCCGCTTCGTCGAATAATTGTCTACCCTCGTCGGGGCGCGGCCAACAAGCGTAGAAGACGGTAGTAAGCCCTTGGGTGGAACTGTGCCAATTGTCTGTCAAAATTTTGGTCCGATTTGCCGGAATGACCCCGCGTTTCGCGGAGTCACCGCGGACTCCGCAGGAATGACAAGGAAACGGACATTTTTTTGGCGACAGATATGCCTAATGGTATACCACCCGTGTCACACGGAGGCTCCGCTCGCAATCACCCTGAGTCATTAATTGTGGTTCCTGAGAGTAATGGCCGAAAAAAAGAACGATTTGGCGGCGACGCCTTGCGAGGAACGAAGAGTTGCCCGTCATTCCGCATAAACAGTTTCATCCTGCCTGTCAGGCTTAAGTCTGCCCTCCTATGGAAAACGCGGCCCATAATTTAAGCGACACGGTCGTGGCAATCTCCACTCCCCGAGGCTATTCGGGGATCGGCATTATCCGTCTGAGCGGTCCCGATACCGTTCGGATCCTACAGAGAATTTTCCGACACCGAGGTACCGAAACCAACTTCCCACATCGCACCGCGGTTTACGGCCAAATCGCAAATCCTGAAGATGACAGCATTGTCGATGACGGAATAGCAGTGTTCATGAGGGGACCCTTTTCGTATACCGGTGAGGATGTGGTTGAACTGAGCCTTCACGGGAGTCCTGTTATCCTCGATATGGTGGTCCGGATGATTGTCCGGCTCGGTGCGCGCCTGGCAACGCGTGGTGAATTCACGCGCAGGGCGTTCCTGTCGGGTAGGATAGATCTGGTCCAGGCCGAAGCGGTCATCGACCTGATTGAAAGCACAGGTCCAATGGCTGCCGAGGAAGCAAGGGCCCGTTTGGACCGATCTCTTTCAAACCAGGTGCAGGGAATCTCCGACGCGCTAAAGGATCTTCTCGCGGATTTGGAAGCTTACATCGATTTTGATGAAGACGATACAGAACCTGCCCCGGAAATTCAGGAGCCGCTACAGGAGATTTGCGGCAAAATGCAGACCCTGATGCGGGATTCAGGAAAAAGAAGAATTCGCAGAGAAGGTGTCAACACCGTAATTGCAGGTAAGCCCAATGTGGGCAAGTCCACACTGTTCAACGCTCTTTTGCGTACTGACCGCATGATTGTTACTCCCCATCCCGGCACTACACGGGATGCGGTGGACGACTACCTGCTTATGGAAGGAATAGCCTTTCGTCTCTGGGATACTGCCGGCATCCGGGAGGAGGCGGAAGCTGTCGAAGAAGAAGGCATACGACGATCTCGCGCCATGCTCGATGATGCGGATGTGGTCCTCGCTGTCTTGGACGGGACAACTGTCCCTGATGAGGAGGACGAGTCAGTGCTCGCGGCAGCGCGAGGCAAGGAGATGATCGTCGTGCTCAACAAAACCGACCTAGGTCTTGCTCTGGACCCCGACGACAAGATGCTTGGACCGGACAATGTGCCGCGAGTTGCTCTGAGCGCCAAGACGGGATCGGGCATGGATTCGTTGGAAAAGCTGCTCGCGCGCTTGGGTGCGAAGTTGACGGAAAGTTTGACAGGAGAATCACGAGCAAGCCTCAATGAACGCTGCCTCGTCCTCATGGAGACTGCCTGCGTTCCGGTTCAAAACCTACTGGATTCGCTTGAAAGGGGCGAACGGGTGGAACCTGAAATCATGTCCGTTGAACTGCGTAGGGCTTTGGCTTCCCTTGAGGAGATTACGGGGGAGCGGGTGGACGAGGGGGTCTTGGACAGGATTTTTCAGCGATTCTGCGTCGGAAAGTAAGAACATGCCGTTTCGCGGCAATGGGTTTAATAAAACGTGATAATAATTTATAATAACACTATAATTAATCTGAGATCTCAGAAGAGATCTGAAATGGTGGCCAGCAGGTTCGAAAGGGCAGGGCAATGCTTCGATATTATTAAGCGATACTTTAATAATTAAGCATAACATATCAAAATAAGACTAAAATAATCTCAAAAAATTCTTGACATTCTCCCCGGTTTGGGATAGGCATCAGGAGCATCATGTGAGGACCCGCAGCCGCGGGTAATCACACAGCGGGAAAATCCGGTGCATTCCGGGGAAGGGGCAATCCCATTGCTAAAAAGCGTTTTCACCCGTTCCAATGAGGGGCCAGACTCTCCGGTTCATCACCGCCTGGAGGTATGCCTATGATAGCAAGGGGCGCAATGAAAGTTCCCTGCGCTTTGATAACCCTCGCTGTACTTCTGCTCGCGACGAGTCAGGCGCCGGCCTGGGAGCAGCACTATCGTTATCCCATCAAAGTCAGGGTTTCCGAAACCGGGTCCACCGATGCGAGAGTTGCAGGCATAAGCTCGGGTTCCCCGAATGCAAACGCTGACTGGGAGATGGCCGCGGGACAGGCCCGCCGTGAAATACTCTGCCCGCGACGCGGTTATTCACTGGCCCTGGGAATGCGACCATTTTTCAGCACGCTTACCGGTTCCACCAAAGTCGTTAGCAAAGGTGGGGAAGGCATGTGGCTCAATCTTCAGGGTCACCTGCGTTTGCCTGCTGACAAGACCCAGTGGGAGTTTTATGCCAACCTGCACATGTGGGACAAGATAGGCTTACGGTTTGAGTACCTCCCGTGGAACTGGGGAGGACCGGGTCACGTGCCTACTGACGGCAACTTCGCGGGTTTGCTTCTCAAGAAGGACGACGCCATCAACTCCGATCTCAATATCACGACGATTCTGATCGGCGCGGATTACGACGTCGCTTTTGGCCGAGACCTCATTTTCGGCCCGAATGCTGATCTGTACATTATCAAATGGGCGCAACGGGTTGCCAGGGACGCTGGTGAAGGAATAGATTTCTCCCAGACCATATTGCAGCCCGCCATCGGGGCTCATGTCAGATATGAGCCTTCCAATACGGGCTATTTTTCCTGGTTTAAGCCGGCGGTAGAGGCGCGGTTCAACTGGATGAGTTTCAACGGCTTGGGATTGTCCACGTGGGACATGGGTGCAGGCATTGCTCCACCAGTGAGCAAGAATGTGGATGCAGGTATCAAACTCGGCTACA
>Ga0326727_10015370_pt1 | contig 16446 bp, 15 predicted proteins | sample MB2enrmetagenome_FD_207643 | JGI IMG/M metagenome (GOLD analysis project Ga0326727, IMG submission 207643) | Lab enriched peat soil microbial communities from McLean, Ithaca, NY, United States - MB29MY | ecosystem: Environmental > Terrestrial > Soil > Wetlands > Peat | place: USA: New York...
TGCGCACCCGCTGCTCCGGCGACAAGTAACTGAACATATCCGCTTGTTGATGATCGATTCCTCGCATATTCTCTTCATAAACCATCTTGCCGCGGATTGGAAGTTACTTTTTCAGCAGCCTGCTAGGTCTCAATGGCGAGACCTAGGGTACCCGGTGAGAAAATCGGCGGGAGGCCTTTGAATGAACAACGATCAGTTCCGGAGCACGCATCCTCATCTCACCGAATTCAATTCTTTCCTTGAAGAACTAAATAAGGAATCCGATCGCGGCGCGGCATTGATCTCCACAGCGATGCTCGACGATCTTCTTGAGAAGATCATTCTTGCCTTTCTCCTCGACAACAAAGACGCTAGGAAGCTCTTGCAAGGATTTAATGCGCCGCTTGGCACGTTCTCGTCGCGCATTATCACTGCGTATTCGCTGGGGCTCATTTCTGAAGAGGAGCATGACGAATGCGACTGGCTGCGACAAGTGCGTAATGAATTTGCCCACAAAGTCCATCAGAGATTTGCTGATCAGAAGGTCAACGACCTCTGTTCCAACCTACGGTTCGCCGCGAAGCAAATTCCAGATCATCCCAATTTGCCAAGAGCTCAATTTCTCACTTCTGCAACTGCGCTCATTCTTCATCTAACGAACCGACCACATTACATTTCTCAAAAGCGACTCAAATACGAGCCGTGGTCCTACTGATTCTTTTCCAATTCAGAAAACTCAATTAAAGCCAAGAAGCGTCAGGGCACGACTTCAGTCGTGCCGATAGATGCCCCCAATAGAACTTGGGCTTTAGCCCCTGCGTGCTTTTGCTTCTTCAAGTATACCGCTCCAAACGGATACTCGTCTGCCCTCTTCGCCAGACCCGCCTTCACCGGATTGTCTTCGATGTACTCGCGATGCTGCTGAAAGCTCTGCTCATCCAGGATCTGAACATCCGAGTATCCGCGCTGCCATATCTCGCCGTGAAAACCGAGTTCCCTATTGGCACGAAAGGAGAAACTGCCTTTGATCAGTTGCATCGCCTTCTCAAGACTTATCTCGCCCGGAACGGTCATCAGGATGTGGAGATGATTGGGCATGATAACGAAGTCGTGAACGGTAATTTTTCCAGAGCGCATATAGGCTCGAAGAACTTCGATAAAGAGTGCCGCCATGCGATCCGTCTGGAAGAGCGATCTTCCGCCTGCTGTTCGCGTAGTGACAAAGAACGTGCGCGGGCAAAATGACGCGCTTGACGGATCCGAAGGCCGGGAAGGAATCGACATCGCAGGGGCTAAAGCCCTCCACATTTTGGGGTTGCTGACGGCACGGCTGAAGCTGTGCCTTGACGCTTCTTAGCTTATTCGAATTTTTCGCGGCTTGTGAAATTTTCTCTGAGACTCCTAGATGGATGGCGCACCCTAGAACCGCCGAAAAATGGAGGGTACCCCATCCTTTCCGCAGTGTATCGCGGAAAGGATGGGAGACCACGAAACCCATTGCGTGTAAGCGCCAGTTGGCCCCACCGCAGGTGGTTTGCAGATTATTTCCTTCCCCGCGCGCACAATAGAAGCAGTCGCAAATCCGAGGCCCAAATGACCACCCTCCAACGCGTACAATCTATTCCTGATTCGTTGTTCCATTTTCGCTGTATCTTCCCCAAAAATCCGGCTCACCCCCACCCCCCCTACCCTGTGGAAGCCGTTTTTCGAGCCCCGCATCTCTTATAACATTATATAAATCAATAGTTTACATTTTCAGCCTGTTGACGAATCAGTAACTGCAAACCCCGTTTTTTGCCCGCTTTTTGGCCAAAAAGGAGGCCATTTTGACCAGAAAAGCCCTCATTTTTGCGTTGATTGAACGCTCGCGAGTACCGCAATTTGGGATTTTCGGAGCCTGGTGCGCATACATTTCAAGCCGCAAATGAGTGAATATCCTGTCCTTCCGATGTACTTGTTTTTGTCGCAAGGGCGACAGGCCGCGAACCGCATTCCGAGACATTAAATCAGCCGCCGAAGATGAGACGAAGCTCATCTTCGGCACTGCGTTCTTTATGCATTCGTAACATCGAAACTGTTATACTAGTATCAATCTAGTAACGGCGATGGATGCCGGTTACCACTACTTCTTAACCTAAGCGAATAGCCCGTCAACCCCTTCCGAACGAAGTTGAAAAAGTTAATCAGGAGGAGTGTCTATGGAATCAGGAAGAGTGTCTATGGAAACAGAGAGCGGACGAATTGCAAGGGAATATCTGCTGGTCAGCGATTTTGACCAGACGCTGAGCTTCAATGACTCGGGGATTGTGCTCAGCGAGATGCTGGGCCTCGCCGGATTTGAGGAGCGCATCGCCGGCCTGTCGCGCATCCACATGGTGCAACAGGGCGGAGAGCTGGCCTATCTGCTGCTCCACGATCCGGAGTTCCGGCGCGTCCGCCGGGAGCACCTGGTCGAAGCCGGCAAGCGGATTCGCCTGAAGAAGAACATCCGCCTGCTGGTGCAACTGATCGAAAACCTGGACGGCAACCACTTCACGTTTTACGTGGTATCGGCGGCGCCTGAAGAGGTGATTCAATCGGCGCTGGAGGGCATTGTGCCCGCCGACCGCATCTTCGGCACGCGCTTTCACTACGCCGCCACGGGAGAGATTGAAGCCATCGTGAGAGTCCCCGCGGGCTACGGAAAAGTGGTGGTGGTGGAGGAGCTGCGCAACCGCCTGCGCGTGGGCCATGACCGCATCGTCTACGTGGGCGACGGCAGCTCGGACGTGCACGTGATGCTGCACGTCAACCGCCTCTCGGGGCTCACCATCGCCGTCTCGGAGAACCGCTACATCACGCCCATTGCCAGCCGCACCATTCTGAGCGAGGATGCGCTGAGCGTGCTGGTGCCCATTCTGGAGGAGATCGCGGGATGGGACTCGATCCGCATTCGCGCCTTGTTCGAAATGCACGGGCTGGTCTTGCAGGAGTGGGACAAGGTGCGAACCGACTCACTGACTATCAGCAGCGCCGCGCCTGCGGCCGTTCGCGCAGTGGCCTGATGAAACTTGAATGGATTGGATGGGTCGCAACCGCCGCCTTCGCCAGCTCCTACCTGTGCAAAGGCACGAAGTCGCTGCGCCGCGTGCAGGCGGGCGCGGCTACTTTGTGGGTGATCTACGGCGTGATCATCCACGCATTCCCCGTGGTGGTGGCAAATGTAGTGGTGGCGGCGATGGCCACCTTCTCATCGCCGCTGATGAAGCGCAAGCCGGGAGAGTGAAGCTAAGTCACAATCGGCGGCAGAGCGCAGGCTGCCCGGCTATTTCTCCTTCGCTACGCGAGGGGGCGCATCCACTGGCTTGTCGTAGCGTCCACGGAAGGCGTTCCAGCGGACGATGGTGATCTCCTGGAGCATCTTGAAGCCGTCTTTCAGGTAGCTCATGCGGGAGCGCTCGTCGTGGGCCCAACTGACCGGCACCTCGATAATCCAGAAGTCGCGCTTGAGGGCAATAAACAAAATCTCCGGGTCGAAGCCCCAGCGCTCGATGGTCTGGAGCTGGAAGACGGTCTGGGCGGCCTGGCGGGTGAAGGCCTTGAAGCCGCACTGGGTATCGGCAAAGGGCAGGCGCATGATGAAGCGGGTGACGGCGTTGAAGCAGCGGCCAAAGAATTGGCGATAGAGGGGCTGGCGCTGGGTTTGACGGTCTTTCTCCAGCCAGCGGGAGCCGATAGCGATGTCCGCGCCCTGCTGGATGGCGGCAAAGAGGCGTTCGGCCTCCTCGATGGGCGCCGAGAGGTCTGCGTCGGTAAACAGCACCACATTGCCCCGCGCCTGCAGCATCCCGGAGCGCACGCTGTAGCCCTTGCCGCGGTTGCCGGGGTTTTCAAGCAGCCGGACCTCGGGCGCGGTTTGGGCAAAGGAGCGCACCACGTCGGCGGTGATGTCGGTGGAGCCGTCGTTGACCACCAGGACCTCGGCATCCCAGCCGCGAGCGCGAATGCAGCCCACCACCGACCCCAGCGCCTTCAGGACGCGGGCGCTCTCGTTGTAAACCGGAATCACGATGCTGTACTTTGGCCGGGCGCTGTTGCCGGTATTGCGCTTGCTTTCGTCTTTCACGTTTTCGCCCCCTCCGCGAAGCCTTGCCCCTTCCCTCAGTCGGGTACGGGAAAGCACAGGGAATGTCACTGGACATCATAAACGTCTTGGGGCAAAATTGGCTGGCGGCTACTCCAGCGCAGGGTATTTTCGGTAAACTATTGAGGGGAAAAGGCTCAAATTCACAGGGGAGCCTTGTTTTTCATGCCAGAACGGGTAGAATCCGTTTATGCTGTGAGGGGAGGCTAGAGGACATGACAAAGGCAGACCTGGTGGAAAAAGTGACCGCGGCGGGCGAACTGACGCGGCGCGACGGCGAAGTCATCGTCGAAACCATCTTCGATGCGGTGATCGGAGCTCTCAAGAGTGGAGACAAGATTGAGATTCGCGGCTTTGGATCCTTCCGCACCCGCCAGCGCAACTCCCGCATTGGGCGCAACCCCAAGACCGGGGAGCGCGTCGAGGTACCAGCCAAGAAGGTGCCCTACTTCAAGCCTTCCAAGGAGCTGCGCGACCTGGTCAATCCCCAGGAAGCCAAAGCCTCCTGAGCCGTTTTTCTTTCTATAGCCCGCTCCTGGGCAGAGCCGCGGACTGCCGGCAAGGAGAAGTGCGCGTGCGACCTTTATCCTTCTCCCGGATGAATGATTCCGCATCACGGTGGCGCTGGCTTCTATGGATTGCCGCCGGGGTTCTGCTGCGGCTGATCCTGATGGCCTTTCCCCGGCCCGGAGACGATGACACCGGGCCTTATCTAATGCTGGGGGATAACCTGCTGCATCGCGGCATCTATGGGATGACCGGCGAAAACAATAGTGTGGCCCCCAGCCTCTTCCGTCTGCCCGGATATCCTGTATTTCTCGCCACCATGGAGCTGTTGTTTGCCAGGATCTGGCAGAACGCCTGGATGTATGCGGTTTTTGTAGTGCAGGCGTTGGTGGACCTGGCCGGAGGAGTGCTGCTGGCGGCCTTCGCGCGCCGCTATCTGGGCAGCCGCACGGCAGAGGCCGTGTTGGCGCTGGCCATGCTTTGCCCGTTTACGGCGGCCTACACAGGCATTGCCATGACCGAGAGCCTATCGATCTTTGCGGTCTCACTGGGAATCTATGCGACAGGCAAGGCACTGGCCGCCACACAGGCGGGCTTCAGCGACGGCGGGGCTGTGGTGCTGGCCGGCATCGCCGCTGCGTTGGCCATGCTACTCAGAGCCGACGGCGCGCTGTTGTTCGCGGTGCTGGCTGCGGGTTTGTTTTGGTATACCGCACGCAGCGGCGCGGCTAAGAACGGATGGCGGCGAGGAATGCGTTCAGGCCTGGCGTCCTCCACGCTCTTTAGTCTTATTGCCCTGGCTCCGCTGGCGCCCTGGACAATCCGCAACTGGGAGGTCTTTCACGTTTTCCAGCCGCTGGCGCCCCGCTACGCCAACGACCCCAGCGAAAGCCCTCTGCCCGGTTATATGAGCTGGACCCGAACCTGGCTGGTCGAATATGTGTCGTCGTACGATGTCTATTGGCAAATCGGCGCCAACCCCATCGACATCCACCTGCTGCCCAGCCGGGCCTTCGATTCCGCCGAGCAATATCGCGAGACGGAGAAGTTGCTTTCGGATTACAACGTCGATTGCCAAATCACGCCGGAGATCGATGCCCGCTTCGGCACGCTGGCGAAGCAGCGAATCGACAGCCACCCGCTGCGGTATTACGTGGTTCTGCCTCTGGCCCGCGTAGCCGATATGTGGCTGCGTCCGCGCACCGAATACTTGTCGGAAGCGCTGCCGCTGCGCTGGTGGGAGTGGCAAGAGCATCCCGGCGGCTCGTTGTTTGCCATCTTCTACGGGCTGCTGAATGCCGCGCTACTGTCGCTGGCCGTGATTGGCTTCCTTCGCAGACGCGTGCCGTTGGCGGCCATGCTGGGCGGCTATGTGGTCTTGCGCAGCCTGACACTGGCAACACTGCAAAACGCCGAGCCGCGCTATACGCTGGAATGCTTTCCCATCCTGTTCATCGCCGCCGCGGTGGTACTTGCGCCCGGCGCGAAGACAGGTTCCGCACAGCCTTAGGGCTACTCAGAATCAGCGCGGATTTTGAGTGCGAATTCCCTCAGGGGCTAAACAGGCTGCGGAAAACTCTGAATTACAGGCAAAATTGGCGAAATACATCCCGCAGGGGCTAAAGCCCAACATTTATTTTGTTGCATTTACGGCACGACTGAAGTCGTGCCCTGTTACAAAGCTAATTCGATTTAGAGTTTTTCTACAATCTGTAAAGCCCGCGTTGATTTTTGGCGTGTTTTCGGCACGGCTGAAGCCATGCCCTGATACAAAACCAGAGATTTTCATCAGGTTCTTATAGCAGGGATGCGTGACGTTTTTCAGGAGGGGACATATGGCGTTCTTTGAACCAAGATGGCCAGCGCGGGCGGAGGGCGATGACGCTCATACTGCGTCAGGACGGGAGTTCAACGGCTGCTCTCGGCCGTCTTTCGCTGCTGGAGCCAATCCAGAAAGAAGATTCCCGCCAGCAGCGGAACCAGCCAGATCACGCGGCACTGATAGCGATCATCGACGACCGACAGGACGCCGGTGACCAGTGCGTTGGCGACGACCGAGGCGGCAACGATCAGGCTGAGGCCGGTAAGCCGTGGGGAGTGGCGGCGCCAGAGGAAGGGAATCAGAGCGGCAATCGCGGCCAACGAGGCGATCACGGTCCACCACTGAATGTTCGTGAGCTGATCCAGCGGCAGATCGGAGCGCTCCTGCCGGCTGCTCATAAAGCCGGCTCGCTCCCTGGGCAGCACGGTGTTGAACTGCTCCAGAATCCACTTGCTGGGATCGAAGCCATATAGGCCGAAGGCAAGAAGCTGATCGCGGAAGTTAGCGGCTGAACGGGAAAGCTGCTGGAGGGGATAAGCGCGCACCGTCGCCAGGACGAAGGGCATTTCCTCGCGCACCAGGCGCTCCCGGTCTGGTAGCGTGCCCGCATTGGGGTTATTTTCGTTTCCCCACAGAAGGTCGTTTGGATTGTCGGAGAGATTCTTGTAACGGTCGCAGACGGTCCACTGCCCATGGTCGCAATGCTTGTCCAGGTACCAGCGCCCGGGTCCGTCGTCGATGATGCGTGCCATCAGATAAGGCGGCCGCTCGCCGCCTAGTGAGGGTTTGCCATACAGATAGCCGTGAAGAGCGAACTGAGAGGCAGCGGCTATGGCAATGATCGCCGCCAGTTCGCCTAGGCTGCGCAGGCGACGCCAGAAGGGCCTCCGCTCAAAGGCGGCATACAGGACCAGCAGTACAAGAAGGCCGGCAGCCAGCAACAGGTGCGAGGCATGGGAGGTAATCCCCCACCAGGCGATGAGATAAACGCCCAGCCGCTCGGCTCGCGAAAGAGTCTCCCGCGCGAAGGCCAGAAGGTAGAACGAGAGGTAGACGAGTGAGCCCAGAATGTCGGGCATGATGAAGGCGGCGTACCAACTGGCACTAGTCAGCAGACTGAGAAACAGAATGAGAATGAGATAGGACGCCAACCCGCGCCACGGGGCAACGGGACGGGACTGAAAGGATCGGGCCACTAGCCAGACGATCCATGCGACCAGCAGGCATTGCAGGCCGACGATAGGCCAGGCTGTGAGATTCCAGTGGAACGGCAGGATGCCCAGGCTGTAAAAAAAAGACCGCTCACCATAGTAGTCCGAAAATTGATGCAGGAAGACGGCCCGGGCCACGGTGGGGCCATCGCCCAGATAGGACATCGAATCCGGGTAAATCAATGGATAGCCGTTGAAAAAGGCCGGCCAGGAGAGCAAGAGCGCGCCCAGCAACACTGCCACGCCGCGCAGGGCGCAGAGCAGGCCATTCCCGTTCCGCGCACGTTCCTGTTCCTCAGCTTTGGCAACGGTCATGGTGGGTCGCCTTCAACTTTGATTTATGGAGAACGCACTCATCGTATCATCCGGAAGTGGCCAATTCTGATTAACTTTCAATCGCTTTTCGTGAGGTAAGTCAGAAGTTCATTGAAGAACAACAGCAGATCCTTCGACTCACCACCCCCAGGCTGAAGAGTACGCCTGGGGCCCCGTTCGCTCAGGATGACAGCAGCTTTTTGTGCATCGTATTTCTGACTAAGGACACTAATGCGTATCTGTAAGGATACCGATGACGCTCATCATGCGTCCCGCATGGCCCTCGGAGCCGCGATGAGAGAAAAACAGCTCCCGATGGCAGCTTGTGCAGCCGCCGATCAGATGAATGGCCTTTGGGTTGAGGCCCGCTGCCAGCAACTGGCGGCGATTGGCTTCGACCAAATTCAAGTGCAGGCTGGGGCCGATCTCCGAGTGGCCCGGCGCGCGCTGCGTCATGAAGAGCATCGGGTACTTGTTCCTCACCGGGTCAGAGTCGTAGACCTCGCGAAAGAGTTCGCGGGCGTAGGCGAATTGCGACTCGAAGCTGGAGAGGACCTCTTCGCCGACGGAGTAGCAGCAGGGGCCGATTCCGGGACCGATAGCGGCCACCAGGTCCTCAGGCCGGGAGCCGAATTGGAGCCTCATGCGGCCAATGCCGGATTCGACAATGCGCTCGACCGTTCCCCGCCATCCGGCATGGAAGGCTGCCACCGCGCGACGCTTGCGGTCAGCCACCAGAATCGGGATGCAATCGGCGGTGCGGATGCCCAGGAGCAGACCGGGCTCGCTGGTCATCAGGCCGTCGGCGCTTCTGGGCTTCTTCCGGGTGGCGTCCGCCGCACTTGCCAGGAGCACCAGGTTGGAATGAATCTGGTGAAGATCGACCAGCAGGGTGGAGGGGTCTCCGCTGACCGCCTCGACAAAAAGCCGGCGATTCTGGGCTACCGTATCGCGGTCATCCTCAGGCGTAAAGCCAAGATTCAACTCGCCGGGGGAATCATCCGCGCAATAGGCCCGGCAGAGACCGCCGTGGCGCGTGCTGAAGCCGTGCCAGAGCCAGTCCATCTTTTCCCAGGCAGGAACCGCGAGCCACTGGACGCCATTGGAAGCGATGCGGGGAACTGGCGCGGCGGGGATCAGCTCTTGCTGGGTCGAACGCTTCAGGCGCATCCGTTTTGTCACGCCGGAGGCTTTACCGCGCAGACAGCGCTGGAGGCCCGCCCGCTCAAACAGCGCGTCAATCTGCTGAAGTTTCTGCTTGGGGCTACTCTCTGGAGTGGAAGACGGCATCTGATTTTCATTTTAGAGCGGTACACACACAGGCCCGCCTTCCGGCGGGCCCTTTTGAGAGGCATTGTAGGAGGGGGTCCAAGGGGTTATTGGGGAAGAGGTTCGTACGGAACCTTCGTTAGGGAAGGGATACCGTTCTTGGTGGGTGGTGTTTCGGGGAAGCCTCTGCTAATTGCATTATAGATGCGGAGAACAGGAAAAGGTTTCACAGCCAGTAAGATTATTTTTCACAAATTACTGTGGATTTCTCCGGGAGCAGAAATTGCCTCAACTTCAACCCCCATATGCCGAAAAGATCGAATAAGGGAGCTTTTCCCTGCTCCCGGACCAGGGGTCACGATGACGGTAGCCGCTCTTTCGACCGCGGGATTCTCACAGTACATTGCCTCGTCCAGCAACGTTTCCGGGTCGCAGAAGGCCTGGCAGTCGCTCGAGCAGAGCCTGGCGCAGGGCAACCTGACTGCCGCTCAAAGCGCGTTCAACGCCTACATCCAACTGAATCCGGCGCAGACGTCCTCAAGCGGCAGCGGCTCATCTGCTTCCTCGCAGCTCTCCACAGACATGGCAGCGCTGGGCAGCGCCATCGGCTCGGGCAATCTCTCTTCGGCCCAGTCGGCATTTGCGACGGTCGAAAGCGACCTGAAAACCACTCCGCCCCAGGCTGTCGCCAACGCGGAGAGCGCCGCGGCCCAGACGGTGCAATGGGTGGACGACCTGCTCAGTCTTTCCAATTCGAGCAACTCCACCTTCTCCTCGACACCGGTTAACCCGACAACCGACCTGCTGGACAGCGCCTACGGGTTGAACTCTTCCTCCAGCACGACTAATCCATTCGTAACGCTGCTGGAAAGCAAGTACGGCGAGGGAAGCGCGGCGAGCACGAGCAGCGCCGCCAGTTCCAGCACCGCGGGCGCCGGCAGCACAGCCAGCGCTCCGAGCATCGTCAGCAGCGGCAACGCCGGCAGCGGCGCCAGCGTCAATGCCTACGCATGAGGGTTTTCCAGCGTCAAGCATGGAAGCATGGTTTCCTACCCATTCCGCACAAAACGCGTAATGGATGAGTCACAGGGTATTGTGCTATCCCACCCATTGCGCAACGAATTAAAAAGCAGGTTCTTCGACTCCGCTGCGCTTCGCTCAGAAGGATGAGGTAATCTCCCTGTTGTGGCCGGTCAAAGATGGTCAAGGGCCTATAGAATATCCCTAGCTATGCTCGACGAAGAAACTGGCAAAGTTCCGGGAGTTTCGCCTCCCGACGGCTCCATGAGAGCCGCCCGCCAGCCGTCCATCAAAGACATTGCACGGCTGGCCCACGTATCGCACCCTACGGTCTCCCGCGCCCTGCAGAACAGCCCATTGGTGAATCCCCGGACAGCGGAGAGAATCCGCAAAATTGCCGAGCAGGCGGGCTATCACGCCAGCGCCGTGGCGCGGGGGCTGGTGACCCGGCGCTCGCGCACCATTGGGCTGGTGGTGACCACCGTCGCCGATCCGTTTACCAGCGAAGTCTTCAGCGGCATTGAGCAGGAGGCTCATGACCGCGGGTATTGCGTCTTTCTGGCCGAATCGAACGCCGATCCGCAGCGCGAGAAGGAAGTGGTGAGGACCTTCGCCGAGCGGCGGGTGGACGGCATCATCGTCACCTCGTCGCGCGTGGGCGCGTTGTATCTTCCGCTGCTGTCGGAGATGATGGTGCCCATTGTCCTGCTGAATGACCAGCATCCCGGAGCGTTTGTGCACTCGGTAATGATTCGCGACCAGGAAGGAAGCCGGGCGGCAGCCAGCCACCTGATCGGGCTGGGGCACCGGCGGATTGCCTATCTGGGCGATCAAACCGGCTATCAATCGGACGCGGAGCGCTGCGCGGGCTACCGTGAGGCACAGGATGCGGCTGGGATTGCGTTCGTGTCGGAGCTGGCGGTTCAGGGCGACGGCAAGCCGGAAGGCGGCCTGCGAGCCATGAATCAGTTGCTGGCGCTAGCCGATCCGCCGACCGCGGTCTGCTGCTACAACGATATGACGGCCTTGGGAGCGATGCGGGCGATTCACCTGCGCGGACTGCGCGTGCCGGAGGATATCTCCGTGGCGGGCTTTGACGATTTGTTCTTCGCCTCCTACACCCAGCCGCCGCTGACCACGGTTCGCCAGCCCATGCGTCGCATGGGACAACTGGCGATGGAGAGCTTATTCAAGCTGATGTCGGGGGACGAGTCGGAGATCCGGATCATGGTGGATGCCGAGCTGATTGTACGGGAGTCAACGGCGCGGGTCAGGACGGCCCAGGGCCATCGCACTTGAAATTCGATCCCGATGAAGGATGCGACTTCCTCGCTTGGGTTTCGCCCTTTGTATGTTTTTTGTTCGCCCGAGTGGATTTGTTATGTTATTTATTTCATTATGGTTACCGGATTTGGTTTTTTGGTCAAAAAGGCGAAAATGGGGAAAACATTTGTTGCATTTTTGCGCCTGTGGCGGAGCTAGCCCATGATTTTTGAGTGGGTTGCGGATGCGGTGGAGGCGAAAAAGATGCGTTTTTAGGCTGTCAGCGGTCAGTTGTCAAAGATCGGGAGCGGCATTGCCTTTTGATTGCTTTGATTGTGCGCCGGAGAAGGGTAATTATCTGCAAAGTAACGGAGGGGTCAAAAAAGATTTTCACAGGGTGGGGGGAAGGGCGGTTTTTAGAGCAAAACTAAAGTTGCTGTGTCCCGTAGCCACAGTGACGGAACCATGCGGCGGCGTTGGAGGCTTCCCAGATGACAAGTGCGAAACTCATGGTCACAGATCCGGCTACTAGTGAGAGGTCAGGAGGCCATCAACGCCGCCTACAAGCTGGGTATGGCCATGGTCTTCACCGGCATACGACACTTCCGGCATTGAGGAATTCGCGCTCCTTTGGCCGTACCCCGTGCCCCATCCTTGCCGCGTTCGTTGCGGCAAGGGTGGGATCGCAAACGTTCTAGGCTATCACTATGCAATGGCAATCAAAGCTTCCCGGACAGGATCAGCGACGTCTCATTCATTGGCGTAATGTACACGGTACCCCAAGCGCGTTCATCATAAGTCGGTACGCACGTGATGCAGGCGATCCACATCCTCCAATTCACAGTATTGCGACCACAACCCGAGGATTCAGATGACTCCGATTCCGTTCATTGAAGAAATAATCGCGCAATACGACAGTGCAACAGACCCATTCGATCTTATGGTTCTAAGGAGCCGATTGTTCGATGAGGCGCAAAAGCACGAATTGAGCGAGTCGGATCAGGTCGCTGTCCACACGGATTTGGCGGCCTTGGGCTTTAGAACATTTGGAGAGGACAATAGTGAGTGGGGAACCTATTTTGGCCCGTGGTATATGGGCCAGAAGCCTGACGGGACAATAGTCCACGATCCCGATCTGAATACCCTTTCGAGTGCAAGCGTTGACGCGTGGATCGCGCGCGCAGAGGCAGTCCAAAACCCACTGCTTAAGAGTCGATATGCTGATGTCGTTTGGGACCTCAAACGGAAACTCGCTCCGGACAGAAGAAGACCTTATCGGTTTGCCCAAATGGCAGCGGACGCATACCTTGAACTTGCTTCGTCAAATGCAGACTTACACTCGGTATTCCTCCTTCAACGAGCAATTTCTCTTGCTCAGCAGATCAACGATCGACTACGCACTCTGAAAATCGTTGATCAGATGATTGAGTTAGCAGAGAGAGCCACGCTTGAGCAGCCTGGCATCTGGATCGTTGCCTTCGATCACGGGTTTGACAAGATCCATGTAACGCCGACACAACATGAAAAGATCGTGTCTCAGTTAGAAGAGCGGCTCGCGAGTGCGGTCACCGCGAAGGACGGTTTCAGAGCAGAGATCGCCAGTAGCCGATTGTCGAAAGTGTATCGCGCTCGTGGAAACCGCGACAATCTTGTCCGCGTTGTTCGCACCGCAGGCGAAGTGTACTTTCAAATGGCAGAATCCGCCAACTCATCACTCGCGATTGGGTGGCTCCAACCGGTAATTGAAAAATATCAACAAGAGGGATTAAAAGCCGACGCGGAACGTTTGCGCGTGTATACAGAGAAGCGCGCCCGCGCTGTTAAAGACGATATGAAACACCAGAGCTACGAGTTGAGTATCGACAGGCAAGAAGTCGAAGATTATCTGAACACGTTGATTCAAGGAGACAACGCACATGCGGCATTATTTCGCGTCGTGCAGCGCACGTTGCCAGTGATATCCGAAACGCGACGGCGAATGAAGGAAGCCGCCGAAACCTTCATAGCGCACCGGCTTATACCAACCGTGCTAGTGGGAGAACATGGATTCCCTGTCGCCGCACTGGGCTCTTACGAGGAGGACCAGGATGGTCGCCTGATCTACGATCTCGCAAATGAACTTGTAATGATGCCGTTCTTTTTTTGGCGCGGGTATCAAAAAGTCAAAGAGAAATTTGGCGTTTCGACCGACGAATTGGTGAGGTCCATCGGTGACTCTCTGCTCTTCAAGCCAGACCGTCTGGAATTCTTTGTCAAAGGCTTTGCCGCATATGAGGCTGAAGACTATATAGCTGCAATCCATATCCTCGTGCCTCAGGTTGAGAATCTACTGCGAGGGCTGCTTGAATTGCTGGATGTGCCCATTACGAAGACTGTAGACGGATTTACAGAACTCAAGAATTTGAACGAAGTGCTTCAGGATGACCGACTGAAGGAAAGCATCGACGAGCAATGGTGGCTCGTGTTTAAGGCAGTCTTCAGCGATCACCGTGGATTAAATTTAAGGAACGAGATGGCCCACGGGATCGCTTCCATCGATGCATTCAATAATGTCACAGCGGGTCTTGTGCTTCAGAGCGTCGTGTTACTCTCAGCGGTGCGCCTGGATGCAGTGTGGCTCGACAAAGACTCTGATACGGCAACGCTGGATTAGTCAATCAGCCGGGTGCCCCATTATTAGCGCGTTCTTTGCGGTAGGGGTGGGATACAATGCCCGCATTATGAGAACCTATGAACAATTAATTCCGCGCCCGATACACTCCCTCAAGGGCTAAAGCCCGACTTTTGTTTTGTGGCATTTGCGGCACGACTAAAGTCGTGCCCTTTCAAAACATCGACTTATGCAGAGGTTCCCTAAGAGAAGCGGGTACGCCGCCAGAGCAGAGTTCCGCAGAGGCCCAGAGGCAGGATAGTGCCCACCACAAGCACGATCATCCACGGCATGTTGAGCGAGAGATGCTGGCTGACGGTGCCGATGCCCAGCCAGACAAAGATTCCCACGGCGACGATCATCACCACGGCCTCCCACCAGCGGCGCACGGGCGGATGCTCGGACGACGGGTCATTGCCGGCGGCCAACGCGCTCACTTTCTCTGCGTTCAGACCATAGCGTTCGCACTCGCGATCGCGGGCCTGCTTCCAACTGACCAGCTCGGATGCGCCGGGGTCGGCCATGCTGATGGAGACCGCGCCGGCAATCATCACCAGCGAGCCGGTGAGGATGAGCGCCTTTGCGGAGGTGGTCAATCCGGAAAATTCGGCGAAGACCAATGCGCCCCAGGCCAATCCCCACAATTGGTTGGTATTGGAAAGCGGAATGCCGCGGCCTATGCCGATGTACTTGGCCGCAAAATTCTGAAAGAGGTCGCCGATAACCCAGCAGAAGCCGCCCAGGAATGGCCAGAAGAGCATTGGACGGGCGCGGTGCAGCTCGCTGACGAGATTCGCCGCGCCGCCATGAAAGATGGCCGCCAGGATGGTGACCGTGCCCAACTCGCCGAAGGTGAAAATGGTGACGAAGGAGAGCGGGTTCATGCCGCTGATGTAGGCCTTGCGGTAGGGAATATACATGGTGCCCAGCAGGACGCCCGCGCCTAGTGCGGCCACGATGCCCACCAGAGCCTTGCCCGGCGCATTGGACTGGCTGGCCGTGGCATAGGCCAGAACCGCCGCGCCGCCGACGATAGCGAATGCGCCTCCCAGCACCTTTGACCATTCCTTGACGCCTGCGCCGCGCAGCTCCTTGAAGAGCAACCAGCCCCAGAAGAGGCCCACCAGGCTGTTGGTATTCCACAGCGGAAAGGCGATGGACAGGCCCACGTTGCGCACGCCGAAGATGGTGAGCGTGTTGGCCACGGCCCACAACATTCCGGCTAGCAGAGCCCACACAATGAGGTGGGGTTTTTCGCGCAGGTCGGAGAAGATGAAGCCCGTTCCCTTGAGCAGCGTGGGAACGGTCCAGCGGGCCACGAAAGCGCCCATCACCATGCCCATGGAGATGAGGAAGGGCGAGAAGCCGGCGTTGACCAGCTTGGTGGGCGCTTCGGCGGTGCCCAGCCAGACGGCCGCGGTGAGTCCGCAGAAGACGCCGAGTTTATGCAGAGAGATGGTCGAACGCCCTCGTGCGGCGGTTATGTTGTCGCTCAAGAATTCACCTCAGGCTCATCAGAAGGATTATTCCCAGAATCAAGACACCGACCGGAACCCACAGGTGCACGTCGGTAAGAATGGCAACCAGTTTGGATCGTTTCATCCGCCTACCTCTTCCAGTCGCACGGGCCGGCGCTCGTCATAGGACTTGCGCGCCGCCAGCGCCATGGCCACGGGAATTCGTCCGTCGATGCCGGTGACCACAGTGGTCCGCTTTTCGCGGATGGCGGTGACAAAGGATTTCAGCTCGCTGGCAAAACTTTCCGTATAACGCTCCATGAAGAAATTGAGCGGCAGGTCTGTATGAACGGACTTTCCGTCGCTGACCACGGCCTGGTTAGGATAGCAGTTTTCCGTCGCGATTTTTCCCTCGCTGCCCAGAATCTCCACGCGCTGGTCGTAGCCGTAAGGAGCCTTGCGGCAGTTGTCGATGGTGCCGATGACGCCGTTGCGGAAGCGCAGCACGATCAGCGCGGTGTCCAGATCGCCGGCCTTGCCAATCTCCGCGTCAACCCGGACGCCGGCGGCGGTGTAGATCTCTTCCACCTCGTCGCCGATGAGGAAGCGGGCCATGTCGAAGTCGTGGATGGTCATGTCCATGAAGATTCCGCCAGAGACTTTGACGTAAGCGAGCGGCGGCGGCGCGGGATCGCGGCTGATAATGTGCATCAAATTCGGCTTGCCGATTTCGCCCGTGGCCACGGCATGGCGGACGCGCGCGAAGTTGGCGTCAAAGCGCCGGTTGAAGCCGATCTGCAGTTGCACACCGGCGGCTTTTACCGCGGCCA